>Ga0180222_1000029_pt1 | contig 289461 bp, 264 predicted proteins | sample eDN5th37CKraftOP_FD_151336 | JGI IMG/M metagenome (GOLD analysis project Ga0180222, IMG submission 151336) | Enriched Organic Plus compost microbial communities from Emeryville, California, USA - eDNA 5th pass 37_C Kraft OP (version 2) (version 2) ... | reverse complement strand
ATTACCCGGCCCGATTGCACCGACAACTCCTGCCTGACGCCGGCTGAGGCCGTGGCGATCAAGAAGATCTGGGACGGCGCACGGAACATCGAGGGTGAACTCCTGTGGCCAGGGCTTGAGCGCGGCACGCCCCTGGGTGCGCTTGCCGGGGCAACGCCGTTCTCGATCGCCGTCGAGCAGCCCAAGTACTGGGTGTACCTCGATCCGGACTGGGATTGGAAGACGCTCACCTATGCCAACTATGGCCAGTTCTTCACCGACACCGTGAATGCGGTCGGGCCGGTGATCGCGACTGACAATCCCGATCTGTCGGCTTTCAAGAGCCGCGGCGGCAAGCTCATCATGTACCACGGCTGGGCCGATACGCTCATCATGCCGCAAGGCACGATCCGCTACTACGACAACGTGCGCAAGACCATGGGCGAGGGCGTGGATGATTTCGCCGTGCTCTACATGGTGCCGGGCATGGGCCACTGCAGCGGCGGCGACGGGCCTAATCAGTTCGGCCAACGCGCAAGCGGTTCGGTACCGCAGGACGCCAAGCACGATATCTTCCGCGCGCTGATGGACTGGTCCGAAAAGGACCAGAAACCGGCCGAGATCATCGCGACGAAGTTCGTGGGCAACGTCGTGGCCAACGGCATCGAGCGTACGCGGCCGCTGTGCCAATACCCGGCCGTGGCGCGCTATGTCGGCACCGGCAGCACGGATGACGCTGCCAACTTCCGCTGCGTCGTAGAAGACTGACGCCCATGTGGGCGCCGGGCCGCGCGTGTACAGTGAGTCACGCGCGGCCCGGCCTTCGGGGGCCAGGCACTCTCCATGAGCCCGCAACGAAACGAGGGGGATGGCGCAGACGGGTTAGACCGAATGGCCCGGGAACGAGGCGGGGCCGCCTGGTACTGGCCGCCTTTCTCTTTTCCACGTGACTTTACATAATATACATTATGCGCATATTTGGCTTGGCGGGGCGCAGCCCGCCGCGTCCCATCAGGCACGCTTGCCCGTGCTTTCTGGCGCGGACGCCTTGGGAGCCTGCAAGCTCAGGTACACCGCAAGCAAAATCGCCAGGCCGCCCCACAGATGCGCCCATGACAGTGCTTCGCCCAGCAACAGCGTTCCCCACAGCACGCCGAACGGCGGCATGATGAATGTCACGGTCAGGATGCGTTGCGGTCCGATGTTGGCCAGCAATCGGAAATACAGCAAGTACGCGACGCCCGTGCTGAGCACGCCCAGCGCCAGCATGGACGGCATGAGCGCATAGGCGTCCAGTTCCGCCAACGGCCGGTTCAGGCCCGTGGCGCCCGCCATCGGGACGACGAGGAGCATGGCGCCGACCTGGCTACTGAACGTGAGCAAGAGATTGTCGAAGCTGCCTCGCTCGTAGATCCAGCGTCGTGTCAGGAACGGGGCCAGGCCATAGCAAGCAGCCGCCAGCAGGCAGGCCAGGCAGCCCATGAGCACCGGCAGTCCGAACTCGACGGGCCCGGCGCCTGTGAGCACTGCCACGCCGAGCATGCCGACTACCGCGCCGGCGATCTTGTAGCCGGTGATGCGATCATGGAAAAACGCCGCGCCGATCAAGGCGCCCGTGAGCGGCGTCGTGGCGTTGAGAATGACGAGGTATCCGGCTGGAAGGTATTGCGCGGCAAAGCAATACAGCACGAACGGGATGCCGGAGTTGACGACCCCGAGCAGCAGCCCCGCGCCGAGCTTGCCGTGAAAGCGCCACGGTTGGCGGCGAACCAGTATGACGCCCGCCAAGAACAAGCCGGCCAGCACAATGCGCCCGGCGGCGGTCGGCATGGGGCCGAGCAGGGGTGAAAGTTCGCGCGTAAAGACGAAGCCTAGGCTCCAAAGCCCTGCCAGGGCGATCAATGTGGCCAAATCGATGATGCGCAAGGAACGGACTCCAGTAGGAAGCGATGGGGCGGAGACAGCCCCCCTGCTCCGCGGCCGGCATTGTTGCACAGCCCGAGGGGACACCAGGGCCGCCTTAGATTGCCAAGCCGCTGGTGCGCCGCACGCGCCGGGTGACGGCTTCTTCGAGCACGCCCGCGTGCGGCTCGATCAGCGTGAACCAGGTCTTGGCTCGCGTCACGCCGGTGTAGATCAGCTCGCGCGTCAGGATGGGGCTGATCGTGGCTGGCAGGATGAGGGCCGTATGCGCGAACTCGGAGCCCTGCGATTTGTGCACGGTCATGGCGAACACCGTTTCGACCGCAGTCAGGCGGCTCGGCAGCGCGAAGCGCACGCCGGGCGATCCGTCGCTGCGCGGGAAAGCGACGCGCAAAGCGGTCTCGCCGGATGCTCCCGGGAGCGGGATGCGCAGCGCGATGCCAATGTCGCCATTCATCAAGCCCAGGCTGTAGTCGTTCTGGGTGACGAGCACCGGGCGCCCCTCGTACCAGCCCTGCTCTTGCGCGATCAGGCCGCGGGCGCACAATGCGCGCGAGACGCGTGCATTGAGGCCTTCCACGCCATGTTCGCCTTTTCGGACCGCGCACAGGAGGCGGAATTCGTCGAAGGCTCCAAGGACCGCCAGGGCCCACGCGTCCCAGGCAGGATCGTCCGCTGGCAGGCCGGCTGGCGGGCGGTGTGTTTGCAGGACGTTGAGGTAATGGGCGTAGCCCTGCGGCTTGCCGCGCGCAGTTCGGGCATGGCCGTCGAGCAGCAGGCTGTCCAGCGCGTCCGGCGCGAGGGCGCGGGCCGCATAAATGTGGGCGTCATCGCCGGACGCCTCTTCGTCCAGTACGCGCCGCACCGATATCGGGTCGCCGGCGTTGACGGCGCGGGCCAATCGGCCTATGCCGCTGTCAGCGCCGAAACGCCGCGAGCGCCTCAGCATGACGGTCTGCTGGGCCATGGCGTGCCGCTGCGGTTCGCCGGGCAGGAGTCCGGCCTCGGCCAAGCTTTCCCCGCTGGCTTCTTCCAGCCAGCGCACGGTCTCAACGGTATACCTCCCCTCTTCCGCGTCCTTGCACAGATCGCCCAGTACCGCGCCCGCCTCCACCGAGGCGAGCTGGTCTTTGTCCCCGAGCATGACGAGCCGGGCGTGGATGGGCAGCGCGGCCAGCAGGTGCGCCATCATTTCCACGTCTACCATGGATGCTTCGTCCACGACGAGCACGTCCAGCGGCAACGGATTGCCCGCATGGTGGCGGAAGTGGCGCGTGTCCGGACGCCTTCCGAGCAGGCGATGCAGGGTGGACACGTCGGTAGGAATGGAGGCGCGCACCGCATCGGGGACTGGCAGCCGGCCGACTTGGTCGGCGATCGAAGCAGCCAGGCGCGCCGCGGCTTTGCCGGTCGGGGCAGCCAAGAGGATGCGCAGCGGCCGCCCTGCTTCGTGCGCAGCCATTTGCAGCAGCGCGAGCAGCCTTACCACGGTCGTGGTCTTGCCGGTCCCCGGTCCGCCGGTAATGATGCTGACGCTGCCGCGGGCGGCCAAGGCGCAGGCGAGTTTTTGCCAGTCGGGGCCAGGCGCGGGCGATGCGTCCGGGGCGTCGAACAGCTGCGCTAGCATCTGCTTTAGCCCGGGTGGCGGGTTGACTGGCTGTTGCAGCCGGCGCCGGAGCGATGTGGCGATGCGCTGCTCGAAGTCCCAGTAGCGGCGCAGGTAGAGGCGTTGGCCATCGAGGACCAGCGGGCGTCCGGCAGCGTCCCCTTCCGCCGCCTCCGGCGTGGCAACGAGTGGGCTCGCCGCGAGAGCTTGTTGCCAGGCGTCCAGGTCCACGCCCGCCAGCACGTCGGAAGGCAAGCTCATCGCCTGCGCCGTGTCGCCTTCGGGAGGAAGAGACAGTGCCTCGTCCGGCCGCTCCAGCGCCAGGGCGAGGTCGAGGCACACATGCCCGTGTCCGAGTTGGTGGCTGGCCAATGCCGCCGCCAAGGCCACCAGCGGATCGGCTTGTGGCTCACAGTCGTAGAGAAAGCCCGCGAACGCCCGGTCCAGGCGGCGCAGCCAGCCGCGCTCGGCCCATTGGTCCAGCAAGCCGAGCAAGGCCCGTCGATCGCGCAGATGGGCCGAAGGCTCGGGAGGCGCATCGAAAGGCAGTTCGTAATTGAACGATCCCGAAATCATGCTGGCGTTTCCATGGCAGACCCGGCGCCGGTGAACAGGCGGTCGAGCGCTTCGATGAGCGCCCGCGGCGGCCGGTCGAAATACACGCCCCGCGTCGGCGCGCCGGTGCCACGCAGGAATAGGTAAAGGGCTCCCCCCAAGTGGCGCTCGTAGTCGTAATCAGGCAGGCGGGCCGCCAGCTGGCGGTGTAGCGCAAGCAGGTACAGCACGTACTGCAGGTCATAGCGCTTGGCGAGGATCTCCGCTTGCATGGCGGCTGGGGTGTAGGCCGCATCGGTCGGGCCGAGCCAGTTGGATTTGTAGTCCGCCACGTAGTAACGGCCGTGGTGTTCGAATGCCAGGTCCATGAAACCCTTGAACATGCCGTTGACGATGGCCGGCTCGAGGGCCGGACGTGGCATGCCGGGCAATACGTGGCGCCGCACCAGGGCGTCGATGCGCGAGACATCGACATTGCGGCTTTCGAACCAAAACTCCATTTCGACCTGGTAGGCGCGCAGCTCGGCGAGACAGAAGCTCTCTCCTGCCCCGCCCAGGGGTAGGCGCTCCTCTAGCAATCCCGAGAGCCATCGGCTCAGCGGAGCGATCCAGGGCTCCCAGCCTCGCCGGTTGCAGCGGCGGGCGACGACGTCGGCGACCCGCTCGGGGGCGGCGGCAATGTCGGCGAAACCCTCGGCTCCGGCCCATTCGCACAGGCCGTGGAGGAAGGTCCCGGGCCCCGGACCGCGCGGAAACCGGTGCATGCCCGTGCCGCCGGACACGGTCGGCGTGCCGTCGGGCTCGGCTTCGTCGTCGTCGTAGAGCTTCTGCGCTTCCGGCGTTTCCGGGCTCAGGTCGCCATGCAGGAGCGGGCTTGGCCCCCGCTCTGCCGGCGCGAGCTGGGCGATGCGCAGTGCGCTGTACGAGGCAATCCACCAGGGTTCGCCCGGCTCGCGGGTGGGAATCCGGTAGCTTGGCGCCTCGTGTGATGCGTCGTCACCGGTCAGTGCGTGCCCGTCGATGGCCGGGGCGGCGCTGACGCGGATGCGCGCCCCCGAGGGATCCAGGGCCTGCAGCAGTCCCGGCAGGTCTGCGCTGCGGGCGAGCTGCTGCCCTCCCCCGACGAGATAGCCGAGCGCGCTGCGATGCCAGCCCGATTGCTTGTCGCGCCCGTTCTGCAGATCGGCCACGCCCAGCCAGCATGCGTGGCGCGCACGCGTGAGCGCGACATAGAGCAGGCGCAAATCTTCCGCCAGCCGTTCCTGGTCGGCCAACCGCTCTTCGTCTTCGTCGGGCGCGAGGCTGACGACCAAGTTGCCTTGGTCGTCGTGATAACGCAGGGGTGGGCGATTCTTGTCGGCGGGACGGAATGAGCAGGCGAATGGCAGGAAGACGAGCGGGTATTCGAGCCCCTTGGACTTGTGCACCGTCACGACCTTGAGCAATTCCGCATCGCTTTCCAGGCGCAGAATCTGTTCATCGCTTGCCTGGCGGTCTTGCCCCAGATGCTCGGCGAGGTGGCGAATCAGCGCTTGTTCTCCATCCAGCTCCCCGGCGGCGCGTTGCAGCAGTTCGGCCAGGTGCAGCAGGTTGGTGAGGACGCGTTCGCCGTCGGCACGCCGCGCCAGGGCGGACGGAAGCTCGAAGTCGTCCATGAAACGCCGCATCATGGGCAATATCCCCTGCCGTCGCCAAATGTCACGGTAGCCCCGGAAGCGCAGCACCCAGCCTTCCCATGCACGTTCATCGCGGTTCAGTTCGTCGAGTTCTGCGAGCGGCCGGGCCAGCGTCGGGCTGGCGAGCGCCGCGCGCAGGCGACGATCCGCTTCCGGCTCGGCGCAGGCCCGGAGCCAGAGAAGCACGTCTGCTGCTTCGGCGCTATCGAACACGGAGTCTTTGTCTGACAGGTAGACGCTGCGTATGCCGCGAGCGGACAGCTCGGAGCGGATCACCTGCGCTTCGATCGCGTCACGCACCAGCACGGCGATGTCCGCGGGTCGAAGCCCTCGCACTACCTCGCCGCGGCGGAATCCCGTTCGTCCGCGGCGTCCCGTTTCCAGCAGGTGCACGATAGCGGACGCACAGGCAGCGGCCATGGCGTTGCGATAGGCACCGATGGCGCTTGGTGCCTCCTGTTCGGCGACCCAGATGCCGAGCGCAGGCACGGGCGCGCCGTCGACGACCAGCGTCTCGGCAAGGCCGTTGGCCCGTACCGGGGAGAATGGCAAGGGGTTGTCGTCGCGCTGGCGAAAGAGGAACGCCCCCTTCCCTTGCGCCCGGTTTTCGGCCGCCGCGAACAGCATGTTGACGGCCTCTACCATGTCGGTGCTCGAGCGGTAGTTGGTGTCCAGGCTGTAGTGGCGCCCGCGGGTCGCCGTCCTGGCTGACAGATAGGTGTGGATGTCGGCACCCCGGAAGCCGTAAATCGCCTGCTTGGGGTCGCCGATCATCAGCAGCGCACAATCTTCCCGGTTTTCTGCGACCCGGTAGATGCGGTCGAAGATGCGATATTGAACGGGGTCGGTGTCTTGGAATTCGTCGATCAGCGCAACCGGGAACTGGGCGCGGATCAGCTGCGCCAGGCGATCGCCGTTCTCGCCGCGCAGCGCCTCGTCCAGTCGCGCCAGCATGTCGTCGAACCCCATCTCGGCACGGCGGCGCTTTTCTTCGTCGAAACGCGCGCGCACCCATCGGGCCGCATGCGCGAGCATGTCGGCGTCTGCCGAAGGGAGCCGGTCCAAGTGTTCCGGCAGCTTCGCCAGGGCATCGAGCCCCGGATGCGTAATCGTAAACCCGGGAGCGCAGATTTCCGCCATGCCGGCGGGGGTCAGCCGGTGGAACCCCGTGCCGAGGTCCAGCCCTTCCTGCTCGGGGTCGGCGGCCCAGGCGGCGAGCCTGTCGAACCAGGGGCCGTACCAGCGCGCCTGGAATTTGCGCGCATTGACCTGCTTGGCCGCGCAGGCGGCATCGCAGAGGGCGCGCAATTCCGCCGCCCATGCCGGCCAGGGCGCCTTCAGGCGAGCCAGCGCGTCTTTCCTCGCCCGCATTGCCCCATCCAGCAGCTCCTGCAGCATCACCTCGCCCCCGGCCTCGCGGGGGGAGACATGGGGGAGCAAGGGCATGATCCGGTGGCGCAATTGATCCGGCGTCCCCCAATTCTGCTCTACCCATTCCAAGGCCTGCCCTCGCAGGGCATAGCAATGCCTGCGCCAGTAATCGCGCACGACCTCCGCCAGCAGCTCGGTCTGGTCGGTTTCCAGCTTCTGCTCAAAGAGACTGCCACTATCGAACGCGTGTTCGCGCAGCATGCGTTGACACCAGCTATGGATGGTCGAGACGGCGGCCTCGTCCATCCATTGTGCGGCGACGTCCAGCTTGGACGCGCAGGCAGGCCAGTCGCCCGGGTCGTAGGAAGCGCGCAGCTGCCCGATCAAGGCGTCGGGGGCGTCGATCTCCTCGCGGAAATGTCGCGCGGCCTGTGCGAGCCGGGTTCGGATGCGGTCGCGCAGTTCTTGTGTGGCCGCATCCGTGAAGGTGACCACCAAAATTTCCGGTGGCAGCAGCTCGCGGCCGAACCCGGCGCCTTCTCCGCCGTGGCCGAGCACGAGGCGGACGAATAGCGCTGAGATGGTGAAGGTCTTGCCAGTGCCCGCGCTGGCTTCGATCAACCGGCTGCCACGCAGGGGCAGGCTCAGTGCGAGGTCTTGCCGGACGGTTGGGCGGGAGGCGGCGTTCATGCAGCATCTCCCGGTCGGCGCGATGAATGCATGTGTTCGCTGACTGTCTGGAGAAGCGGCTGGTAAAGGGTGGCGGCCCACTCGCCGAATGCGCCCTCGGACCAGAGCGCTGCGAAGTCGGGATACTGGCGTGTCAAGTAAGGGCTGCCCGTTCTTTCCCCGGCTGCGAAGGCAGAGCCTTCGTAAACCTTCTGGGCCTGTTCATAGGCGGCGTCTTGGTCGGGCAGCGCCGCCAGCCAGGCGAATGCCGAGCGCACGGCCACCGGGGGCGGTGAACACATGCCCGCCTCCCAGGCGTCCAGCAGCGCGGCGAGCCACGTCCGCGCCTGGTCCGCGGCCAGCGGAGGAAAGGACAATTCGGCATCCGTGGCAAGAAGGATGGTCTGTTGCCGCAGCCCCATCGCATTGCCGGCCAGGTGCGCCACCCAGGGGCGGATCAGCCGCGGCCACTTGAGGCGCTTGTTGTCGGCCCCGATCTCGTTCGGGGCCACCTCCAAGAGCAAATGTTCCCCTTTCCCATTGGTCCGCAAGCCGGCCAGCCAGCCCTGGAGCCGTGCCGTGCCGTGCGGCAGGTCGATTCCCACCGGCGCGCTCGGCGCATCCGGCCAATCAGCGCGGAGCTCCCGATGACGGGCCAACAGCGGCGGCAGCGGCGCGATCAGCGCCTGGCGCAGGCGTTCGCCGAAGCCCGCGAGAGGCAGCCGCCCGCTGCGGGCCAGGGACCGGGCTGCTTCTTCCAACCGCCCGAGCGCATCGTTTTCGTCTTCGGCGTCGAGGGCGGCATGTACCAAGTAGTCGCTCAGCTGGTAATGGTCCAGCCGGTCGAGGGCGAAGGGCTCCTCGTCTTCCGCAGCGGCGTCCGCGTCGTCGAAGTAGACCTTGAGCCGTTGGTTGAAGAAGGCGCGCAGTGGATCCCGGACGAAGCTTTGCAACTGGATGAAGTCCAGCGTCTTGGCGGGGGTCGGCAGCGGTGGCAGGGAGTCCGGCACCGGCCGTTGGGAAGGCTTGCTTTCGTGCATCGCGGCCCATTCGCGGGCATAGGTGAAATAGCCTGGGTCGCCCGCGAAGTAGCGCCGGCTGAACGGCTGGAGAGGATGGACGGTGGTGAGCGCATCCAACAGCGCCTGGCCATCATCGGGCGCGCCCTGCAGGCGCCAGCCCGCGGCGATGTGGTCGCGCAATTGTGCGATCAGGACCGATGGCGGCCGTTCGCTGTTGTCGCGCACGCTGCGCCCGACCCAGCTTACGTAAAGCTCCTCGCGGGCAGACAGCAGCGCTTCGAGCAACAGATAGCGGTCGTCTTCGCGGCGGGAACGGTCGCCCGGACGGTAATCGGCCCGCATCAGGTCGAAATCCGAAGGCGGCTGCACACGGGGATACTCGCCGTCGTTCATGCCCAGCAGGCAGACGAGTTTGAACGGGATGGCACGCATGGGCATGAGCGTGCAGAAATTGACCGCACCGGCCAGGAAGCGCTGGTTGAGCCTGCTGCGGTCGAGGGCGCCCAGCCAGGCTTCGCGCACGACCACCAAGGGGAGTTCTTCATGCAAGCGAGCTCGCTCGCAGGTGTCTAGCCACTCTTCCAGCAATTGGGAGAGGACGCCCAATGCCGCCTCCTCGTTGGCGTGGGCGGGGGCAAAGAACTGCGACAAGAGCCGGCGCAGCCGCTGTCCCCAGGCGTCGGGCGATGCGGGAGTCGCGAGCTCGGCGCGGGCCTCGTCCAGACCCTGCACCAGCGCTTCGAGCGAACCTACCAAGGCCGCTTCTAAGCCGCCGATTTCGTCATAGGGCTCGATGTCGTGGAAAGCTGTGCCGGAGCCCACCGCGTAGCCGAGCAGCATGCGGCGCAACCCGAACCGCCACGTATTCTGCTCCATGCCTGCGGGCAGCCCCAGGCTCGCACGCTGGCGGCCGTCCAGTCCCCACCGTACCCCCGCGCCTTCTATCCATCGGTGCAGGGTCGGCAGGTCGGTTTCTTTCAGGCCAAAGCGCTTGCGTACTGCCGGCACGTCCAGGAGGTCCAGGATTTCGCTGACGGCGAAGCGGCTTTCGGGGAGCTTCAGCAAGTGCTCGACGGCGATCAGCAGCGGTTCGCGTCCACGTTGCCCCTGGTCCGCCAATGTGAACGGGATGTACCGGCGGTCCTGGGGGTCGATCTGCCCGAACACGGCCCGGATGTGCGGCGCGTAGGCATCGATGTCGGGCACCATGACGATCACATCGCGCGGACGCAGCTGGGGGTCGGCGTCGAAGCGCGCGAGGAGCTGGTCGTGCAAGACCTCGACTTCGCGTTGCGGGCTGTGTGCGATGTGAAAGCGCACGGAGCGGTCCCGCGCGGGATCCACCGGCCCCCAGTGGTCGCGCGTCTCGGCGAGCGAGCGCAGGTTCAGGATGTCGTCCTGGATCTGCGTCAGCAGCCGGTCGGCGCGCGGCTCGCTGAACAAATCGATGCGGCGGTCGCTGATGGGCGCGAAGTGGTCCCGATAACGTTCGGGGACGTCATAGGTGTCGAGCAGGTTGATGTAATCGCGCCCCTGCTTGCCCCAGGCAGCGAGCAAGGGGTTGCCGAACCCGTGCAGCGCCTGCATGCCGGCGCCGGCCGGCATGCCGGGGCGGCGCTGCTGGCGGCGATACTGGTGGCGCAGCAGGTCTTGGTCGGCCACGATGTCGGCCCAATGGTGCTGGCAAGGGTTGTGCACGCACAGCAGCACCTGCGAGAACTTCGACAGTGCCGCCAGCGCTTCCAGGGCCTGCGCGGGCATGGACGAAATGCCGAACACCATGACGCGCCGGGGCAGGCCGGCGGGCGCGCGATCGGCGCGGGCGAGCCGGGCCACGAATTCGCGATGTACCCGCGCACGGCTATGGAGGCGTTCGTCTTCGCCCAGGTCTGCGAGCACGGCGCGCCACAGTGCAGCTTGCCAGCGATCTTCCGGGCCCAGGGGCACGATCCCGCGCCGGGACGTGCGCAAGACGTCCCGCCCGTGCTCCCAATCGTCCAGCCAGTCCGCGCGATACACCTGATATTGGTCGAACAAGTCCGCGAGGCGCTCGGCCAATTGGTGGCGCTTGCGCATGCCGTGGTCGTCGGCCAGGAATCGCCGTAGCGGCAGGAACACGTCGTCGTCGAGCAGCGTGGGGAGCAGGCGCACGAGGCGCCAGGTCAGGCCGTCGCGATCCAGGGATGAGGTTTCGGGCAGCCGGTCACGTCCGAGCACGCAGCGATAGGCGCGCCAAAGAAAGCGGCCGGGCAGCTGGACATCCACTGCCGCCGCGATGCCGCATCCCACGGCGCCCTCTTCTTCGCCGCCGCCCCGCGGATCTTCCGCCAGGGCGAGCTTGAGCCACTGTGCGATGCCGTTGCTCTGGACCAGGATCGTCTCGGCCTCGAGCGGCCCGAGCGGGTATCGCTTCATCCACGACACCGCTACGCCGCGAAGCTCCTCCAGGCGATTGCCGTGGACGACCATGAAACCGGGGGGCAGCGAGGACGGAAAAGGCATCGTTCGAAGCTAGGCGAGCGTGGCAATGCCTCATTCTACCGGCCGCTGGCCTGTCTCCCAGGGGGCCCTGCCCGGCCCCTTGGGGCGGATCACTTGTATCCGACCCGGTCCAGGATTTTCTGTGCCGTGACCTGATTGCGGCCGATGGCGGCGATCGAGACCGTTTCCGCCTTGAACGATCCGAGCGCCTCAAGGGCGGGGTTGTCGGTCTTGACCGAACGGACGGCGGGCCACTCGTTGTTGCCGGCGGCGAAATACTTTTGCGCTTGGTCGCTGGCGAGGTATTCGAGGAACTTGACCGCGGCTTCCTTGTGGGGAGCGTGGCGCGCCACCCCGCCACCGGCCACGTTCATGTGCACGCCTTGGCCGGCCTGGTCGGGCCAGATGAAGCCGACCTTGGCGATCGCCGCCTTGTCTTCCGGCTTGTCGGAACGGGCCATGCGCACGTAGTAGTAGTTGTTCGTCAAGGCCACGCCGCACTCGCCCGAGGCGACTCCCTTGATCTGGTCGGTGTCGCCTCCCTGCGGTGGGCGTGCCATGTTGGCCACCATGCCCCGGGCCCATTGCTCCGCGGCGGCCTCGCCGTTGCGCTCGATCAGCGAACCGAGCAGCGAGAGCATGTAAGGGTGCGATCCGGACCGGGTGCAAACCTTGCCTTTGTTCTTAGGATCGGCCAGCTTTTCATAGGTGTCGACGTCTGCTGGGTTGACGGTGGCCTTGTTGTAGACGATGACGCGCGCGCGGGTGGAAAAGCCAAACCAAAGGGGATCTTTGCCAGGCTCCCCGCCCTGCAGGTTGGCGGGAATGCGCTCGGCCAGGACCTTGGAATTGACCGGCTGGAACAGGCCGTCCCGCTCCGCCCGCCACAGGCGTGCGGCATCTACCATCAGGATGACGTCGGCAGGGCTTTTCGCCCCTTCGCTCTTCAGGCGTTCGATCAGTGCGGCATCCCCTGCTTCGAAGCGGTTGATCTTGATGCCCGTCTGGTCTGTGAAGCCTTTATAGAGGATCTCGTCGGTCTGGTAATGGCGGGCTGAATAAATGTTCAATTCCTGCGCCTGGAGGCCGGCGGATACCAGCAACGCTGCGCAGAGCAAGGAAAGCTTGGGCATGGACGCACTCTCCACAGAAGAGCTCAGTCAGGGAATTGAAATTATTATCATTACCAATCAGGCGAGTCAAACTTTTCAGCTTCTCGTAAGGGAGCCGCGGGAAATGGCCCGAGCCAGCACAATGACGGGCAACAGCCCGGCCAGGACGATGGTCAGTGCAGGCACGGCGGCCTCCCCCAGGCGTTCATCCGAGGCGAGTTGGTCGGTGATCACGGCCAGCGTGTCGAAGTTGAACGGACGCAGCACCAGCGTGGCGGGCAATTCCTTCATGACGTCGACGAAGACCAGCAGGGCCGCGGTGAGCAGGCTGCGTCGCAGCAGCGGCTGGTGTACGCGCACGAGCAACTCCCAGCTCGTGGCTCCGAGCGTGCGTGCACTGGCGTCCAGCGCAGGAGTGATCTTGGCCAGGCCGGCCTCCACGGTCTGCAAGGCGACGGCGAGGAAGCGGACCAGGTAGGCGTAGATCAGCAGCGTCAGCGTACCTGTGAAGGCCGTTTGCCAGCCGCCTATCGATTCGAGCCACCGGTCGAGCGCGCCCACGACGACGAGCAGCCCCACTGCCAAGACTGCGCCCGGAACGGCATAGCCCAGGGCAGCAATGCCGTTGGCCAACCGCACCACCCGGCCGGGCGCGAGGCGCGCCGCATAGGCCAGCGCCACGGCCACCGCCACTGCGAGCACGGAGGTCGTGGCGGCGAGCTGCAGCGTATTGGAGAGCCAGTCGGCATACCGGCTCCAGTTCACCGCATCCAGGTCCCGAAAAGCCATGCGAAGCATGATCGCGACAGGCAGCAGAAAGCCCATGGTGAGCGGCAACAGGCAGGTCAAATGGGCCCAGGCCACGCTTCGTCCGGTGAGCCGCTTGGGCGTGGGCGGACGCTTGTGGGCGCCGGCATGGAAGCGCAGGCGAGTGCGGCTGCGCCGCTCCAGCCACACGAGGACGAAAACGAAGACGAGGAGCGCGGCGGCCAGCTGCGAGGCCGCGATCCGATCGCCCATGGAGAGCCATGCCCGGTAAATGCCGGTCGTGAACGTCTGCACGCCGAAATACGAGACGGCGCCGTAGTCGGCCAGGGTCTCCATCAGTACCAGCGTGACGCCGGCCACGGCAGCGGGCCGGGCGAGCGGGAGCACGACGGTGAAAAACGCGCGGGCCGGGCCGCAGCCGAGCGTGCGTGCCGCTTCGGCCAGTCCCGGGCTGCGTTCCAGGAACGCGGTGCGCGCGAGCAGGTAAACGTAGGGATAGAACGCAAAGATAAACACGAGCGCTGCGCCGTACCAGGAGCGTATGGCCGGAAACCAGGGAAGCGCCGGTCGGCCCGTCACCTCCCGCAGCAGGGTCTGCACGGGGCCGGAGAATTGGAAGAAATCGGTCAGGGCATAGGCCATGACATAGGTCGGCATGGCGAGCGGCAGGATGAGCGCCCATTCGTAGACGCGGCGCCCGGGAAAATCGTAGGCGGCGACCACCCAGGCCGCCGCGATGCCGACCACCGCGGCGCCCGTGCCGACGCAGGCCATTAGCGCCAGCGAGGTGGCGACGTAGGACGGCAGGACCGTCGCCGCGAGATGGGACAGGATGTCGCGCGCCTGCGAGTCGGTGATCAATACCGACAGCAGCAGCCCCAGGATCGGGATGGCGATGAAGGCGGCCGCGGCAACGGCGGGCCAGGAGAGCGCGGTGCGTCGGTGCATCGGGCCTCTGAAAGGGTTGGTGAGAGGAGCCGGCGCGCAGACCTGCTTTCGCGTTGGCGGCATATGGGAATACGAATTATATTCATCTGCTCTTGCGATTCGCTTTGTCACTATGCCTCATTCCCACCTGCAACTCGATCACATACGCGTCGGTTATCGCGTGCCGGGCGGCTGGCATGTCGTGGTCGACGACCTGTCGATGGAGCTGCGGGAAGGCCGCATCGGGTGCCTGCTCGGCCCTTCGGGCTGCGGAAAAAGCACGGTATTGCGCGCCATTAGCGGGTTCGAACCTTTGCTGGCAGGAAGCATTGCGCTGCATGGCGAGGTCGTGGCGACCCCGCGCCGCAGCCTCGCGCCCGAGAAGCGCCGGGTGGGCGTCATGTTCCAGGACTACGCCCTCTTCCCGCATTTATGCGTGGCCGACAACGTAGGCTTCGGGTTGCGCCGCGAATCGGCCGCCGAGCGTGCACGGCGCGTCGGGGAGCTCTTGTCGCTGGTTGGCCTGTCGGCCTTGGCCAGGAAGTATCCCCATGAGCTGTCCGGCGGCCAGCAGCAGCGTGTGGCCTTGGCCCGGGCGCTCGCGCCGAGGCCGGAGCTCTTGCTGTTGGACGAACCCTTTTCCAGCCTGGACGCAGATTTGCGCGAACGCCTGGCCGGTGAGATCCGGGACATTCTGAAGGAAGCCGGGGCGACCGCCCTCCTCGTGACGCACGACCAGGCCGAGGCATTCGCGATGGCGGACGAAATCGGCGTGATGGAGCACGGCAGGATCGTGCAGTGGGATAGCCCCTACCAGCTATATCACTCGCCCGCCTCGCCTTTCGTGGCGGCTTTCATCGGCGCCGGGGTGCTCCTGCCGGGCCGGTCGATCGGCGACGGCGGGCGGGTCAGCCTGGAGCTGGGCGAAGCCGAGGCCACGCAAACGCCGCCGCAAGGCGGACGGGACGGGGCACTGACCGTACTGGTCCGGCCGGGAGACATTTGCGCCGACGGGCGCAGTCCGATCCGGGCCCGCCTCGTGCACAAGACTTTCCGCGGGCCGGACTACGTCTATACCCTGCGCCTGCCGTCGGGCTCCGAGGTGCTGGCGTACATGCCGCAGGAAGACGGTCACCAGGTGGGCGACGACATCGGCATACGCTTGTGCGGGAACCGGCTGGTGTCGTTCCCTGCCGCCGGCGCACAGGCGTAGAGGCGCGATCACCGCCGCATGCGGCGCTGGCGCTCGTAATTCAGGCGCTCGACGAAATCATTCGCCAGCCGGGTGTTACCCGCTTCCCGGGCGAGGTCGGCGGCATTTTTTCCTTCCTCGTTGCGCACGTATCCGTCGGCGCCTTCGTCGAGAAGCAACTTCACCGTCGAGGCGTGGTTGTAGCGCATGGCCATCATGAGCGGCGTCATTTTTCCCGGCGACTCGGCATCGATGTAGGCATGGTGCTCGAGCAGGAGGCGCACGGCGTCGTCATTGCCTTTCGAGGCCGCGTAATGAAGCGCCGTCCAGCCTGGATGGTTGACCTCGGCCCCACGCTCGATCAAGGCTTGCATGCGTGCGGTTTCGCCGCGTATGGCGAGGTACATCAGCGGGCTTTCGCCCAGCAGGTTCTTGCGGTTGACATCGATGCGCTTGTCGGCGAGCAGCACGTCATAGACCGCCCACGATTCTTCCTTGATGGCCTCCAAGAGCGGCGTATTGCTGAGCTCGTTGGGCATGTTGGGGTCCAGGCCCCGCTGGAGCAGCGTCTTGACCGTATCGGCGCGGTCATTGCGTATCGCGATCCAGAATTCTTCGGCCGCCCCTGCTTGCGACGTCGAAAAGGCCGCCGCACACCACCAGACCGCAAGGAAGGCGAGCACCGAGCGAACCAGTGTGTTGTTCATGCCAAATACCTTTAAAATATTATTAGTAAGTTGTTGATTAGAAAAAATTTTTATTTTCAAGACAAACACTAATTTAAAGTTATTTCTAACTTTAAATTAGTGTTTTATGTCCTTGAAAAGATTAAAGAAATTCTGTGTCGACGCCTGGGAGACGGTTTCCAACGGAACGCCCCGGAGCTCGGCAATTTTTTCGGCAACGTGGATCACCTTGGAGGGGTCATTGAGCTTGCCGCGGTGGGGAACCGGCGCCAGGTAGGGAGAATCGGTTTCGATCAGGATCCGGTCGAGCGGCACGTTGCGGGCCACCTCCTGGAGGGCTTTCGCGTTCTTGAAGGTCACGATGCCGGAAAACGAAATGTAGAAATTCATGCCGATGGCGGCGTCGGCCACCTCCTGGGACTCGGTAAAGCAATGCATGACGCCACCGACCTCGGCTGCGCCCTCTTCCTGCATGATGCGCAACGTGTCTTCCGCCGCGGAGCGCGTGTGGATGATCAGGGGCTTGCCCGTTTCCTTTGCCGCCCGGATATGGCGGCGGAAGCGCTCCCGCTGCCACTCCAGGTCACCAGTAAGCCGGTAATAGTCGAGGCCGGTTTCTCCGATGGCCACGACCTTGGGCGTGGCGGCCAGTTCGACCAGCTGTTCGACCGAGGGCTCGGGCGTGTCTTCGTAATCTGGATGTACCCCGACAGACGCCCAGATGTGCGCATGTTCCTGGGCCAACTGAACCAGCCGCGGCCAATCGGTGAGATTGACGCTGACGCACAGTGCGTGCGTGACGCGGTTGGCGCGCATGCGCTCGAGGATATCGGGCAGTTGCGCGGCCAGCTCGGGAAAATCCAAATGACAGTGCGAATCGACAAACATGGCGGGAATCGGGACTGAAAGCAGAATCTATAGTAACAACGGCGCGAATTTTCCCGCTGGCGGAAGGTCCCGTCAGGCCGCGGCGCGCTGGCGCGCCCCGAGCAACGCCGTGCAGGCCTGGGCGAGGACATCCTGCGCAAATAGGCGGGCATTGAGCGGATGGTCGGCGATGGCGCGCTGGCGGTTGAGCCAGCGGGACAGCTCCGCAACCCGGGTCCGGTCCGCCCTCGCGGCTATCTTCGATGTTTGGCCGGCCAGCTCAGGAAAATACCGGGGTGGCACGCCAACCTGTGCCAGGGCGACGTCGGTGAGCAGGCGCTGCAGGGCATCCAGCCAGTCGGCGGCCGGGGCCTTGTCCAAGGCGTCGACGATCTGCCCGATGTCAGGCGATCGAGCCTGCGCCAGCGCGCTCGCCAGCGTATCGAGCCAGGCAGCCCGGGGGGCGATCCCGGCCTGCGCGCGCCTCCATGCCGCGACGGGGGCGCCGCCCGCAGCGGCCAATTGGGCTGCGGCATTCTCCACGCCCTGCTCTTGCAACCAGGCGAGCGCCGACTCGCGATCCGGCGTGCCGAGGGGTAGCCGGCGGCAGCGGGATACCAGCGTCGGCAGCAGGCGGTCCGGCGCGTCGGCTACCAGTAGAAAAACCGTTTGCGGAGGCGGTTCTTCAAGAATTTTCAGCAGGCCGTTGGCGGAAATCGTGTTGAGCGATTCCGCCGGATACAGCAGCACGATGCGCAGGCCGCCGCGGTGGGTGCCGGTATTGGCCCATGATTCGAGGGCCCGGATTTGTTCGATGCGTATTTCTCGCGACGGCGCACGCTTGCCGGCTTTTTTTTCCTCGGCATCGCCGCCCGCTTCGTCCGTCACCGCTTCTTCCGCCTGTCCCTCGGCCAGCGCCACCGCTTCGGGGCGAACGCGGCGAAAGTCCGGGTGGTTGCCGGATGCGTACCAGGTGCATGCAGGGCAATGGCCGCATGCCATGGCGCCGTCGGGCGATTCGCAAAGCAGGCTAGCCGCCGCGGCGCGGGCGAATTCCACCTTGCCGATGCCGGCCAGGCCGTGGATCAGCCAAGCATGCGCAAAGCGTTCGCGCTGCTCCGGGCCAAGCCAGGAGCGGGCCACCTCGGTTTGCCAGGGATAGAAACGAGGCAGGCTCATGAGCGGTGCCACGACCTGACGTAGTCGTCGAGCTGGGCCAGCAGGTCTTCGCGGACCTGGGCCATGGGGCGCGTGGTATCGACGATGCGGAACCGCGCCGGATCGGCCTGGGCCCGGGCATGGTATGCGGCACGCGTGCGCTCGAAAAACGCGTCGTTTTCGCGTTCGAAACGGTCGAGCGCGCGGCTGCGGCCCAAGCGCTCACGGGATACCGAGAGCGGAACGTCGAACAGCCACGTCATGTCCGGTTGCAGGTCGCCGTGCACCCATTGTTCCAGGATCGCGATGCGCTCGCGCGGCAGCCCGCGGCCTCCTCCCTGGTAGGCGTACGTGGCATCGGTGAAGCGGTCGCACACCACCCACTTGCCTTCGGCCAGCGCCGGCTCGATGACGGTGCGTACGTGTTCGCAGCGTGCCGCAAACATCAAGAGCGTTTCCGTATCGAGCCGCATGGACTCGGTGAGCAGCAGTTCGCGCAGCTTTTCCGCCAGCGGCGTGCCGCCGGGTTCGCGGGTCTGTACCACGTCCAGGCCGTACCTGCGCAGTTGCTCCACGAGCCACGCCAGGTGGGTGCTCTTGCCGGCGCCGTCCACGCCTTCGAGCGTGATGAAACGGCCTCGGCGCATAGCGGGATGTGTCATGGCTGCACTGCCTCCTTCGCGGCCTGCCCCGTCGTGCGCGCACCCTGCCCCCGTCCGAGCTGGTAGCGCGCGACGTAACGGTTGTGGGCCTCCAGGGTTTCCGAAAAGGCGCTGCTGCCGTCTCCCCGTGACACGAAGTAGAGGTACTTGTGCTTTTCAGGCTGGACCGCGGCCAGCAGCGACGCGCGGCCAGGGTTGGCGATGGGCGTGGGCGGCAGTCCGCGCCGCGTGTACGTATTCCAGGGCGTGTCGGTCTGCAGGTCGCGGCGGCGCAGGTTGCCGTCGAAGTTCTCACCGAGGCCGTAAATGACGGTCGGGTCGGTTTGAAGCGGCATGCCCAGTTTCAGGCGGTTGATGAACACGCCGGCGATGCGCCTGCGGTCGGCTTCCAGCCCAGTTTCCTTTTCGATGATGGAACCCAGGATGAGCGCCTCGTACGGCGAGCCCAGCGGCAGGTCCGGGTCGCGCTGGTTCCATATCTCGGCGAGTTCCCGCTGCTGGGCGCGATAGGCCCGGCGCAGGATGTCGATGTCGCTGGAGCCGGCGGCGAACAGATAAGTGTCGGGAAAGAACAAGCCTTCGGGATGGCTGGTGGACGCGCCTATCATCGCGGCCACGGTGGCGTCGTCGACGTCGTCGAGCGTTTGCCGGATGTCGGGATGGCGCCGCAGCGCCGCGCGTATCTGCCGGAAGTTCCAACCTTCGATGAAGGTGATTTCGCGCTGGGTTACGTCGCCGCGCGAGAGGCGCTTGACCAGCGTCCACAGCGATTCGCCGCGCACGACTTCATAGCCGCCGGCCTTGATGCGGCGGTCTGCGCCGGTCAGGCGCGCCAGTGCGATGAGGGCTTCCGCCGGCACGCCGATGCCCGCCTCGCGGATCCGGTGCGCAATGCCGCGCATGGACGTGCCTTCGTCGATGACGAAGTCCACTTTGTCGGCGGGGAGCGAGAGCGGCATGCGCAGCCATGCCACGCCGGCGCCCACGGCGACCGCCAGCACCAGCATCAGCGTCAAGGCAGAAACGGCCAGCGCGCGTTTGAGGGAAAAATGTCGTTTGGGCATGGGCTGCCTATAATACTTCGATCGACTTCAGCGACTGTTTCAAGTTTCAAGATGTCCGTCCAAGAGATTTTATCTGTGAGGGAGCCGCGTGCCGCTTCTGCACGCATGGTGCCGCTCGATCACTTGGCAGTGATCGAGGCCAATGGGGCGGATGCCGTCGACTTTCTGCAGGGGCAGCTGACGCAAGACGTCAAGAAGCTCGGCGATGCCGATGCGCGGCTCGCCGGCTATTGCACCGCCAAGGGGCGGATGTTGGCCAGCGCCGTGATCTGGCGGCCTCGGGTGGCCGACGGCGAGGTGCCTCGCGTGCTGGCCATGGTGGATGCCAGCCTGGCCGAGTCACTGCGCAAGCGGCTTTCGATGTACGTGCTGCGGGCCAAGGTGACCCTTTCCGTTGCGCCGCTGCGCGTGGCCGGCGTGTGGGGCAGTGGCGATGCGTCGGCATTGCACGCGGTTGAAGGCACGCCGTCCGCCGAGGCATGGTCCCGCACCGAGCTGCCTAACGGTACTTGGATCGCCGCGCCGTCTGCGCAGGGAGGTCCCCGGTGGTGGTGGATAGGTTCGGCCGAGCAGATGCAGCAGCTCGGCGAGGTACTACCCTCTTCGGCCGATGTGGATCTCATCCACGCCTGGCGGGCGGCGGACATCGTCGCGGGGTTGCCGTGGATCGTCTCCGCCACGCAAGACCTTTTCGTGCCCCAGATGATCAATTTCGAATTGGTGGGGGGCGTCAGTTTCACCAAGGGCTGCTACCCGGGGCAGGAAGTCGTCGCGCGCAGCCATTACCTGGGCAAGCTCAAGCGCCGCATGTTCGCCGGCCGCCTTGCGCAGGCCGCGGATGCCGATGCCCTGGTCGGTGCCGACATTTTCCAGGAAGGCGAAGAGCAGCCGTGCGGGCGCATCGTCAACGCTGCGCGGGACGGCGGCGGCCTGGCTGTGCTCTACGAGTGCTCATTGGGCGCCGCGGGCGGCCCTGCCCCGTTGCACGCGGGGTCGCCGACGGGCCCGGCCATCGTGGCCGTTCCCCTTCCCTACGCCCTGCCCGAGTCAACCTCGCCGGCGTAAACGCCGGAGCCTTGGAGCCGCGATGAACTACCTCTACGTGTACTACAAACTGCACGAAGCACAACGGCGCCGCGCGCTCGAGCCCGCACGGAGGGTGCTTGAGGCCGGGCGTCCGTGGAGCCGGCGGGTCGCACTGCTGGCCCGGCCCGAGGTGGAGGGAGGCGTCGCGACCTGGATGGAGGTGTACGAAGGTGTCGATGACTTGGCCCGGCTAAGTAACGCCTTGGATGCTGCCGTGAAGGAGACCGGGCTCGCGACCTTCTTGGCGGGGCCGCGCCGCAGCGAGGTTTTTGCCGAACTGCCTGCCGATGCGGCAGGATGGGAAGCCTGACCATGTGCCTGATCGCCTTTGCCTGGGATCCGCGCGGTCCGACGACTTTGCTGTTCGTGGCCAACCGCGACGAGTTCTACGCCCGTCCGACGGCTCCTGCCGACTGGTGGCCGGACCTGCCCGACATTTGGGCCGGACGTGACCTGGCAGCCGGTGGTACCTGGATGGGGATCACCCGCCAGGGGCGATTTGCGGCGATCACCAATTACCGCGAGGCGGGGCGGCACGATCCGCATGCCCCGTCGCGGGGCAAGCTCGTGACCGATTTCCTTGCCGCGGATTGCTCTCCCGCCGCCTACTTGCGGCAGCTGTCCAAGCGCGCCGAGCCCTACAATGGGTTCAACCTGCTGGTTGGCGATCTTTTCGCCCGTACGCCCTCCCTGTGGTACCTGTCGCACCGCCGCGGTTACCCCGCCACGCCGCCCGAAGCCTTGACTGCGGGCGTGTATGGGCTTTCGAACGCGATGCTGGACACGCCTTGGCCCAAAGTCGTGCGCACGACGGCGGCGCTGGCTACGCTCAAGGCGGCCGACGCGCGCACGCCTGCCTACCTGCAAATGTTGAGCGATACGACCATCGCGGATGATGCCGAGTTGCCGAGCACCGGCATCAGCATCGAGCGTGAACGGGCGCTGTCGGCAGCCTTCATCGTGACCCCTGATTACGGCACGCGTGCGCAAACCGTGCTGCAGGTGACCCGGGATGGGCGGGTCGAAGCGTCCGAACGCAGTTTCGAGAACGCCGAGCAGGCGCGCCGCCTGGCCCCGGCGGCATGGCGTCAGGTAACGTTCGCCGTCCCGAATACCGAACGAAGGTAATCCGTCGTATCGCGATGGGCGCGGCGCGCCGCGCGCAATGCGCCCCCCATGTTGTAGAAGCCGTGGACGACACCCGCGTAGGTTTTCACTTCGACCGGCACGCGGGCAGCGGCCAATTTACGCGCGTAGGCCAGGCCTTCGTCGACCAGCGGATCACACTCTGCCAATTGGATGAAAGCAGGCGCCGCGCCTGAGAAGTCGGGTGCGGCGAGCGGTGCGAAGCGCCAATCCAGGCGATCGGCGTCATCCCGCAAATACAGGCCGAAGAACCACTGGAGGGTCTTGGCATCGAGCAGATAGCCTTCGGCGTAGGCGCGATGCGAATCGGTGTCTTGCCAGGAGCTGGTGCCAGGGTAAAGCAACACTTGGGCGGCCAGGGGCAAGCCGTCGTCGCGCGCCCGCAGCGCTGCCTGTGCCGTCAGGGTGCCGCCCGCGCTGTCGCCCATGCCCACGACGCGAACCGCATCGACGCCCAGCTCCGCATGCCGGTCGAACGCCCATCGCCAGGCAGCGTAGACATCTTCGGCGGCGGTGGGAAATCGGTGTTCGGGCGCGAGCCGATACGCGAGGGACAGCACTTTGCAGTGCGCGCCATTGGCCAGCATCCGGCAGATGGCGTCGTAGGTTTCCACGCTACCCACCGTGAATCCACCGCCGTGGGAAAAGATGACGAGCGGCGCGGGTTCGCGGGTGTCGTTGCCGGTGTAAAGGCGCGCGCGTATGCTCCCTTCGCCGACGGGTACCGCGAGCTCCCTGGCTTCCGCAACCGGGGCCGGTGCGATGTCGAGGACTTTGCTGGCCTTGTCGTGGAAGGCACGCGCTTCCTCGGGCGAATACTGCCAGTATGGTGGCCGGTTGGCGCGCTTGATGCGCGCCACGAGATCGGCCACCTGGGGGTCGAGCGGACGCGGATGGGGCGCCTCAGCCATCGCCCCCTTGGTCCCCTCGTTTCTTGATGTACTTGAATGTGCCGCTGGCGCGCGCCACGAGCCCGCCCCCGGCATCGCGCACTTCGGCGTCGCAGAACGCCATGGTGCTCGAGCGGTGGTAGCAGTTGCCGTAGGCCACGAGGTTGCCCTCGCCAGGGCGCACGAAACTGGTGGTCATGTCCACCGTGGCGCCGCCGCGCATCTCTGGGTGCAGCGAACGTGCGGCGGTTGCCATGGCGGCGTCCAGCATGGTCATCAAGACCCCACCGTGGCAGACCTGCCAACTGTTGCAGTGATGGGCTTGGACATCCAATCTGACTTCCGAACGCCCGCCTTCGGCCTTGACGAGCTTGGCGCCCAGCCAGGCCAGAAACGGGATGGGTACGTCCGTGACGGTTCGCGGGCTATCCGTGGGCATGCGGCAACCCCGTCGGAGTCGATTCGATTTGGCGGATCATGGCAGGTCTGGTCCTCCAGCGAAAATCAGCGGCTCGCCGTGCGATGACCCAGGATGGACGCCAGGATCAGGGCGCCGATCACGGTGATGTGTTCGAACACGAACATCATTTCCAGGAAGGCCTGTTCGCCTTCCATGTTCCAGAAAGCGTGGGCGATGGGAATGGTCATCACCGTGAACACGGCCAATGCACCCGCGCCGAGCCAAGCCGCGCGGTTGAAGATGATCAGCAGTGAGCCGCCGAGCTGGACGATGATGGTCAGGGCGTTGAAGAGCCATGCCGGTTCGAGCCCGAAATGGCTCATTTCGGCTACGCCGTCCTGGAAATTGATGAGCTTTGTCAGGCCACTAAGCCAGAACATGAATGTCAAGGCAATGCGTCCGAGCAGCAACAACGCGCGCGATTCGAGCAGGGAGCGTATGGGTGCAGGTGTCATGGCTTCTCCGTTCACGTTGGGTGGGAAGTGCGGGCACGTGAGCGTGCTTTCCGGGATCCGGCGCGGCAGCTCGGGCGGCCGCCGCCATCTTACTGGAAACGATGCGAAACCAAACGCCCGGAACTCAGAAAATGCTCTTCCCTACCCACCACGCGGCAGCCGCCACGAGGGCCGAGGCTGGGATGGTGAGTATCCATGCCCAGACGATGTTTCCCGCCAGTCCCCAGCGCACCGCATTGAACTTGCGGCTGGAGCCGACGCCGACGATGGCGCCGGTGATGGTGTGAGTGGTGGAGACCGGGATGCCGAGCAGCGCGGCCAGGAACAGCGTCAAGGCGCCGCCGGTTTCCGCGCAGAACCCGCCGACTGGCTTGAGCTTGGTGATGCGCTGTCCCATGGTCTTGACGATGCGCCAGCCGCCGAACATCGTTCCCAGGGCGATCGCCGCATAGCAGCTGATGATGACCCAGACGGGGACATGGTCATGCGCACCCGGCACGTTGGCGGCGATCAGCAGCAACCAGATGATGCCGATGGTTTTCTGCGCGTCGTTGCCGCCGTGCCCGAGGCTGTACATCCCCGCCGACAGCAGCTGCAGCCTGCGGAACCAGCCGTCGACCTTGAGCGGGCGCGCGCGGCGCAGTAGCCACGACACCAATAGCATCAGAAAACCGCCGAGCACGAAGCCCAGCAGCGGCGACACGACGATGAAGGCGACGATGTAGAGGATCTCGCGGAACATCAGCACGGAAGGCCCGGCGCTCGCCAGGCCGGCTCCGACGATGCCGCCGATGAGCGCATGCGAGGACGACGACGGGATGCCGAAATACCAAGTGATGATGTTCCATGCGATGGCTCCGACCAATGCGCCGAACACGACGTAATGGTCCACCACCGTCGGGTCGATGATTCCCTTCCCGACGGTGGCAGCCACCTTGAGATGGAAGACGAAAAGGGCGACGAAATTAAAAAACGCGGCGAAGACGACCGCGTGGTGGGGTTTGAGCACTCCCGTGGAAACCACGGTGGCGATGGAATTGGCCGCATCGTGGAACCCATTCATGAAATCGAAAATGAGTGCCAGGAGGACCAGGACGGAGAGTGTGACTAGGCTGATTTGAAGCGTGTCCATGAAGTATCCCGACTAGGCGTTTTCCAGGACGATGCCTTCGATCAAATTGGCAACGTCTTCGCACTTGTCGGTGATTTCTTCCAGCAATTCGTAGATGGCTTTCATCTTGATCAATTGGCGCGTATCGGCTTCATCGCGGAACAGCCTGCCCATGCCGCGGCGCATGACCCGGTCGGCGTCTGACTCGAGCCGGTCGATCTCTTCGCAGATCTTCATGATGCTGGCCGTGTCATTCAGGTCGCGTAGCAGGCTCACCACCATGTACAGGCGGTCGCAGCACTGCACGCTTATGTCGGCCAAGGCCTTGGCGTCGGGCGTGACTGAACGGATGTCGTACAGGTTGACGCACTGGGCGGCGTCCTCCATCAGGTCGAGGATGTCGTCCATGGTCGTGATGAGCTGGTGGATTTGATCCCGGTCCAGCGGGGTGATGAAGGTCTTGTGCAGCAGGTCGATCGTATCGTGGGTAACCTTGTCGGCCTTTTTCTCCAGCGTCTCGATGCTCTTGACGCGCTCCTCGGCTTGGTCCAGGTCGGCCATCAGTGCGGCCAATTCCCGGCTGCCTTGGCGGGACAAGTCGGCATGCGCCGTGAAGAGATCGAAAAAGCGGCCCTCTTTGGGCATCAAGCGTCCAAACATCACGTCCTCACGATACGTCACATGACAGCTACATGACGTGTTCAAAACCGCGCGCAGTTTAGCACTATATGCGTGCTGCCCTGCCCGCTGGGGAGCCCCTTTTTGGGGCGGCGGAGGCGGGCCGTGGGCGTCGGCCTCGCCCGTTCATGCACGAGACGACGGGCTCTGCGCGGGCCGGTCGCAGTGTGTGCGGGATCAGTATTCAGAATCGACGTAGGCGTTGCCGGAGAAATTCTGGAACTTGGTGTACATGCCCTGCCAGGTCAGCCGGACGGTGCCGATCGGCCCGTTGCGCTGCTTGCCGATGATGACTTCGGCCGTGCCTTTGTCCGGCGTATCCGGATTGTAGACCTCATCGCGGTAGAGGAAGATGATGACGTCTGCGTCTTGCTCGATGGCGCCTGATTCCCGCAGGTCGCTCATTACCGGGCGTTTATTCGGACGTTGCTCCAGGCTACGGTTGAGCTGCGAGAGCGCGATGAGGGGGCAGTTCAATTCCTTGGCGAGGCCTTTCATCGAGCGGCTGATCTCGGACAGTTCCGATGCCCGGTTCTCGCTGCTCGAGCCGCTGTTGCCCGACATCAGCTGCAGGTAATCGATGATGATCAGCCCGAGCTGGCCGCATTGGCGGGCCAGGCGGCGCGCGCGCGAACGCAGCTCCATGGGGCTCAGCGCCGGGGTCTCGTCGATGTAGAGCTGCGTGTCTTGCATTTTCTGGATGGCATGCGTGAGCTTGGGCCAGTCTTCATCGAGCAGCCGGCCCGTGCGTAGGCGCTGCTGGTCCAGTCGCCCCACCGACCCGAGTATCCGCATGGCCAGCTGCGCCGCGCCCATTTCCATGGAGAAGACGGCAACGGGCAGGCCCTCCTCCACGGCCACGTGCTCGCCGATGTTCATCGAGAAAGCGGTCTTACCCATCGAGGGCCGGCCGGCCACGACGATCATGTCGCCCGGCTGCAGGCCCGACGTCATTTTGTCGAGGTCGGTGAAGCCCGTCGGCACGCCGGTGATTTCCGAAGTCGAGTCGCGATGGTAGAGCTCGTCGATGCGCTCGACCACCTGCGTGAGGAGCGGCTGCAGCGACTGGAAGCCGGCGGTCCCGCGCGCGCCCTCCTCGGCGATCTTGAAGATCTTGGACTCGGCCTCGTCCAGCAGTTGGCGCGTGTCCCGGCCCTGGGGGTTGAAGGCCGCGTCCGCGATCTCGTCCGAGATCGTGACGAGCCGGCGTAGTACCGCCCTGTCCCTCACGATCTCCGCGTAGCGCCTGATGTTGGCCGCCGATGGCGTGTTCTGGGCCAGCGAGTTGAGATAGGCGAGCCCGCCTGCATCTTCCGCCTTGCCCGCCGTCTGCAGCGCTTCGTGGGTGGTCACGACATCCGCCGGACGGCCCAGCCCGATGAGCTTGGCGATCTGTTGCCAGATGAGGCGATGATCGTAACGGTAGAAGTCATCCTCCTTGAGGATGTCGGCGATGCGATCCCAGGCTGCATTGTCCAGCAGCAAACCTCCCAGCACGGACTGCTCCGCTTCGACCGAGTGGGGGGGGATGCGCAGGGACTCTAGCTGAGGATCGGCTGGCGAATTCATAGAGCGACAAAAACCTGGAATGGATGCGCGGCCGGCGGTATGCCGGACCACGACAGTTTATAGCGTGGCGGGCGATGGCGGGCGCAGTTGTCGAGGAGGCCCCGCCGCGTGCGTGGTGCACGGTGCCGGCCTTGGGAAAAAAAAACCTCCATTTCGCGGAGAAAATGGAGGGTTTTCATTGCCGGGCCTGCCGCCAGGCAGGCCGGATGGGTGGTGCGGCCGGTTGCCCCCGCGCAGCGGGGTACCAAGGCTCGCTTAGGCAGTTTCGCCGACCACCACGACCGTGATGTTGGCCACCACGTCGGTATGCAGGCCGATTTCGATCGGGAACTCGCCGATGGTCTTGAGCGGGCCGTTGGGCAGGCGGACCATGCCCTTTTCCACCGACTCGAAACCGGCGCTCTTGAGCGCGCTGGCGATGTCGAAGTTGGTGACCGAACCGAACAGGCGGCCGTCGACGCCGGCCTTCTGCGTGATGGATACCGTGTAGCCTTCCAGGCGCTGGGCCATGGCTTGCGCGGCGGCCAGCTTCTCGGCCTGGATTTTCTCGAGCTCGGCGCGGCGCGCTTCGAACTCTTGCAGGGCGGCCTGCGTGGCGCGCTTGGCCTTCTTCTGCGGGATCAGGTAGTTACGCGCGTAACCGTTCTTCACGCGAACGACGTCGCCCAGGTTGCCGAGGTTGACGACTTTTTCGAGCAAGATGATTTGCATGATTAGACTCTCCCGGCAATCAATTGTGGTTGTCGGTGTAGGGCAAGAGCGCCAGGAAGCGGGCGCGCTTGATCGCCGTATCGAGTTGGCGCTGGTAATGCGCCTTGGTGCCGGTCAGGCGAGCGGGGATGATCTTGCCGTTTTCCTGGATGAAGTCGCGCAGGACTTCGATGTCCTTGTAGTCGATCTGTTCGACGCCGGCTGCCGTGAAGCGGCAGAACTTGCGCCGCTTGAACAGCGGGTTCTGTTGACCGAACTTCTTCTTTTCCTTGCGTTTGCCGAATGCGGCCATGATGTACCTCTTGGGTATTCAATCCGTTTCACACCTGAGCGCTGCCCTGCCCGCTTCGTCCATCACCCGCCTGGGCGACGGTGGCCTGCTGGATATGCAGCCTCAGTCTGCTTGAACCTTTCCGGGTCGGTGCCAAAAAACCCTCGATCCGCAGCGATCGGCCCAGCGCTTCGCGCTCGAGCCTGCTGGCGAGATCGCCGATCGCCACCGCGTTGACGAGCATTTCCACCCGGCGGGGCCTACCGCCTTCGAGCAGCTCGGATTCATGGGCAAGCGTCAGTTCCAGCACCGGTATGCCGGCGGGGGTGTACCTGAGCGGCTTGCACTCGACCACCTGGGCGGTCAGAAGAACCTGGTTCAACGCCGTGTCGTCCGGGGCATCGTCAAGCTGCCGCGGGAGCGGCCTGGGATGCGGGCGGTCGGCAACGACCTGTCATGCCAGCCGGGCCGGGGCTCAGCCCTCGGCTTGCGTGGCCTCGGTGGACACCTTGCGGGCCTCCTCGCGCTCGACGATCTTCATCATCGGCGACGGGGCGGTCTCGGCCTTCTTCATCTTGACGACGAGATGGCGCAGCACGGCGTCGTTATAGCGGAAGGCGTGCTCGAGTTCGTCCAGCGTGGCTTGGCTGCACTCGATGTTCATGCACACGTAGTGAGCCTTGACGAGCTTCTGGATCGGATATGCCAATTGGCGGCGACCCCAGTCTTCCAGGCGGTGTACTGCGCCGCCCTGGCTGGTGATCAGCGTCTTGTAACGCTCGACCATGGCCGGAACCTGCTCGCTCTGGTCCGGATGAACGATGAAAACTATTTCGTAGTGACGCATTTACGCTCCTTATGGATGGTCCTGGAGGCGACTCGAAAGGCCGCCCCGAAAGGCGCAAGTCCGCTCAAGCGTCTAGAGTCGGACAAGGGTTCTCAAATCCGGCAGGAGGTCTGCGCATAACACAATGCGCAATGCCTGCCAAAAATTAAGCCAGCTATTATCGCTTGCAAACGCGGAAAAATCAAGGTGCGCCTCGTGGCCGGCCATGATCGCCCCCCGGCCGGGGTACGGCAGCCCGGGAGGGCGAACCGCGGGACGGGCTCCCCACCCCGCCGCGCTCAATGACGGCCGGCGTGGATCGGCCTTGGCATGCTTGGCGCGACCCCGGCAGGGCCGTTGCGGCCTGCCTGCGCTAGTAGGTGTCGAAGGCTGCCTGCACGGCCTCCGGGCCCGAGGCGCCCGCCCCCAGCGCCAGCATCAGCAGGACCCGCGCCTTCCAGGGCGACAGGGTGCCGGCCCCGGGCAGGCTGCAGGCTGCGGTGACGCGTCCGCTCCCCGTGCGGCTGGTTCGCACGACGGCCAGGCCCGCGCCAGCAAGGCGCTCGAGCGCCGCCATGGCTTCGGCGCTCGCCGAGCCGTTGCCGGGGCCCGCCCAGACAAGGCCGCGCGCGCCCGTTGCGGGTACGGCATCGATCAGGGCAGTCGAGGCACCCGCATAGCCAGCCAGGATTTCCACCGGGACGAGCGGCGTTGCAGGGGTGAATGGCGTCGCGCGGGTGTGCGGCCGCTCGGGACGCGCGAGCCAGGTGACCCGCCCGTCTTGGACCAGCCCGAGCGGACCGGCGTTGGGCGCGGCGAAGGCGTCGGGCCGGTTGGCATTGACCTTGCCCACCTCTCGCGCGCCGAAGACCTGGTGGTTCAGTACCACCAGCACGCCGCGCCCCGCCGCGCCGGAGGTGGCGGCCACGGTGGCGGCGTCGAGCAGGTTCAGCGGCCCATCCGCCGACAGCGCCGTCGACGGGCGCATCGCGCCCACCAAGACGACAGGCTTGTCGCTCTTGAGCACCAGATGGAGATAGTAGGCCGTCTCCTCGAGGGTGTCGGTGCCGTGCGTGACGACGGCGCCATCGACTTGCGGATCGTCCAGCGCCTGCTGCAGCCGGCTGGCGAGCGACTGCCAGAAGGCGGGCGTGGCGTCCTTGCTGTCGATGGATGCGAACTGTTCGGCGCTGATGCGGGCGACCTGGTCGAGCCCGGGTGTTTGCGCGCATAGCGCCGCCACGTCGAGCACGCCCGCCGTATAGGCTTCGACGGATTGGGGCTCGACGCCGGCTCCGGCGATGGTGCCACCGGTGGCGAGAAGGCAGAGGTGCGGAAGAGGCATGGGAATCAATGTGCTTGCCGGAGCCCGATGATACCCGCCCCCGCGCATGGTGGCGCGGCCGCGACACCTGGCGATTATGCTTGCGCCGCCCATCGGTACTGTATAAAAATACAGTTACTGGATAAAACCACAGAAGCGTCTGTCGCACCTCCCACCCCGGGCGGCCGCGCAAAACCGGAGCCAGACATGCCCAAGCTGACCGCACGCCAGCAGGAGATCCTCGATCTCATCCGCCGGACCATCGTCGAAACCGGCTTTCCCCCCACGCGCGCCGAAATCGCGCAGGCGCTCGGTTTTCGTTCCCCGAACGCGGCGGAAGAACACCTGAAGGCGCTCGCGCGCAAGGGGGTGTTGGAGTTGTCGGCCGGTACCTCGCGCGGCATACGGCTCAAAGACGCCACTGCCGCCGATTCCCCTTCCCTGCAGCTCACGCATCCGGCGCTGGCGCAGCTCGTGCTACCGCTCGTGGGCCGGGTCGCGGCTGGCAGCCCCATCCTTGCCGCCGAGCACATCGAGAAGGAGGTGGGCGTGGACCAAGCGCTGTTTTCGCAACGTCCCGACTATCTGCTGAAGGTGCGCGGGGAAAGCATGCGGGATGCCGGCATCCTCGACGGCGACCTGCTGGCCGTCAAGAAGGCGGCCCAGGCCCGCGACGGGCAGATCGTCGTGGCACGCCTCGGCGACGAAGTCACCGTCAAGCAACTGCGTTATACCGAAAGCGGCCTGAGCCTCTTGCCCGCCAATCCCGATTTCAAGCCCATCGAGATCAGCCGCAACCGCGACGACTTCGCCCTCGAGGGCATCGCGGTTGGCCTGATCCGGGCCGGACTCCTGCACTGAAAGCATCCGACGGACGATCTCCATGAAACACCATACGCAAGTCCCCAGTCTTTCCAGCGGATATCCCGGGCTCGATGCGGCGCTGCCGCAAGCTGGGTGGCCTGTCGGCGCACTGACGGAAATCCTGGTTTCGCGCGTCGGGCATGGCGAATTGAACCTGCTCGGTCCGCTGCTCGCCCGTCTCACCCGCGCAGGCCGCACGGTGGCGCTGCTGGTGCCGCCGTACTTGTCATATGCGCCGGCGCTGATCCAGCACGGGGTGGCGCTCGAGTGCGTCAAGCTGGTCCGCTCGGCCCGTCCGCTGGACGACGGCCTGGACCAGATCGAGACGGCGGTGCGATCCGGCGAATTTGCCGCGTTGGTCGCGATCCTTCCTCCCGACGAGGCCGCGGTGCGGTCCGAAGGCACGGTAAGGCGCCTGCTGCTGGCGGCAAGGCTCTCGGGGTGCCCCGCCTTCCTGTTCCATACTTGCAGCACGCCTGCCACGACGTCGGTTTCCCAGTTGCGCCTGTTGGCAGACATGAGTCAGGCAGGTGAGCTCCGCCTGCAACGCATCGCCCCGGACGACGAAGCCGGCCGCGGCGCGGTCACATTGGAAATCGGCCAACGCGAGCCCCGGGCAGGATTCCGCCGCGTGGCCGGCCTTGCCCTGGCGGGCACCCGTTTCTGCTCGGCCGCACAATTGAACGAACCGGACGAAACGGCCGCCGTGGCGAATGCCCGGCCGGTCCAGGCGCCCCCAGAACAAGGCGCCCCCCGGGCCAAGCCGGCTTCGCCGGGCCGCAGCCGGTGGCCGTTCAAACAGCGCGGCAGCTCGGGCGGTGCGGGGAGCTCTCCAGCGGGCCTGGCGTTCTGGCTCGCCCGCAGCTGGAACGCCTGACGATGGCCAGCCGCTGTGGCGCTACACCGCGCGTTGCCGCACGGTTTCGTACAAGCACACGGCGGACGCCACGCTCACGTTCAGGCTTTCCACCGAGCCCATCATGGGAATGCGGACCAGTTGGTCGCAGGTTTCGCGGGTCAAACGCCGCATGCCCTCGCCTTCCGCACCCATGACCCACGCGATGGGTTGGCGGGCGTCAACCTGGTGGATGGTTTCGGTGGCCTCGTCATCGGTTCCCACCACCCATATGCCCCGTTCCTTGAGGCTGCGCAGGGTCCGCGCGAGGTTGGTCACCGTGAGATAGGGAACGGTGTCGGCAGCGCCGCAGGCGACGCGCTGTACCGTGGCATTCAAGCCCACGGCTCGGTCGCGCGGTGCGATCACGGCATGCACGCCGGCTCCGTCTGCAGTTCGCAAGCAGGCGCCGAGATTGTGCGGGTCCGTCACCCCGTCCAGCACGAGTAAAAAGGCTGGCCCGGACGCCTCGTCGAGCACTTCGTCTATGTCCATGGCCAGTTGCAGGCTCGTGGCCAATGCCACGACGCCCTGATGGCGCTGGCCCTTGGCGAGTCCGTCCAGGCGTGATTGCGGGACGGGATGCACTTTGCGCCCCGCGGCCTGTGCCTGCTCGATCAGCGTCAACATGCGGCGATCGCGGCGCGCCTCTTCGACGTAGATATCCTTGATCGATTCCGGCGCATGGCGCAACCGCGCCGCGACTGCGTGAAATCCGACCAAAACCTGGCTCGCTGCCATTTTTCACCCCATTGATGCATGCCGCGCACGGCAAAAAACGATACGGCGCTGCTCCTGGCAGCGCCGCAATGCCGTTATTAGACCAGAGATTCAGTGACGCTTGCGCCCGCGCTTGGCAGCTGCCCGCTTGCCGCTTCGGGTGCTGGCCGGTTTCTCCGCCGTGGCGGACTTCTTGGCCGGGATGCCCTTCTTGTCTTTCGGAGGCTTGGCCGTTTCGGTCATGAGCGGGGTCTTGGCCGCGCTTTTTTCCGGTTTGCGGGGCGCTGGCGCGCTTTCGCGTTTGATCGCCTTGCGCAGGCCTTCATAGCTTACGCCTTTGACGAGCTTGAAATCGATCCGCCTGGCCTCGAGGTCCACCCGGGCGACTTGCACCTGTACCTTGTCGGTGAGGCGATAGCGCATGCCCGTGCGCTCTCCGCGCAGTTCGTGCAAGCCATCGTTGAACTGGAAGTATTCTGCGCCCAATTCCGAGACGTGCACCAGGCCTTCGACGTGCAATTCATCGAGCGTGACGAAGATGCCGAACGCCGCGACGCCCGTCACGGTGCCGCTGAAAATGTCGCCCACCCGCTCACGCATGTACCAGCACTTGAGCCATGCCTCGACGTCGCGCGATGCATCGTCGGCCCGGCGTTCGTTGGCCGAGCAGAACAGGCCGAGCTTCTCCCAGAGGGCGTGTTCCTGCTCTTTGGCCGAACCGGGCACCACCGGCGTGTCTTCCGGCGGGTTGGGTACGAAACGCTTGCCCTGCAGCAAAGCCTTGATGACACGGTGCGTCAGCAGATCGGGATAGCGTCGGATGGGCGACGTGAAGTGTGCGTAGGCGGGGTATGCGAGCCCGAAGTGGCCCACGTTGTCCGGGCTGTACATGGCCTGTTGCATCGAGCGCAGCGCCATGGTTTGCAGCAGCGGCGCGTCGGGCCGGTGCTTGGTGCTTTCCAGCAGCGCCGAGTAGTCGGCCGCCGTGGGCTTGTCGCCCCCGCCGAGCGACAAGCCCAGCGTCTTCAGAAAGTCGCGTAGCGCCTGCAGTTTCTCCGGCGTGGGACCTTCGTGTATGCGGTACAGGCCCGGGTGCTTGCTGCGTTGCATGAAGTCGGCGGCACAGGTATTGGCCGCGAGCATGCATTCCTCGATCATCTTGTGCGCGTCGTTGCGCACGTAGGGCACGATGCTCTGGATGCGTCCGAGCTCGTTGCAAATGATCTTGGTCTCTATGGTGTCGAAATCGATGGCGCCCCGCTTCTGCCGCGCTTGCGCAAGAAGCTTGAACAGCTCGTACAAGTCCTGGATCTGGGGCAGGACGTGCGCGTACTTGCGCGCGGCCGGGCCATCGGGCTGCTGGAGTGCTGCCCACACTTCGTTATAGGTGGTGCGCGCATGGGAATGGATGACGGCGTTGTAGAACTGGTACGCCTGCACCGTGCCCGCCTTGGCTCCGGTGGCAGGGATCACCATGTCGCACACCAGCACCAGGCGGTCGACGTTGGGATTCAGCGAGCACAGCCCGTTGGACAGCTTTTCCGGCAGCATGGGGATGACCTTGCGCGGAAAGTAGACGCTGGTGCTGCGTTCCAGCGCATCGGCGTCCAGGGCGTCGCCAGGCCTGACGTAGTGGGCGACGTCGGCGATGGCGACGATCAGGCGCCAGCCCGCGCGCTTGCGGGCTCCTGTGCCCAGCTCCACCCGTTCGCAATACACGGCGTCATCGAAGTCCCGGGCATCCTCGCCGTCGATGGTGATCAGCGGTACGTCGCGCAGGTCGAAGCGTTCGACGAGGTCGCTGTCGCGAACCTCGGACGGAAGGCGTTCGGCCTGCGCCAACGCCTTGGGGGAAAACTCGTGCGGGACGTCGAACTTGCGGACCGCAATTTCGATTTCCATGCCCGGGTCGTCGATTTCGCCCAGGATCTCCACCACGCGGCCCAGCGGCTGCGTGTGGCGGGTCGGCTGTTCGATGATTTCCACGGTGACGACCTGGCCGTGTTGGGCTTCGGCGGTTTCGCCGGGCGGCACCAAGATGTCGTGCTTGATGCGCTGGTCTTCGGGTACGACGAGGAATAATCCGCGTTCGTTCAGGAAGCGTCCGACCAGCTTGTTGGTGCGGCGCTCCAGCACCTCGACGATGGTGGCTTCCGGCTTGCCCCGGTAATCGGTGCCCGTCAGCCGGACGAGCACGCGGTCGCCGTGGAGCACCTTGAGCATTTCCTTCGGCGGCAAGAAGATGTCGGGCTGGCCGTCGTCACGAATGAGGAAGCCGAAGCCGTCGCGGTGCCCCTGCACGCGACCGGCGATGAAATCGAGTTTGGTCGACAACAGAAGCGCGCCCTTGCGGTTCTGCATCAGCTGGCCATCGCGTTCCATGGCCGCGATGCGCCGTTCGAACCCCACGCTGCCCGGGGCGACGCCCAGACGCCTTGCGAGTTCGGCGGGGGCGATGGGCGCGTTGGCCTCTCGCAGCACCCTCAGGATTTGCTCTCGGCTAGGTACGTCGGGGTCGAAATCCGGGGGCGTGGAAGGATGGTTGTTATGGGATCGAGTTGTCAAAGTCTAAGGATCTCTTTATAATGCGCAGCTCTGTTGCTACTGCCTGCATGCAACGGTGACGCAAGCATAACTTGAGTTTACCGCAGCAAATGCACGGTGGTTGCGGCAAATGCCCAGATGGCGGAATTGGTAGACGCACTAGTTTCAGGTACTAGCGCTTAGCGGCGTGGAGGTTCGAGTCCTCTTCTGGGCACCAATCGAAATGGCAGCGTTGGCGGCCATGGTTGGGCAACCCGTTTGAACGGGTGTTGAGGTTTACGCAGTGCCCAGGTGGCGGAATTGGTAGACGCACTAGTTTCAGGTACTAGCGCTTAACGGCGTGGAGGTTCGAGTCCTCTCCTGGGCACCACGGTTAGATACCACGTAATTCAGTTAGATTGGATGCAAGCCCCGTAACGTCAGTTCCGGGGTTTTTTGTTTTGGGGGGGCGCTCCCTGCTTGCCCGATGTCTCGCCACCCACCCTGCCTTGCCGCGCGAGGGGTTCCTGCCCGGCGGCGGGCGGATCCCCCGCCTGGACTTCCTGCGGCAAATCGTCGATGCCGGCGCCTGGGGCGCGGCCCGGCCCGGCTTGCCGGACCGGGGTTTAGTCGCTCTTACCCTTGCGGATCCAGGCTTCGAGCTGGTATGGGCGCAGGCTGTCGTACTCTTCGAAGGGTTGGTGAATCCACGGGTTGGTCGGCAGTTTTTGTACGTAGTAATCGGGCACCACTTTCGAGTGGCCCTTGAACCACAATACGGCCGTGCGCATTTCGGTGATCGAGGAGAATTGGGCGAGCAGGTGCTGGTGCACCTTGTCGAAGGTGACCCCGGTGTCGACCATGTCATCCACCAGCAGCACCTTGCCTTCCAGGGTTCCCCGGGTAATGGTGATGAACTGGGCGATGTCCAGCCGCCCTTGTTGCGTGCCCGCCGCCTCACGGTAGCTGCTGGTCGCGAGGATGCCCAGCGGGACGTCGAAAATGCGGGACAGCACATCGCCCACGCGCATCCCGCCCCGCGCCAGGCACACGATCTGGTCGAACTTCCAGCCGGATTGATGGACTTGCAGGGCCAGTTGCTCGATGAGTTGGTGATAGCGTTCCCAGCTGACCCAGAGGTCTTTGTCGGTGTCTTGCTGCATGGCGTAGGCGTATTGCAAAAAAGCCCCGGGGGACCGGGGCGCTTGATTGGCTCCTGGATCAGGCCTTGAATGGATGACGCAGCACGATGGTTTCGGTGCGGTCAGGGCCGGTCGAGACCAGATCGATGGGCACGCCGCAGACTTCGGACATGCGCTCGAGGTAGCGGCGCGCATTGACCGGAAGTTTATCGTATTCGGTTACGCCCACGGTGGATTCACGCCAGCCGGGCATCTCTTCCAGCACGGGTTCACTGTTGGCCACCGCCGCGGCTCCATAGGGCAGCACGTCGCGGAATTCGCCGTTGACGCGATAGCCCACGCCCAGCTTGATGGTTTCCAGGCCGTCCAACACGTCCAGTTTCGTGATGCACAGGCCGGAAATGCCGTTCAGGCGGATCGAGCGCTTGAGCGCCGCGCCGTCGAACCAGCCACAGCGGCGCGGACGGCCGGTGACCGAGCCGAATTCTTTGCCGACCGAAGCCAGGTGGGCACCGATCTCGTCGTCCAGTTCCGTCGGGAACGGCCCGGATCCGACGCGGGTGGCGTAGGCCTTGGTGATGCCCAGGACGTATTCGAGCTTTTGCGGACCGACCCCGGCGCCGGCAGAGGCGGCGCCCGCTACGCAGTTGCTGCTGGTGACGTAGGGATACGTGCCGTGGTCGACGTCGAGCAGCGCTCCCTGCGCGCCTTCGAACAACAGCTTGTGCCCGGCCGCGGAGGCTTCATAGAGCGCGGAGGCGACGTCTGCGACCATGGGCTTGAGTACCGGCGCCAGTGCCATGGCCTGGTCGCGCACCTGGGCCGGGTCCACGGCCTGCGCGCCCAGGTAGTTGGTCAGCACGAAGTTGTGGTAGTCCAGCGCCTCTTCCAGCTTGGCGTCGAAAGTGGCCGGGTCGTAGAGATCCTGCACCCGGATGGCGCGGCGCGCGACTTTGTCTTCGTACGCCGGGCCGATGCCGCGCCCGGTGGTGCCGATCTTGCCCGCGCCCTTGCGCGCTTCGCGCGCCTGGTCCACCGCCACGTGGTACGGCAGGATCAGCGGGCAGGCTTCCGAGACGCGCAGCCGCGCGCGGACTTCGACGCCGGCGGCCTCGAGCTCCTCGATTTCGCGCAGCAGCGCCTCGGGCGACAGCACCACGCCGTTGCCGATGTAGCAGATCATCCCGGGATGCATGATGCCGGAGGGGATCAGGCGAAGAATGGTCTTCTTGCCGGCGATCCAGAGCGTGTGGCCGGCATTGTGGCCCCCTTGGAAACGCACGACGCCCTGGGCCGACTCGGCCAGCCAGTCCACGATCTTGCCCTTGCCTTCATCACCCCACTGGGTGCCGATAACCACGACGTTGTTAGCCATGTTGCTTCTGCTTCTCTACTAAGTCCGCCCGCGACGGGCGTCAGATTGCGGTGGATGAGGATGCCGGATTGGACGCCGGGGTTCCGGCCAGCGATTCGACCTGCCAGGTGCCGTTGCGCTGTACCAGCTCGCGGTCGAACACGAATTCCTGCTGGTCGTGCTCGTGTCCGGGCAGGATTTGGACGACGATGTGGCCGGCTGCCCGCAGCGCGCGCACGGCTTCCATCAGCGCGGGGTCCAAGCCCCACGGCGCACGTACGGCTGGACTCGGCTTGGCGGGGGCGAGCAGTCCGGCGAGCTCGCGCAGGTCCAGGCTGAAGCCCGTGGCCGGCCGGGCGCGGCCGAACACCCGGCCGATGTCGTCGTAGCGGCCGCCGCGTACGACGGCATTCGGCCAGCCGCCGCAATAGACGGCGAACACCACCCCGGTGTGGTAGTGGAAGCTGCGCACGTCTGCCAGGTCGACGCCGATCTCCACGCCGGGGAGCGCGCCGGCAAGGCCGGCCAGCATGTCGAGCGCCTGCTCGACGCGCGGCAGCGCGGGCAATACCTTGCGCGCCTCGTCGAGCACGTCCAAGTCTCCGTACAAGGTGGGCAGCACTTGCAGCGCCTGGGCCGTTTCCGGCGCGAGCTCGGGCGCCAGCAAGGCGAGCCCGGGCACGTCTTTGTCGCGCAGCAGGCCGAAGATTTCGTCCGCACGCGCCGACGCAGCCGGATCGGTTTCCAGCAGCGCGCGAACCACTCCGAGGTGGCTCAGGTCGATGCGGTAGTCGGCTACGCCGGCCCGCCGCACGCTTTCGAGCGCGAGCTGCACGACTTCGATGTCGGCCTCGGGGCCGGCGTGTCCATAGAGTTCGGCGCCGATCTGCAGCGGTTCGCGCGTCGCCCACAGGCCGCGCGGCAAAGTGTGCAGCACGCTGCCGCAATAGCATAGGCGCGCGGTGCCTGCACGGTTGAGCAGGTGCGCATCGATGCGCGTGACCTGCGGCGTCATGTCGGCACGGATGCCCAGGGAGCGGCCCGACATCTGGTCGACCAGCTTGAAGGTGTGCAGGTCCAGGTCTCCCCCGCTCGCCGACAGCAGCGAGTCGAGGTATTCCACCAGCGGCGGCATTACGAGCTCGTAGCCGTAGGTGCGGTACAGGTCCAGCAACAAGCGGCGCAGCTCTTCGATGCGCCGGGCCTCGGCCGGCAGGATGTCTGCCAGGCTTTCGGGCAACAACCATTTGCCCATGCAGGGATCTCGCAATGATTCAGACAAACGATGGACGAAAAAAAAGCGGCTGCGGGTATGCACACGGTGCAAGCCCTTCAACCGCTTCTTCCAAGCTTGGGCAACCCAGTTCGCACCTCTTTGGTGCGTGCAAAAATTCGGGCGTACCTCTTGGCTTACACGCTATTGTCTACTCGAACGCCCGCAAAATCAAGTCGCCGTCGCATCCCGCCCACGGACAACGCCCCCGTGCCCCTATTGTTCAGCTTCTTCTATCACGTCATACAAATGTTTTGCTTATGCGGGCCGGCATGGTGCATTTAAATATCGCGGCAACCGCGAGAGTTGCGGCCCGGGGCGCCATGTACGGCTGAACCGGGCCGATCATTACCCCTCAGAGGACCAGCCGGAGATACCCTTGGCCGCTTTGCCCGATTTTGACACCTTCCGCCTCAAGTACTTCCTGCAATCCCTGGGCGAGGATGCCCTGCTCCGGCTAAGCGACACCCCGCTCTCGGAAGTAGCGTCCTTGCTCGAGCAAAGTCCCCGCGCCGTGCTGATCGAACGGCCGGGGGGCGGCGACGTTCCGCTCTGCGGCAATGTAGCGGGCAGCCGCACGCGCCTGGCCCAGGCTTTCGGGACGACGGAAACCGAGCTGCTGCCGGAAGTCTTGCGCCGCCTGCGCAACAAGCCCGAATTCGTGGAGGTACCGGCTTCCGAGGCGCCGGTGCGGGAAGTGGTGCTCGAAGGCGATGACTGCGACCTGACCAAGCTGCCCGTGCACCTGCAGCATGGCCTGGACGGCGCGCCCTACATTTCGGCATCCATCGACTTCGTCAAGGATCCCGAGACGGGCTGGACCAACGTCGGCGTGCGACGGCTCATGCTGCGCGGCCGGCGCGTGACGGGCATCGATCTGGTCGCTCCGTCGGACCTGCGGGCCATCTACATGAAACAGTCCGCCAAGGGCGAGCGCGTGCCCGTGGCCTTTGCGGTGGGCTCGCATCCCATCGATCACGTCGCCGCCACCATGCGCATCCCGGGCGACGAGCTCGGACTGCTTTCCAGCCTCCGGGGCGCTCCGCTGCCGGTGGTCAAATGCCTGACCAGCGACCTGATGGTGCCGGCCGATGCGGAGTTCATCATCGAAGGCTATCTGGATGCCGCCGGTCACGTCGAACCCGAGGGGCCGTACGGGGAGTTCCTCGGCTACTACGGCGTGGTCAAGAAGAACCCGCTGTTCCATGTCACGGCCATCACCCACCGGCGGGACGCGATCTTCCAGACCGCGACGATCAGCGGTCCCAACATGGCCTGGACCGATACTGCCCAATTGAACGCCTTGCGCACGGAAGTCATGGTCTGGCGCGCGCTGGAGACGGCGGTGCGCGAGGTCAAGGCGGTCTACGCAGCACCGGCCAACGGCGGCATGTTCAATGTCCGCGTCGCCTTGCAGCAACGCGTCCCAGGCGAAGCCCGCAACGCGATCGCGGCCGTGTTTGGGTCGCTCTCCAACGTCAAGCACGTCTTCGTGGTCGATCCGGACATCGATATTTTCTCGGATGCCCAGATGGACTGGGCGCTCGGCACCCGGTTCCAGGCCGACCGCGACCTGGTGGTGCAAAGCGGCATGCGCGCCATGCCGCTCGACCCATCTCTCCAAGGCAGCCGGCAGGGCGCCAAGGCTGGGTTCGACCTGACGCTGCCCCTGCTCGCCCCGGGCGAATCGCGCCCGCTGGAATACCGCGTGCCCGCGGCGCCGCGTTTCCAGGGCAGGCGCTTCGCGTCGCTGGAGGCAGCCCTGGAGGATGGCCCGAAGTACTTCGAGGAGCTCATGGCGGCGACCGGCAGCAGCGACGGGCGGGAAATCGTCCGCTGGCTCGAAGATACGGCGGCGGCCCGTCCCATCGTGCGGGACGACGAAGGCCGCTACCGCTTCCGTTGATCGTTTCACCCTCACATTTCCCAAAACGATAGGCCGCGGCACGTTCCGCCGGTCCACAGAGGAGACATGGCAATGACCAAGCTATCCACGAAGCAAGCCCACCAGGTGAACGGACGCCGCCGGGCGGCCCTGGCTGCCCTCGCCGCGGGGTTCGTCGCCTGCCAGCCGGCCGTCGCCCAGAACGCCGCGGCGGATTTTCCCAGCAAGCCGATCAAGATCATCTCGCCGCACGCTCCCGGTGGCTTGGGGGATACCTTTGCCCGTTATCTCGCCCAGCAGCTTGCCAGCGCCTTCGGCCAGCCGGTGGTCGTCGAAAACCGGCCGGGCGCGAGCCAAACCATCGCTGCCGACGCGGTCGCCAAGGCGCAGCCGGACGGCTATACCCTGCTCATCGCCACCCAAAGCGCCATGGTGTTCAACGCGGTGTTGCGCAAGAAACTGCCATACGATCCGCTGAAGGATTTCACGCCGATTTCGATGTTGTTCGACACGCCCACCTACTTGGTGGTGACCAAATCCTTGCCCATGCGCACCGTCTCCGACCTCATTGCCGCGGCCAAGGCCAATCCGGGCAAATACACGTATGCGTCACTGGGAGCGGGAAGCTCGCACCACCTGCTGGCGGAGATGTTCAAGAGAAAGGCCGGCATTGACATTCTGCACGTGCCCTACAAAGGCAGCTCCAACGCCAGTACCGACCTGATCGCGGGCCAGGTGGACATGATGTTCGAGGGCGGAGCCTCTTCCCTGCCCCATGTGCGCGCGGGCAAGCTCACCGCGCTTGCGTCGACCGGGGAGAAACGCACCGAGATCATGCCCGACCTGCCCACGGTGAACGAAACCCTGCCCGGCTTCCACGCCAACGTTTGGTTCGGGCTCTCGGGGCCGGCAGGCATGCCTGAAGCCGTCGTGACCAAACTGAACCGGGAAGTGGTCCGCATTCTCAAGCAGCGCGAGACCCACGACAAGTTCTTCGAGCTGGGCGTGGAGCTGCTGCCCACCACCCCACAGGAAATGGCCGATCGCATTCGCACCGAAATTCCCGAATGGCGCGCCGTCGTCGAAGCCGCCGGCATCCAAGCCGAATAAACGGGCGATTCTCGCGTTCCTCGCATCATGAAAAAAGCAGCCTGCGGGCTGCTTTTTTTTTGGAAGGGGGGGCCCTGCTGCGCCTTGGCCTTATTTGCCCTCGGCCGACTTCATGAAGCGGAAGAACTCCGAGCTGGGATCGATCACCAGCATGTCTCCCTTCGAGCCGAACGAGGAACGGTAGGCCTCGAGGCTCTTGTAGAAGCGGTAGAACTCGCGGTCCTGGCCGAAGGCTTGCGCATAGATGGCCGAAGCCTTGGCATCGCCCTCGCCTTTGATCTGCTGCGCCTTGCGATAGGCTTCCGCCAGGATGACTTCGCGCTGGCGGTCGGCGTCGGCCCGGATCTTTTCGCTTTCCGCGGCACCGATGGAGCGCTGCTCGTTGGCGACGCGCTTACGTTCGGCCTCCATGCGCCGATAGACGGACTCCGAAATCTCTGGGACGAAATCCACGCGCTTGAGGCGCACGTCTACGATCTCCACGCCGAGCAGCTTGGCGGCGGCCTCTGTGTTGGCCCGGATCTCCTGCATGATCTTGTCACGTTCCTTGGACGTGACGTCGTTGACGGTGCGGCGGTTGATCGAGGCGTTCAAGGCGTCGCGAATGAGGGCTTGCAGGCGCTCCTGCGCGGCGCGCTCGTTGCCGCCGAACGTGACGAAATACGTGCGCGGGTTCGAAATGCGCCATTTCACGAAAGAGTCGATCAGCAGGTTCTTCTTTTCCGAAGTCTGCACGCGCTCGGCCTCGGCGGTGTCGATCGTCAAGATCCGCTTGTCGAACTGCTGGACGTTCTGGAACGGAGGCGGCAGCTTGAAGTACAGCCCGGGTTCGTCGATGACTTCCTTGATCTCGCCCAAAGCGAAGACGACGGCGTAGTTGCGTTCGTTCACGACGAAGACGCATGACGACATCACGGCCAAACCGACGATCAGTCCGATTACCGCCGGAATCAAACGGTCCATGGTGGTATTCCTTCCTTATAACGGCGCGCAGGCATCAACGGGCGTTGCGGTCGCGCGAACGCAGGGCGTCACGACCGGCATCCGGCAGCACGCCGCCGGTCAACGGCTGGGGCGCGCTGCTCGAGTTGCCCGTCGTCGAGGCAGCCGAACGGGCGGCCGCGGCGGCCTCTTGAGACACCTGCTGCATCAGCTTGTCCAGCGGCAGATAAAGCAGGTTGTTGCCGCTGCGCGTATCCACGAGCACCTTGGTGGTGTTGGCGAAGATTTCCTGCATGGTCTCGAGGTAGAGGCGGTCGCGCATGACCTGCGGCGCCTTTCTGTACTCGGCGAGGATTTGCGAGAAGCGTGCGGCGTCACCTTCGGCGTTCTCGATGACGCGCTGGCGATAGCCCTCGGCTTCCTGCAACAGGCGAGACGCCGCGCCGGCGGCCCGGGGCACCACGTCGTTGGCATAGGCCTGGCCTTCATTGATCTGGCGTTCCCGGTCCTGGCCGGCCTTGACCGCGTCGTCGAACGCGGCCTGCACCTGCTCGGGCGGCTGTGCGTTCTGGATCGCCACCGTGCTGATCAGCACGCCGGTGCCGTACAAATCCATGATCTGCTGCATCAGCGCGGCCACTTCCGACGCAACCTGGGTCCGGCCTTCATACAGCACGAAGTCCATTTTCTTCTTGCCCACGATCTCGCGCATGGCCGTCTCGGCCGCCTGCTTGACTGCTATGTCGGGCTCCCGGTTGTTGAACAGGTAGTCCCTCGCGCCGGTTTCCTTCAGGCGATACTGGACGACGAACTGTATGTCGACGATGTTCTCGTCGTCCGTCAGCATCAGGGCCTCGGGCAGCACTTTGCTGCGCGAAGTGTTGCGAAAGCCTACCTCGATCGTGCGCAGCTGGGAGAGATTGACGATCTCGTGGCTTTGGATGGGATACGGCAGGCGCCATTGGAAACCCGCGCGCGTGGTTTCCTTGTACTTGCCGAACTGCGTGATGACCGCGACCTGCCCTTCTTGCACGATGAAAAAGCCGGAGGCCAGCCACAGGGCGACGACGATGCCGACCACGACGAGCAGGCCCACACCGGTGCCGCGTGGCGAGGGAGAAAAACGCCCGCGGCCGTCGTTGCCGCCCGGCGGGCCTGACGGCCTGCGGCCGAACAAGCCACTGAGCTTGCGGTTGAAGTCCCGCCACAACTCGTCCAGGTCGGGCGGACCGCCGTTATTGTTGTTCCGTCCTTCGTTGGGCGGACGCCGAGGAGGCTCGTTGCCGGAGCCGCCGCCTCCCCGCCCCCAGTTGGAGTCGTTCAGGTTGAATATTCGAGTTATCGAAGGCAGACGCATCTTTATAGTAGGCGAAGCGGACGGGATGGACCCATCGCTTAGGATCGGGCGTCAGCCGCAGGGCTGACGGACGAAGTATGCATACGAAAGCGCGGGTCGCGCCTATTATTACCTAGGGCAACCGGATCTGCTCGGCTGGCCTCGACGATTGCACCCCGCAGTGCATCCAGGCCTCGCCGCTCGAGCGCGCTGACGAATACCCGCGAGATCGTACCATGCTCATCGCGCTCGACGCCGGGTTCATGGCTGCTTTGGTCGATCTTGTTGTAGACCAGGATGCGGGGGATGCCGGCTGCCCCGATTTCCTCCAGCACCTTGTCCACCTGCGCGATCTGTTCGTCCCGCTGGGGGCTGGCCGCGTCCACGACGTGGAGCAGCAAGTCGGCGTGGACCGTTTCTTCGAGCGTGGCGCGGAATGCCGCGATCAGCGTATGGGGCAGTTCGCGGATGAAGCCGACGGTGTCGGAGACGACTACCGATCCGGCCCCCTCTATCCAGATGCGGCGCGTGGTCGTGTCCAGCGTGGCGAACAACTGGTCAGCCGCGTAGACCTCGGCACGCGTGAGGGTGTTGAACAGCGTGGATTTCCCCGCGTTGGTGTAGCCGACCAACGACACGGAAAAGGCGCCGCCGCGCGCCCGGGACCGCCTTTGGGTTTGGCGCTGCCGTTCGAGCTTGTCGAGCCGTTCGCGCAGGGTGCGGACCTTTTCGCCTATCATCCGGCGGTCCATTTCCAGCTGCGACTCGCCCGGGCCCCGCATGCCTATGCCGCCGCGTTGTCGTTCCAAGTGGGTCCACATGCGGGTCAGGCGCGTGGACAGGTGCTGGAGCTGAGCGAGCTCGACCTGGAGCTTGCCCTCGTGGCTCTGTGCCCGCAGGGCGAAAATGTCGAGGATGAGCGCCACTCGATCGACCACTCGCAACTTGAGCTCGCGCTCGAGGTTGCGCTGCTGGGCGGGCGAGAGATTGTGGTTGAACAGGATGATCTCGGCCTGGCCGGATGCAGCGGCCAGGCCGATCTCTTCCACCTTGCCCGAGCCGACGAAGAGCGCGGCGTCCGGTTTGGACCGGCGGGCAATGATGGTATCGACGATATAGGCGCCGGCCCCTTTGGCCAGCATGATGAATTCGTCAGTTTGCGCCTGGAACTCGGGCTCGCCGAAGTCTACGCTGACGACCAGCGCGCGCATCAGCGGCCCGCGGTTCCGGTTCGGGGGGGAGTTAGTCTGCAGCGGCTTCAACCTGGAAATTGACCGGGCGCGACGGCACTACGGTCGAGATGGCATGTTTGTAGACCATTTGCGTCACGGTATTGCGCAGCAGGACGACGTATTGGTCGAAGGATTCGATCTGCCCCTGCAGCTTGATGCCGTTGACGAGGTAAATGGAAACGGGAACGTGCTCTTTACGCAGCACATTAAGGAACGGGTCTTGTAGCAATTGCCCTTTATTGCTCATTAGTGGGCTCCTGATATGTTTTTCTTGGCGGATGCCAACGCTGTTACTGTACCGGGTTTTCCCCAGGGAGACTAGCAAATCTCAAAACTGAGAGCTGCCATGACCCCTAATGTGGGGACGCCGCAGCATTCCCACAAGAGAGCACGCACCCGGACGAAGGAAATCGAAAATCACCCCGCCTTGTCGAGATAGGGATTCCTCGAGTTCTTGAACTCGATTCTCAATGGAGTTCCCTGCAGCGAGAAAGTTTCCCGGAAACGCGCTTCGAGGTAGCGGCGATACGAATCCGGGATTTGGTCCAATGCGCTGCCGTGAATCACGATCAAAGGAGGATTCTGGCCCCCTTGGTGAGCATAGCGCAGCTTGGGGCGGAAGATGCCTTTGCGCGGGGGCTGCTGCTGCTCGACCGCGGCCTGCAGCGTGCGCGTCAACTTGGGCGTCGGCAGCTTGGCAAACGCGGCCGCGTGCGCGGCTTCGATGGATTTGAGCAGCGGGCCGATGCCGGCATTGCGCAGCGCCGACACGGTGTGCATCTTGGCGAAGGACAGGAAACGCAGCTTGCGGTCGAATTCGCGCTTGATCTGCTCTCGCTGGTCGCTGTCGGCGCGATCCCATTTATTGATCGCGACCACCAGGGCGCGGCCGGTCTCCAGGACGAAGCCGGCAATATGGGCGTCTTGCTCCGAGATTTCCGTGCTGGCGTCGAGCATCAGCAAGACGACGTTGCTGGCCTCGATGGCTTGCAAGGTCTTGATGACGGAGAATTTCTCGACGGCCTCGAAGACCTTGCCCCGCTTGCGCAGGCCGGCGGTATCGATCAGGGTGTAGCGCCGCCCTCCGCGTTCGAAGTCGATCTCGATGGCGTCGCGGGTCGTGCCGGGCTGGTCGAAGGCGATGACCCGCTCCTCGCCCAGCAGGGTGTTGACGAGCGTGGATTTGCCGACGTTGGGACGGCCGACGATGGCGAGCTTGATCCGGTGGTCGACGGCGTCCACGGCCACGAAGGCCTCTTCTTCCCCGTCTCGCTCGTCTTCCGCTTCAGTCGTAGCTGAAACCAGGTCGGCCAGGGCGGCCTCGATCAGGTCCACCACGCCGTCGCCGTGCGCCGCCGAAATGGCGAACGGCTCGCCCAGGCCCAGTTCGTAGAACTCGGCTGCCGCCGTGGCGCGCGACATGCCCTCGACCTTGTTGACAGCCAGCAATACTTTGCGTCCGGCACGCCGCAGGCGATCGGCGATCTCGCGGTCGTGGCCGGTCAGGCCAACCCGGCCATCGGTCAGGAAGATGACCGCATCGGCCTCATCGACGGCTTGCACCGTCTGCTTGGCCATCTCGGCCATGATGCCTTGCTTGGCGACCGGTTCGAAGCCGCCGGTGTCGACGACGATGAAGGGATGGCCCCCCACCCTCCCCTCGCCGTAATGGCGATCGCGCGTCAGGCCGGGGAAGTCAGCCACGAGCGCGTCGCGCGAGCGGGTCAGCCGGTTGAACAACGTGGATTTGCCCACGTTGGGTCGCCCGACCAGGGCGATCACCGGTTTGAATGTCGAGGGTTTCATCGTCGAAAAAAACCTTGCTGCTTATTGACCGACATTAATCGAGTACAGGTTGCCCTTGGAGGTCTGAACCAGCACTCCGCGACCGGTCGGTACCGGCCTGGCCAGGATGGCGCTGCCGTCGGTGGCGATGCGGGCCAGCAAAGCGCCGTCCTCGCGTTGCAGGAAATGCACGTAGCCTTCGAAGTCGCCCACCGCAATGGCGCGGCCCACCGAGGCCGGTGCGGTCAGGCCGCGGTTCTGCAGCGCGTCCTGTTTCCAGATGTTGGCGCCGCTGTCGAGGGCGAAGCCATGCACCACGCTGCGGTCGTTGGCAGCGTAGGCGAAGCGCACGTCGGCGGCCAGGCCCGTGACGCTGGAGAATTCGCGCGACCAGACCGAATTGCCGGTTCCCACGTCAAAGCAGTTGATGCGGCCCTGGTACGTGACCGCGCACAGTTGTCGCCCTGAAATGACGGGTGCACCGACGACGTCGGCCACGCGCTCGAGTTCGCTGGTTCCGCTCGGGATGGCGACGGTGCCTTCCCAGCGCACGGCGCCGCCGGTGGTGGAGATGGCGATCAGCTTGCCGCCCGGCAGGCCCGTGAAGACGTAGCCTCCCGAGAGCAACATTTCGCCGGGCGCGCGCAGCGCCAGCGCTGGCCCGGGGCGCTGGACGCTCCAGCGCCGGCGTCCGGTTTCGGCGTCATAGGCCTGGACACGGTAGTCGCCGCTGCGCACCACGACCAGGCCATCGCCCACCAGCGGCGGGATGGTGATCTCACTTGTCGCCTGGGCGCGCCATTTGATCGAGCCGGTGTCGTCCAGGGCAATGATTTCGCCGCGGGGCGTCGCTACCGCCGTGATGCGCCCGTCGCTCCCTACCCCGGCCGAAAGATCCGTTTTCGTGGACGTGCGCCAGATCTCGGCTCCCGTGTCGAGGGAATACTTGGCGACGGTGCCATTGCTCGCGGCGGCGTAGACGGCATCGCCGACCACCGCCGGCACGAAGCCCACGCCCGATTTGCCGCCGACCGAGACGCTCCAGGCATTGCTGACCGGCAGCGTCGGGGTGAGCGGGGTCAGCGGTGCGGGCGGATAGCGCGGCTTCTCGCTGGAAAAGAGCGAGCATCCTCCGAGCGCCAGCGCGGCCGCGACGGCGGCGGCCTGGCAAAGGCGTCGCCAGCCGCGGCGCTCGCCGGTATGGCGGTTGTGCAACTCCATCAAGCGCCTCCGAGAGCATCGAGTTTGAGTTGGATGGACGATCGCAGATCGGTGGACGGATCGAGCTTGGCGAGCGCTTCTTCGTACGCCTTGCGTGCTTCTTCGCGCTTGCCTTGGGCCGCCAGGACGTCGCCGCGGCGGTCCGCATACAGGGCGGCAAATGCCTCCGGAGGCTGCGTGCCTAGCACCGCGAGCGCCTCGTCATAGTTCTTCTCGTCCAGCAGCAATCCGGCCAGCCGCACGCGAGCCACGGCGGCCAGGGCCGCGTCGCCGCTGCGGTCGATGACCCACTGCAACTGGGCCCGCGCCGACTTGGCGTCCCCCGCCTCCTGGAAGGCACGGGCCGCCAGCAGCGCGGCCCGCGGCGCGTAACCGGTGCCGGAATACTTTTCCAGGATGGAGCCGGCGGCGTCCTTGACGCGTCCCAGATCGCCCGCCTCGACCGCTTTCTCCAGGGCTTCGAACTGCACCATGGCGTTGGCGGCTTGGTTGCGTTGGTACCACTGCCAGCCGTTCCATGCGGCCGCAGCCAGCAGCACGATGGTGGCCACGCCCAGTACAAGGTTGCCGTACTTGGCCCACCATGCCTTCAGTGATTCCAGTTGTTCCTGTTCGTCGATGTCGTAGGCCATGCACGCCCCGGTTGATTGGTTATGGCTGAAAATCTGCCGCGGGCCGCCAGGCAGCCCGCGGAACCTCAAGAGCCGCAAGATTAACTGATACGGAGCAATCCCGTATCCACCCGCCGGGAGAACCGGCTATTCCGCTCCGCCGGCCGTCAGTTCGGTGACGAGAAAGTCGGGCAGCTCCGCGGTCGGGATCTTGCGTTGCGGCACGCCATCGGCGCGCAAGGCCTTGACGCTCGCCACGCCTTCGGCCAGCTCGTCCTCGCCCAGGATGACGGCGTACTCGGCTCCGCTGCCGTCGGCGCGCTTCATCTGGGACTTGAAGCTGCCGCCCCCGCAATGCAGGATCACGTCTAGCCCGGCGTCGCGCAGGGACTCGGCCACGCGCATGGCCGCCCGCGCCGCGGATTCGCCCTGGTGGACGACGTATACGTCGCACTCAGGCTGGGGTTGCGGCGGCTGCACCTGTGTCCACAGGTCGAGCAGCCGCTCGACGCCGATGGCAAACCCCACCGCGGGGGCTGGCTTGCCGCCCAGCAGGGAAATCAGCCCGTCGTAGCGGCCGCCGCCACATACCGTTCCTTGGGCCCCGAGCCGGTCGGTCACCCATTCGAACACGGTCAGGTTGTAATAGTCCAAGCCGCGCACCAGGCGGGGATTCACCCGGTATTCGATGCCCGCGTCTTCGAGCCGCTCGCGCACGCCGTTGAAATGGGCGAGCGATGCCTCGCCCAGGTAGTCGAGCAGGCGCGGCGCATTGTTCGCCATGTCTTGCAGGGCGGGATTCTTGGTGTCGAGCACGCGCAGCGGATTGGTATAGAGGCGCCGCTTGCCGTCTTCGTCGAGCAGGTCTTGGTGCTTTTCGAGGTAGGCGATGAGCGCTTGCCGGTGGGCGAGCCGCTCTTCGGCCGAGCCCAGCGAGTTGATTTCCAGGCGGATGTCAGTCAGGCCCAGGATTTTCCAGAGCCGGGCGAGCATCAGGATCAGCTCCACATCGATGTCGGGCCCGGCAAAGCCCAGCGCTTCGACGTCGATCTGGTGGAACTGGCGGTAGCGCCCCCGCTGTGGACGCTCGTGCCGGAATACGGGACCGATGGCGAACACCCGTTGCGGACGGTCGTACAGCAGGTTGTGCTCGATCGTAGCGCGCACCATGCCCGCCGTGAACTCGGGGCGCATGGTGAGCGAATCGCCGTTGAGCGAGTCGGTGAAGCTGTACATCTCTTTTTCGACGATGTCCGTCACTTCGCCTATCCCCCGCGTGAACAGCCGCGTCTGTTCCAGCACGGGCGTGCGCAGGTTGCGGTAGCCGTAGCTGCGCAGCCACTCGCGCACGAGCGACTCCAGGCGCTCCCACTGGCCCGAATCTGCGGGCAGGATGTCATTCATGCCGCGAATCGCGGTCACTTTCTGGAAAGTTTCGTTCGTCATGGTAGGTCTCCCCTGCGCGCCGGCGCGCCCCGCAATGAGGGGCGTCGCTCAGGACGCGGGGGCCGAATGGGTGTTGAATCTTTTTTCTACGTACGCTTCTACCAGCGCCTGGAATTCGCGCGCGATGTGTTCGCCCTTGAGCGTGACCGCGCGCTGGCCGTCGATGTAGACCGGTGCGACCGGCTGTTCGCCGGTGCCGGGCAGGCTGATGCCGATGTCGGCGAACTTGCTTTCGCCCGGGCCGTTGACGACGCAGCCCATGACCGCGACATGGAGGTTCTCGGCGCCGGGGTACTTGAGCCGCCAGACCGGCATCTGCTCGCGCAGATAGCGCTGGATGTCGGATGCGAGCTCCTGGAAAACGGTGCTGCTCGTGCGGCCGCAGCCCGGGCAGGCCACCACCGTGGGCGCGAAGGCGCGCAATCCCAGGCTTTGCAGGATTTCCTGCGCGACCACCACCTCTTTCGTGCGGTCGCCGTTCGGCTCTGGCGTGAGCGAGACGCGGATGGTGTCGCCAATGCCTTCCTGCAGCAGGACGCTGATGGCCGCGGTGGACGCCACGATGCCCTTGCTGCCCATTCCCGCCTCGGTCAGCCCGAGGTGCAGCGGATAGTCGCAGCGACGCGCAAGATCGCGGTAGACCGCGATGAGGTCCTGTGCGTTGCTGACTTTGCAGGACAGGACGATGCGGTCGCCCGGCAACCCCAGCGCTTCGGCGCGCCGGGCATTGTCGACGGCGGAGACCACGAGCGCTTCGCGCATGACGGCCTGCGCATCCCAGGGCTGGGGCTTGCGGTTGTTTTCGTCCATCATGCGCGCCAGCAGGTCCTGGTCCAGGCTGCCCCAATTGACGCCGATGCGCACCGGCTTCCCATAGCGGCAGGCCACTTCGATCATCTGCGCGAAGTTGTCATCCCGCTTCTTGCCGGCACCCATGTTGCCCGGGTTGATCCGGTACTTCGACAGGGCCTGTGCGCATTCTGGGTACTGGGTCAGCAGCTTGTGCCCGTTGTAGTGGAAATCCCCCACCAGCGGCACGCTCACGCCCATGCGGTCGAGCTGCTCGCGTATGGCCGGTACTTCCCGGGCCGCCTCGGCCGTGTTGACGGTGATGCGCACGATCTCCGAGCCGGCCAGCGCCAGCTCCTTGACCTGGATCGCCGTGGCGATGGCATCGGCGGTGTCGGTGTTCGTCATGGACTGGACCACGACAGGCGCGTCGCCGCCGACCGCGACCGAGGCGTCGCCCCAGGCAATGCGCACCTGGCGCGTCGGCCGGCGCGCTGCCGGTCCGGCCGGATATGGCGTGCTGTCGTTAAAGGAGGCGGCGACGGGCTGCGTGGAGTTCATGGCTCGGGTAACGGCTATTGCAGGGTGAGGCGGGCGACGTTGTCGCGGCGGTACGGGGTCAGATCGACCGCAGCGCCCCGCCAGCTCAAGTCTACGCCGTTGACGTTGCCGATGACGACCCGGTAGGGAGCCCCCGCGGGATCGAGCGCGAAGGTCTCGTTGGCAGGAAGAATGCGCGAGACGGCGATTGATCCGTCCGCCCGGCGGATCTCCACCCAGCTCGCCTGCTTGAGTTTCAGCGCCAGTCCGGCTTGCGGGGCGGCTGCGGGTTCCGGATCGGCGGCAGGTGCCGGGGTGGGCTCCGGCTCGTGTGCCGGAGGCAGCGCCGCAGTGGCCGGCGGAACTGGCGTTTCGGTCGTCGTTCCCACTGGCGTTTCTGTCACCGATGCGGCTGGCGGTGCAATAGGCGTTTCCACGTGCACTGCTGTCCTGCCGTCCGAGGTTTCGAGCGTGGACGCCGTTTGCTCGCCGAACGACAGCTTGCCCTGCTGGTTGAGCGCGTAGCCCAATAGCGCAAGTGCGGCCAGGGCCATGATGCCCCCGACCAGCCACGGCGCCAGGCGCTTGCGCGGGCCCGTCGGCCAGCCGCGGCGGGACGTCATCGCGAGCGGGCTGGAAAGCGACGAGGCCTGTGCGAGCGACACCGGGTCCGTCGTCTGCAACTCGGCAGGCAAGGCCTGCAACAGCGGGGCCGGATCCACTTCCAGCAGGCGGGCGTAATTGCGGACGAAGCCCCTCAGCGGCATGCCTTGCGGCAATTCATCCCACTTCTCGTTCTCGAGCGCGCGGACCTGCCGCACGGCGAACTTTAGGCGGTCGGACACATATTCCTGCGACCAGCCGCGCGCCTCGCGCAGGCGCGCCAGCTCCCGACCCACGGACGACGAAGACGGCGCGGCGCCGGAGGGCGCATGGCCGCCCTGCTGCTCCTGCTGACCGGTTTCGTTGTGTTCAGACATCGACGACTCCTTGTCAGGCCCAACCGCAGGAAAGGTCGGGCCGGCAACGCGACAGCCTCACTCGCGCACCTCGATGATGCGGCCAAAGCGGGTTTCGCCGGCCAGCCGCTCTTTGAGGCGCGTGCGGTCCTTGACCTCTCCGGCCAGCTGGCCGCAGGCGGCGTCGATGTCGTCCCCGCGCGTCTTGCGCACGGTCGTGACGATGCCTGCGTCCATGAGGCGTTGCGCGAACAGCCGGACCCGCGCCGCCGGCGAGCGTTTGAGCCCCGACTGCGGGAAGGGGTTGAAAGGAATGAGGTTGAACTTGCACGACACCTGTCGCGCAATGTCTATGAGCTGCCGGGCATGTTCATCACCGTCGTTGACGCCGTCGAGCATGACGTACTCGAAGGTGATGAAGTCGCGCGGCGCGAATTCCAAGTAGCGCTGGCAAGCAGCGATCAGCTCGCGCAGTGGGTATTTGCGGTTCAGGGGAACGAGGTCGTTGCGCAGCGCGTCGTTGGGGGCGTGCAGCGATACCGCGAGCGCCACCGGGCAGTCCCGCGAAAGCCGGTCCATCATGGGCACGACCCCCGAGGTGGAGACCGTTACGCGGCGGCGCGACAAACCGTAGGCGTTGTCGTCCAGCATCAACCGCAGCGCCGCGACGGTGTTGTCGTAATTGAGCAGGGGCTCGCCCATGCCCATCATGACCACGTTGCTGATTACCCGGTCATCGGTCGCGGCCAAGGGCGCCGGCGCCCCGTTGGCCAGGCGCGCACCTTCCCGGTCGGCTTCGATGGTGCGGCGGGCCAGCCACAACTGACCGACGATCTCGTCCACGCCCAGGTTGCGATTGAACCCTTGGTGCCCAGTGGAGCAGAAACGGCATGCCACCGTGCAACCGGCCTGCGTGGAAATGCATAGCGTGCCGCGGTCGTCCTCGGGGATGAAGACGGTCTCGATGGCGTTGCCATTGCCGACGTCGAGCAGCCACTTGCGCGTGCCATCGGCAGATTTGTGCACCGTCAGGACGCCAGGGGCGCGCACCTCGCAATGGCGGGCCAGTTTTTCACGAAACGACTTCGCGAGGTCCGTCATCTGCCCGAAGTCGTCCACCCCGCGCTGATGCAGCCAGCGCTGCAACTGCTTGGCCCGGAACGGCTTGTCGCCCCAGCTTTCCACCAGGGAGGCGAGCCCGGCCGCGTCCAGCCCCAGCAGGTTGATGCGCGGGGATCCGGAACGGGGTTCGACCTTGTCGGCCAGGGCTGTCGGCGAGATGGAGCTCATGCCGGCCTCCTTGGGGAGAAAAACATCCCGGCTCAGCGGCTGTAGATGTTTTGTTCGGGGAAGAAGAACGCGATCTCGGCCTTGGCGGTTTCCGGGGCGTCGGAGCCGTGCACGGCGTTGGCATCGATGCTTTCGGCGAAATCGGCGCGGATGGTGCCTTTCTCAGCCTTCTTGGGATCGGTGGCGCCCATCAGGTCGCGGTTCTTCTGGATGGCGTTCTCGCCTTCGAGCACTTGCACGAACACCGGGCCCGAGACCATGAAGTCGACGAGGTCCTTGAAGAAGGGGCGCTCGGCGTGCACGGCATAGAAACGCTCTGCGTCGGCGCGCGAGAGCTGCACCATGCGCGCGGCGACGACTTTGAGGCCAGCGGCCTCGAAACGGGAAACGATCTGGCCGATGACGTTCTTGGAAACCGCATCCGGCTTGATGATCGAAAGGGTGCGCTCGATGGCCATCAAAAACTCCAATAAAAACAAATACTTTGGGGGGAACTTAAACGTTAAATTGTATCACGCCTACCTGACGGCACGCCTGTCTGCCGGCGTTGTGGCGGGGTGGCGCCCGCCCCACTGGATGTCGGCGGAACCCTGCGGCATACTCAGACTCTCAATCTCATGCCCGCTCGCGGGGCGAAACGAGCCAAAACACGAATAGGAGTCGCTCAACCATGAATGATCTACGCACCTCGCCACTAGCCCGGGCCGGCGCCGCGCCCGGGGAAGTCACGCGCAACCGCGTGCTGCGCAATACCTATTGGCTGCTCGCGCTGTCCTTGATCCCAACCGTGCTAGGGGCGGCGATCGGCGTCGGCACGGGCCTGGCCCAAGTGATGGGCGGCAGTCCGGGGCTGACCACCATCGTGTTCTTGGTGGGCGCCTTTGGCCTGATGTTCGCCATCGAGAAGAACAAGCACAGCAGCTTGGGCGTCGTCTTGCTGCTGGCCTTTACTTTCTTCATGGGCCTGATGCTGTCGCGCATGATCGGCTTCGTGCTGGGCATGGCCAACGGCGCCACGCTGATCATGACCGCATTCGGCGGAACGGCGGCGGTGTTCGGGACGATGGCGGTTCTCTCCACCACCATCAAGCGCGACCTGTCCGGCCTGGGCAAATGGCTGTTCGTCGGCGCCGTGGTCATCCTGCTCGCCGCGCTTGCCAACATCTTCCTGCAGTTGCCCGCGCTGATGCTGACCATTTCCGTGCTGGCGGTCGCAATCTTCTCGGCCTTCATGCTGGTGGACCTGCAGCGGGTGGTCAACGGAGGCGAGACCAACTACATTTCGGCGACGCTGGCGATCTACCTCGACATCTACAACGTCTTCGTCAATCTCCTGATGCTGCTCGGGATCTTCGGCGGAGAGCGCGACTAAACGTCAAGGTGGCGCTTGCGGGGCGGCCGGGCCGCTGGTGGCGCCCGCCGCACGCCCTGAGGGCGCCGGTGCCGAAGTCCAGGATTCACCCCGGCACCGCTTTCCTTCCCCTTCTCCGGGTGCGCCGTGCGCGCCCCCTTCCCTCCCTCAACTCGATCCGGGCCCGCCTGGCTCGAATACGGCGATCGACTCGACGTGGCCCGTGTGCGGGAACATATTGACCACGCCGGCGGCACGCAGGACGAAGCCTCCCTCATGGATGAGAATGGCCGCATCGCGCGCCAGGGTCGAGGGGTTACAGGACACATACACGATGCGTTGCGGCCTATCCGCGCCCAGCTTGGATAACGCCTTGGCCACGGCTAGCGCGCCTTCGCGCGGGGGGTCGATCAGCATGCGGTCGAAACGGCCTAGGCCTCGCAGCCATTGTTCGTCGACCTCGAACAAGTTCAAGGTCGAAAACGACGTATGCCCGGCCAACCCCTGCCGGCGCGCCGCGTCCAGCGCGCGGTCGGTCAGCGCCGGGCTGCCCTCGACGCCGACCACCTCGCGACAGCGCGTGGCCAGAGCGAGCGTAAAGTTGCCCAGGCCGCAGAACAGGTCTGCCACCCGATCGGTGGGCTGGGGGTCGAGCAAGGCGATGGCCCGCGAGACCAGTACCCGGTTGATCGCATGGTTGACTTGGGTGAAGTCGGTGGGCTTGAATGGCATGCGCAGGCCGAATTCGGGAAGCGCATAGGCTAGGCCGTCGGCGTCCGCGGGGTCGAGCGGATGCACGCTGTCCGGGCCCTTGGGCTGCAGCCACCAGTGGATGTCGTGCCGTGCAGCGAAGGCCTTGAGGACGGCCACGTCTTCGTCCACCAGTGGAACCAGGTGGCGCAGTACCAGCACCACCTGCTTGTCACCCACGGCGACTTCGATTTGCGGGATGCGGTCGCGCGCCGGCATGGCGGCCACCATTTCCCGTAGCGGCACGAGCAGCGATGCCACGTGCGGGTGCAGGACGTGACACTCGCGCATATCGGCCACGTAGCTGCTCTTGCGTTCGCGAAAGCCCACCAGCACGCCGCCCTTCTTGACCACCACCCGCACAGACAGGCGGGCGCGATAGCGATAGCCCCATGACGGCCCGTAAACGGGCGGCAATACGCGCTGCGGAACCAGCTTGCCGATGTGCCATAGCGTGTCTTCCAGCACGCGCTGCTTGATGGCGACCTGTGCGGAAGGCTCCACATGCTGCATGGCGCATCCTCCACAGACGCCGAAATGCGGGCAGCGTGGTTCGACGCGCATGGGGGAGGCGCGCAGGATGTCAGCCACCTCGGCAAGCTCGTAGGACGGTTTGCGCTTGAGTATCTTGAGCGTCACCCGCTCGCCAGGCAACGCGCCTTCGACGAATACCACCTTGCCCTGGCGACGCGCGATGCCCCGCCCCTCCAGGTCGACCGATTCGATGCGTACGGAACCGTCGTCGAACTCGGCGGCAACGGTTTGCCCTTCCAGCCCTTGCTGGAACGTGTGATCAGTTTCTTGAGCCATGTTCCGATTTCAGTGGGCGACGCTGCGTCAAGCGGCGCCCGCGGCGTTTACCACGCTGCGAGGTATTCTTTCCAGTGAGGCTGGTCCAGCGCTTCGAGCGTACTGCGGACCAAGTCCAGTTCCGCCTCGTATTGGGCTCGCGACAGCATGCCGCGCACCAGCCTGAAGCGGCAGTAGACCAGCCAGGTATTGACGACGTCGGTTTCGCAATAGGCGCGCACTTCTTCCCGCCGGCCCGAGTTCCACGCCTCCCATACCAGGCTGCCGTCCATGCCCAGTTTGCCGGGGAAGCCGCAGAGCTTGGCCAGCTCGTCCAATGGCGCATTGGCGCGTCCATTGTATTTGGCCAGCAAGTCCATCAGGTCGCAATGCCGGTTGTGGTAGCGGCTGATGTAATTGCTGTAGCGGAAGTCGCGATCGTCTTCGCCCATGTCCCAATATCGCGCGGCCTGGACGCCGTGTATCAGGCCGCGGTAATGCAGTACGGGCAGGTCGAATCCCGATCCGTTCCAGCTGATGAGCTGGGGCGTATAGCGGTCGATGGTCTTGAAGAAGCCCGAGATCAGCGTGGCTTCGGGATCGTCGGCCTTGCCTATGCATTTGACCCGGAATCCCTCGTCGTCGCGAAAGACGCAGCCGATCACCGCCACCTTGTGCAGGTGGAGCGGGAGGAAATCGTGTCCCACCGCTTCGCGTCGGGCAGCAGTCGCCCGCGCGACGACCTCGGCGTCCGGTACCTCGTCTCCCCAACCGTTGAGCTTGCGCAAGCCCTCCACGTCGGGGATGGTTTCCAGGTCGAAGACCAGCATGGGCGTCATGGTGGGCCTCAGCGCGGGGGCAAGTAATCCATGGGGTTGACTGGCCGGCCTTGCCTGCGGATTTCGAAGTGCAGGCGCGGCGATTCGGCGTCCGTGCTTCCCAGCTCGGCGATCTTCTGCCCGCGCCTCACCGCCTGCCCTTCCTTCACCAGCATGGCGCGGTTGTGGGCATAGGCCGACAGGAAGGTGTTGTTGTGCTTGATGATGATTAGTTGCCCGTAGCCGCGCAGCCCGCTGCCGCTATAGACCACTTTTCCGTCGGCTGCCGCCAGCACGGGGTCGCCGGGGGTGCCGGCGATGTCCAGCCCCTTGTTGCGGGTTTCGTGGAAGTTCTCGATGATCTTGCCGCTTGCCGGCCAGCTCCATTCGATGCGATCGCCCGCGGGCTCGGTGCGTGATGGCGGCGGAGCCGGCGTTGCAGGAGGCGTGCTGGGCGCTTGCGCGGGCGGTTCCGGCGTCGGGGAGGAAGGCGCCGGTGCCGGCGTCTCCAGCGGACGCGTCGTCGATTGCGACGGGCTCGGCACGGGCGTGACTTGGGCCACGGTCGTGTCTGCCGGTTTGGCCTCGGTCGTGCTCGGGCGGGTCACGCGCAGCACTTGGCCCGGGCGGATCTGATTAGGGTCCTGCAGATTGTTCCACTGCGCGATGTCGCGCCAATCCTGCCCGTGGTCGAGTGCAATCCGGATCAGCGTATCGCCGCGCTTGACGACGTACGTGTCGGCATCGACCAGGCGAGACGGTTCTCTTCCCGCCGTGGCGGGAGGCTCGGCGGACTTGGACGGCGGCGTGCTGCGATCCACGACGGGAACCGTCCTGGGCGCCGACCCGCAGGCCGCCAGCAGCAATGCGCAACCCGTCCAGGCCAGCGCGTAAATGGCGGCCCGTGCGAGGCTGTCCGTCCCGTTACGCCGGGGCGGAGCGGTTTTCTTGCTGCTCGGCTTGCGCCAGTTCTGCATCCCAGATCTCCTCTTCATTACGACAACACACCTGATTGCAGGGGCACGAAGCGCACGGGTTCGAGTTCGGTGCGCACCCAGCTGTGCGCGCCCGTGCGCTCGATGACGACCAATTTTTGCGTAGCGCCGCCTTCCGGCGCCACCAGCCGTCCGCCCAGTGCCAACTGGGCGGCCAGCGCATCAGGAATCTTCAATCCCGCGGCCGCGACCACGATGGCGTCGAAAGGCGCGGCGCTCGGCAGCCCCTGCATGCCGTCGCCGAAAACGAGCCGCACGTGCGAAAAGCGGAACGGGCGCAGGCGGCTGCGTGCCAACTCGTGCAAGGCCTTGATGCGCTCGATCGAATACACCTCGCGCGCGACGCCTGCCAACACCGCAGCCTGGTAGCCGCACCCCGTGCCGACTTCCAGCACCTTTCCGAGCTCGCGGCCGTGGCACGCGGCGGCGATCATGCGCGCGACGATCCAGGGCTGCGAGATGGTCTGCCCGTGTCCGATGGGCAGTGCCGCGTCCTCGTACGCGCGGCTCGCCAGCGCTTCGTCGACGAAGCGATGGCGGGGAATGGCCTGCATCGCCGCGAGCACGCGTTCGTCGGCGATGCCCTGGGAACGCAGGCGGGCCACCATCGCACTGCGCATCCGTTCCGAGTTCAGTCCGTGGTTCGGTTCTCCGGCCGCAGGCGCGGGGGGCGCCGCGGAAGGCGTGACGATCCGCGCGGGCACCACCCTGGCATTGCTGTTGAGGGGCTTGGCTTCCTCCCGGCGAGGCAATGGGGTAGCCGCGTTCCTGACCACAGGGGGGCGGCCGGTGCTGACCCGCGTGTTGCTGTTGGCAGGCGTGACGGGGAGCGCCGAGGGCGTGAGCCGCCTCGTCGCGGTTGGCGTGTTCCCACTGGCGCGTGGCGCCGCGGGAGCGGGGGTCAGCGGTTTGCGCCTGTCCATTCCGTCGGGATCCATGCACGTAGCGGCTCGATCTGCGCAGTGTGCGTCAGGTCGAACCGCAGCGGAGTGATAGACACTGCGCCGTCGGCGCAGGCGTGGAAGTCCGTTCCGGGCGTCGCATCGGCCGCCTTCCCCGCCGGTCCGATCCAATAGACCGGCTCGCCGTAAGGCGTGGAGGAACGCACCACGGGTTCCGATGGATGACGCCGCCCCAGCCGCGTGATGCGGGGAGGCTTGAGTTCGGTGAGCGGTAGGTTGGGAATATTGACGTTCAGCAATGTGGGGGCCTCGAGCGGCCGCTCGATGAAGTGCTCGACGATGCGGCGCGCAGTGGCGGCCGCAGCATCCAGATGCGTCCATCCCTTCGACACTTGGGAGAACGCAATCGAGGGAATGCCGAACAGGTAGCCCTCGGTCGCGGCGGCGACGGTGCCGGAGTAAAGCGTGTCTTCGCCCATGTTCTGGCCGTCGTTGATGCCCGACACGACAAGGTCCGGCCGCCGATCGAGCAGCCCGGTCAGGGCAATGTGCACGCAATCGGACGGCGTCCCGTTGACATAGAAAAATCCGTTCGCGGCCGTGCGCACCGACAAGGGGCGGTCCAGGGTGAGCGAGTTGGACGATCCGCTGCGATTGGTCTCGGGCGCGACCACGATCAGTTCGGCAAGCGGGCGCAACACTTCGACGAGAGCGGCCAAGCCGGGGGCGAAGTAGCCGTCGTCGTTGGAAACCAGAATCAACATCTATCGCCCCGCTCTATTACGCAATGACATCTCCAGTCAGCATCAAACACGCTTGCTGCCGGCACGGGCCGCGAACGAAAAAGCCCGCACGGCGACCCTGCGGGCTTGTGTCGTCCGGAACGAGCCGGCCAGCCTCCTGGTTGCTTGGCGATTCCGGATAACGCATCTGCTGCCGGCCCACCGAATGCTCTGGGATTGTACATGACCCCCTCCGGCAAGTAGCGCTAGCCGGCACGGACGTTGCGCGCATGCCCTAGCAAGGCACGGGCCTTTGTTTCTGGAACGCCTCGACCAATGCGTCGAGAAAACCCCGAACCGCCGGCACGAGCCCGCGCCGCGACGGAAATACCGCCTGTACGATGCCCTCAGGCAGCGTGTATTTCGACAGCGTCACCTGCAGCCGCCCTGCCTCGACGTCCGCAGCCACCATGAACCAGGGCAGGCAAGCCAGCCCGAGGCCTTGCAGGGCCGCGGTCTGCAGGGTGTTCAGGTCGTCCACGGACAAGCGCGGGACGTGGGCGACCGCGGCTTCCTTGCCGTCGGGGCCCTTGAACCGCCAGACGTGCTTCTCCCCTGTTTGCACCATGCTGAGCGTGGGCAGGCGGGCGATGTCCTCTACGTGTTCCGGATGTCCGTGGCGTTCGAAAAAATCGGGCGTGGCGACGACCACGGCGCGTGTGGTGGCAAGCGGACGCACCACCAGCTCGGAATCCTCGAAGGGGGGCTGGCGCACGCGCAGGGCGAGGTCGAGCCCTTCTTCCACGACGTCCACCCGGCGCGACGTGGCCTCGATTTGCACCCGCACCAGGGGATTGCGCGCCAGGTAGTCCGAGACGATGCGGGCCACGTCGCTTTGCAGCAGGCCCACGGGGCAGCTGAAGCGTATCAATCCTTGCGGCTGGGACGTAGTGCGGTCCACCGCCTCCTGCGCCGCCGCGGCCTCGGCTACCAGCGCGGCGCAGTGCTGGTAGTAAGTATGGCCGATCTCAGTGACCGATATCTTGCGGGTCGTGCGGTGGAGCAATCGCACGCCAAGCGCTTCTTCCAAGGCCGCGATCCGCCGGCTAATCCGAGACACGGGTATCCCCAGCGCCCGCGATGCGGCGGTATAGCCACCGTAGTCCACGACCTTGGCGAACAAGTACATGTCGTTGAGGTCCTGCATGGTTCCCCCTTTTTATTGAATTATTCCATGCATGAAAAAGTCCATCTCGTTGCGGCCAATTTAAAATTTATTGTTGAAGATATATCGTGAAGCCTCTTTGGAATTCATCCGCATTAACCCTAGTCTGCCATTGGGAGTTTCACGTGAACGTCTTGCAAATCGATTCCAGCGCGTCCGGCAGTGCCTCTGTTTCCCGTCAATTGACGGCTGCCATCGTCCAGGCGCTTTGCCGGAACCGCCCCGGAGCGCAGGTTCGCCACCGCGACCTGGTCGCCCAGCCCCCTGCTCACCTGGACGGCGCCCTGCTGCAGTCGTTGCGCCCCCAACCCGGCGCGGAATTGCCTTCGGACGCCAGTTTCCGCGAACAGGCCGCATATACCGATGAGCTGCTCGAAGAGTTCCTGGGCGCGGACGTGGTCGTCGTGGGAGCCCCCATGTACAACTTTTCCATCCCGTCTCAGCTGAAGGCGTGGATAGATCGGGTGGCCCAGGCTGGCAAGACGTTTCGCTATACGGCCGAGGGGCCACAGGGCCTGGCGGGTGGGAAGAAGGTGGTGATCGTTTCGTCCCGTGGAGGCAAGTATGCCGGCACGCCCATGGAGCCGATGATGGATCACCAGGAGGCTTACCTGCGCGCGATATTCGGGTTCTTCGGCGTCAACGACGTCCACGTGGTGCGGGCCGAGGGCGTGTCGCTCGGCACGCAGGTGCGTGCCGAAGCGCTCGAGTCGGCGTTGCACCGCGCCGGACTGTTGGCCGAGGAACTCGCCGCGGCGGCGTAACACCGGTGCATGCGGGCGCGCGGCCCGCTCAGCGGGGCGCGCCGTAGAGCAGCAGCACCAGCCCGGCCACCACCAGCGCCATGCCATAGCGTTCTTTGCGGCTCGTATGCTGGGCGAAGATGCGTCGGGACGCGACCTGAGCGAAGAGGACCTCTACCAAGCCCAGGGTGCGGACATTGGCCGCGGAGGTCAATGCAAAGCCGATGTACCAGCACTGCGACGCGAACGCGCCCATGAAGCCGGCTGGCAGCGACGAACGCCACGCTGCCAGCACGTGCCGCAGCACGTCGCGTTGGAATAGCGCCTGCCAGATCACCAGCGCCGCAGTCTGCATTAGCAGCCCCACCACGAGCGTCATGCTGGCACGCAGCGCGAACGAGCCGCCCTCGAGCGACAGGATGGCTCCCCGGAAAACGACGGAGGACAAGGCGAAGCATGCGCCGGAGGTGATGCCGAGCAAAGCCGGGCGCCAATTGCTGCCCGCTCCCGCCCCGGGTTTCCACGACATGGTCACGACCCCGGTCGTTGCAATCAGGACGGCGCAAGCGGCCAGGACAGTGAGCGGATCGCCCAGTACCGCGACGGCGAAAATCGCCACCAGCACGGGCTCGGTCTTGACATAGACCGTGCTCAACGCGAAGTTGCGCAGCTGCATGGTCGCCAACATCAGCACCGTGGCGAGAATCTGTACGGCGGCGGCGCCGGCGCAAAGCAGCAGGAACCTGCCATGCGCAGGTGGCAACGTTTCTCCGCCGGCCAGGAGCAGGATGGCGAGAAAAACCAGCGCGAACGGCAGGCCATAGAGAAAGCGCACTTGTGCGGCGCCTAGTGTTCCCAATTCGCTCGTCAACTTGTGCTGCATCGTGTTGCGCGCGGTCTGCGCGGCAGCGGCGATCAGGGTGGCGGGAATCCAGAGCAGTGAAATATCCAAGGTCGCGGCGGAAGCGGTCGTGAGCCAGCGATCATACCGTGTCTTGCGCGCCGGCCGGTCCCGACTGCCCCGCAGCGGCCCAGGCCGGAGCATGCCAGGCCGATGCTGCATAACAGCTTTGATGCCACCGCCATAGGCGCCACCGGTGCGAGCGCCTACAGTAGGCGCGCGCACCGTCTTTATCAACGTCTCTCGGTTGTGGGCGGCGGCGAGAACAACAATGGAGGAGCACTCAATGTCTGCGTTTCGTCTTCGCGTGCGCTCGGCATTCCATTGGGCGGCGGTCTGCGCGCTTGGCGTGACCGTCGGCGCGCATGCCGCAAGTCCCTATCCCGAACGGCCCCTGCGCATGATCGTCCCGTTTCCGGCCGGCGGGGCCGCCGACATCATGGCGCGGGGACTGGCGCAGCAGCTCTCCGAGCAACTCGGCCAACAGGTCGTCATCGAGAACCGTGGGGGAGCGGGTGGTACGCCGGCGGCCGAGGCCGTCGTCAATTCGCCACCAGACGGCTATACCCTGCTCTTTGCCACCATGGGTACGCTGGCCATCAATCCCTCCCTGTATCCCAAGCTGCGCTACGACCCGGTGAAGGATTTCGAGTATGTCAGCCTGACGCATACCACGCCGCGCGTGTTGGTCGTTCACCCCTCGGTTCAGGCGCGGACGGTCCAGGAACTCATCGCGCTCGCCAAGGCGCAGCCGGGGCGCCTGTCCTACGGGTCCGCGGGCAACGGCAGCTCCAGCCATTTGTCCGGCGCCCTGTTTGCCTCGATGGCCGACGTGCAGTTGCTGCATGTACCGTACAAGGGCAGCGCGCCGCTGCTCAACGACCTGCTGGCCGGGCGGCTCAGCATGACCTTCGACTCCTACGCGGTGTATGCAGAGCACATCCGCGCAGGCAAGGTCCGCGCGCTGGGGGTAACGTCGCTCAAGCGCATCAGCGCGCTGCCGGAGGTCCCTGCGATCTCAGAAGCCGGGCTCGACGGGTATGACGTTTCCAACTGGCTCGGCGTCGTGGTGCCCAAGGGGACGCCGCAGTCCGTCGTGCAACGCCTCAATGAGGCCATCGCCAAAGGCATGGCGGATGAAAATCTCAAGCGGCAACTCGGTGCCATGGGCATCGAAGCGACCTCCAGCACGCCTGAGGAGTTTGCTGCGACGGTGAAAAGGGAAATTCCCAAGTGGGCGCAAATCGTCAAGAAATCGGGTGCCACCGTAGACTAACCGGAAGAATCGATTTGCGCTGGGCAGGGCCGCCTCAGCCCCAGTCCGAGGCCCGGATGGTCATGCCCATTCGTTCGGTGGCGCCGGGCGCAACGTGCAGTATGTCGTCCCATGCGCGGGCCGTCTCGATGCACAGCATGCCGCGCCAAGCATCTGGGCGGAATTGGGACAAGCGGCGGGATTTCTCTATCCACGGATTCCACACTACGGCCGATCGCGACCCGAAAGGCTGAATGTGGACGTTCCGGCGCCAGCCTGCGTCGCGAATCGCTAGCGCGCCGTCGATGCCTGTATAAATGCGGTCGGTCTCTGCTTCGATGCGAAGTGCCCCGCCTTGTGCGTGGCTGGTCCAGTCCCGCAGCGTATCGACGTATCGAACCCCATCCAGCCCGTGGACCTCGACGTGGTCGATGTCGCTGACAGCGAAATAAGTGTGTAGCGCCTGGCTGACGGCAAGGGGAGCAAGCCCGGCGTTGCGCGTGGCGAGCGTAAGCGTCAAGGCATCGTCCAGCTGGATTTCCAAGACCAGCTCGGCCGCGTGCCGCCACTCCCCCCAGCCTGAAGGCAGGTCCAGGCGCAGCACCAGGCGCGCCGCTTCTGGCGTGGCGCCCGCCTCGAGTGCCTCCCAGTCCAGCGTCCGGGCGAACCCGTGGGACGGAGCGTCCACGCCCTTCGGCAGCATCATCTGCACCTCGACAGGATTGCGGTCGAACTGGCCGAACCACGGCCAGCAAACGGGTATGCCGCCACGCACCGGCCGCCCGGTCTCGAAGGCGGCGGCGTCGCTCAGCCACACGACGGGACGCTGCCCCCGGGGCGTATAGCTGAGCAGCTGCGCTCCCTGTCGCGCGACCAGCGCCTGGCCGTGGGGAGATTGCAATCGCCAGCACGGCAGCGCGCCGACGGTGCATGGCTCGACGGCAGCAGATGCGTTTTCATCCATGGTTATCCTCGTGGGTCTTGTCAGATGGTGCGGCCTCGCATTCCCATAGCCCGCTGCTTGGGGCATCCCTCTCGGCCACGTGCCGGTGTCGCCCAGGCGGCCTTCTCGGCTGGGCAATTATGCCCCGCGGCGGGATTGGATGCTTATCCACCACTTCTGTGGACAAGTTTGGGGATAGCAGGAAATGGCGGCCGCAAGACCCGCGCCAGCACGCGATTTGAAACGATTTGCACGTCGCTTGGGCAGCTCGAGGGTTCGACCTCTCATCCTAGAACTTCCGGCCGAGGGCGCCGCGGTGGCGCAACACTGGCAGAGGTCGCCTTACGGGGGCCAAATCCGTCTTGCCCCTAGGAAGACGGCACCAATCGGACGCGTCCGGACCCCAAAACGGTGCTCAGCCTTAAGGTTGATGGCGCGAGTCGAATCATGGCGGCCAGGGTCGACGACGCGGATGAGCTGGTGCGCAAAGACGGACCGGCATTTGTAACAGGCAGTTGTCCCCTCGAATTGTGGATAAATCAGGGGATAGGCTTGGGATAGAGGCCGCCAAGGCCCGTCATATCGCCGTTTGCCTTGGCTCGGTCAAAAAATCGGCAACGTGTGGGTGGGTCAGTCCGAGATGCTCGGCGCCCAGAATACCTGGGCGATGGCAGGGTTGCCGGCAAGTTTGGCGGTGATGGCGTCGAGCTCGGTGCCCTGGATGGAGGTAGCCATCAAAGTGGCGCGGATTTCGATCTCTTCATCGCCAAACGGCACCACTTCGAGCTCCGCGAGCGGATAGTTCGCCCGTTCCAGCTCGGCTTCGAGCGCCGCCATGGCTGCCGTTCGGTGGGCAGTTCCAGTAATGACGTGGATGATGCTCGTCACCTCAGACGAGAGGACGTCCACCGGCTTGCGGTTGAAGGTGTTCACGACGGGGCGCAGCAGGGTGTTGGCGGCAAGGACGAAAACGGTGGCCAGGATCGCCTCGGCGATCAGGTCTGCTCCCGCGCAGGCTCCGATGGCCGCCGATCCCCAGAGCGTCGCCGCGGTGTTCAGGCCGCGCACATTGCCCTCTTCCCGCATGATGACGCCCGCCCCCAGGAATCCTACGCCAGACACAACGTAGGAGGCGACACGGGCGGCGCCGTCCGTGCCCGCGATGCGCATCGCCATGTCGACGAAAATTGCCGCGCCAAGCGCCACGAGTACATTGGTGCGCAGACCCGCGGTACGCTGGCGGTACTGCCGCTCGAGCCCGATGAGCGCGCCGAGTATGAAGGCGGTCGCCAGGCTGACGAGCGTGTCGAGCAATTCAAGGGTGTGGAAATTCGCGAAGGCCTGCACGCGACCTCCCTTCTTTTTGGTTTCTAGGTCGTCGAAAAACAAAACGAGCTGCCGGACCGCTGGCCCGGCAGCTCGACGCATCAGGCTTTAGCCGGCGTTATTGCAATTGTTCGTAGCTGACGCGCTGGATGTCGGGATGGCGCCCTAGGCCCAGCGCGACCGCGTTCAGCTCGCGGCGCAGGTGCGGCGGGCACTGCAGGGTGACCGACATGCGGTAGAACGCGTCCGGCGCCGCGGCGCTGGCTATCCGCATTTGGGAAAAGCGCAGGTCGCGTGATGAGAGCTCGGCGTGCACATGTTGACGCAAGCGGTCCAGGCGCGAATTGGCACTGAACACGGTCAGGCGGAAGCGCAAATCCCGCTTGCCCGGTCCGAGCACGCTCCTGCGGCGCCACGCGCCCAAGATCTTGGCGAAACGCATCATTGAGCCTCCTGGCAGACAGGAAGACGGACTATGCCGTTCGGCAAACGCGGAGCCTGCCCGTGGCAGGCGGGTAAAGCGGGAAACCTTGGGGAAGGAGGATCCGCATCCTGGCCTAGCAGGACGCGGCAGACAAATCTGCAGACCTGCTAGGCGGCGTTGGCCGAAACGGCTCGACTACTGCCGTCGTTATCCACGACTTGCCTCAAAAAATGTTGGAAGGCCACCATTCTATCCCGCCCCTTCCTCCGGGACAACCCTAGTCGACGCATCGTGGCGGCGGCGCACGCTTCGAACAGAACCGGCTGCGTGTCGCGGCGACCCAACATTCGTTTCGAAACGACTGCCAGAGTGCCGCGCGCCGCCTAGACTATGCGGACCCTCGCGGCTGTTCCGGCCGGTTTGCCGTCCGCGTGGCGGCACCGGCGCTCGACAGTCGTAACACCTGCGGAACTCCAACCTTGAAACTCTTGCTATTGGTCCGCGCAGCCTGGGCTCTCGGGCTCTGCGCGGCGGCACACGGCGCATCGGCGAACCCTTCGCTGCCGCCCATTGTCGTGCTCAACTCGCTCGACGCCAGCGTGAGCATTCTCGATGCCGCGACCTATTCTGAGAAGCGGCGGATCTCCACCGGCAAGGAACCCCACCATCTTTATCTGACGCCGGACGAAAAATCCCTGCTGGTGGCCAATGCGGCGGGAGACTCGCTCACGTTCCTGGATCCGGCCACCGGAACCGTCCAACGTACGCTGACCGGAATCGTCGACCCTTATCACCTGCGGTTCTCGCCCGACATGAAGTGGTTCGTGACGGCGGCAAACCGCTTGGACCACATCGACATTTACCAATGGGAGGGATCCGTCGCCACGACCGAGCCCCGGCTGGTCAAGCGCATTCCGGCGGGCCGCACGCCCAGCCACATTGCCATAGACAGCAAGAGCCGGAATCTGTACGTGACGCTGCAGGATAGCGACCAAGTGATCGCCATCGATCTCCCTACCCAGACCCCCTTGTGGACCATGCCGGTCGGCAAGACGCCGGCCGATGTCTTCATCACGGGTGACGACCGCTATCTGCTGGTAGCAACGACCGGTGATCGCTACGTGGAGGTCTACGACCTGGCGGCGTCGCCTCCCCAGTTGGTGAAAAAGCTGGAAACGGGTGCAGGCGCGCATGCGTTCCGCGCCCAAGGGGACGGACGCCATCTTTTCGTCAGCAATCGGGTCGCCAACACCATCAGCCGCATCGACTTGCAGGCCATGGCCGTGGTCGACGTCTATCCGGCCCCCGGCGGGCCGGATTGCATGGAGGTCTTGGCGGACGGCAAGACGCTGCTTGTGACTTCGCGGTGGGCGAAGAAACTCACAGTCATCGACACCGTCAAGAAGGCGGTGGTGCACCAGGTGAAAGTCGGACGATCCCCCCATGGCGTCTGGACGCTGGCCCATGCCCCGAGGCAGTAGGTTCGCGCGCGTCGCGGCCTTCGCGCCGCTGCTCTTGGCCGCAGCGGCCCAGGCCGCCGATTGTTCGCGCCCGGTGTACCTGACATTCGACACCGGGCATATGGGCGTCGCGCCGCTGGTGGCCGAAGTATTGGAACGGCAGCAGGTGCAAGCCACTTTCTTCCTGGCCAACGAAACGACGCTGGACGGCGGCACGAGCCTGGACGACCGCTGGGCGCCCTGGTGGAGGCAGCTGGCCGCGCGAGGCCATGTTTTCGGTTCGCACACCTACGACCACGTGTATTGGCAGGCGGACCTGCCTGAAGGGTTTCGCATGAAACCGGCCTTTGGCCCCCGGGCTGGCCGTACCCAGACCGTGACGGCGGACGGATATTGCGCCGAGCTGGATCGCAGCGCCCGGCGCTTCAAAGAAATGACTGGCCGCTCCATGTCGCCCCTGTTCCGTGCGCCGGGCGGCAAGACCTCGTCCAAGCTGCTTGAGGCCGCGGAGCGTCGTTGCGGCTATCGGCACGTGGGCTGGACGCCGGCCGGCTTCTTGGGAGACGAGCTTCCCAGCGACAAATATCCCAACCGGCTATTGCTAGAGCGCGCCTTGCGCAATATACGAAGCGGCGATATCTTGTTGGCCCATTTGGGCATCTGGTCGCGACAGGACCCCTGGGCCCCGGCGGTCCTGGAGCCGCTGATCGAAGGCCTGAAGCAGAAAGGCTTATGCTTTGCCACGTTGGCCGAACATCCGCGTTACCGGGACTGGTTGAGCACGCATCACGTCAATGAGCATCCTTAGCGATCTTTTTTCGGGCGCGCAGCAATGGCTGTTCGAGGCCCTCGTGCAGCCCTCGCTTTTTCACCTAGGATTGGCCAACCTCCTCGAAGACGCCTACGCTGCCACGATGTGGCTGCTCCTCGGCCTGGGGCAACTGGCGATCATGCTCGCGGTGTTCGCCCCCCTGCAGCGCTGGCGCCCGGTAGAGAAAGTCGTGGACCGGACGGCGGTCCGGCTTGACGTCTTGTATACCTTGATCCACTCGCTCGGCCTATTCAGGCTCGCGCTCTTTTTCACGATTTGGCCACTGCTGGACGGGCTCTTCGGCACCCTGCACGTCCTGGGTTTTGCACCCTACCACCTGGATGAACTTTGGCCGGGCGTGACCGACCGGCCCTGGATCAGCCTGATCCTTTACCTGCTGATCTTCGACTTCGTCGACTATGCATTCCACCGGGCCGAGCACAGGTTCAGCTGGCTATGGGCACTGCATGCCGTGCACCACAGCCAGCGGCAGATGACGATGTGGTCCGACCAGAGGAATCATTTGTTGAGCGACCTGCTGCGGGACTTGGTCATCGTCCTGGTGTCCCACCTGATCGGCGTGCCGCCCGGGCAGTTCGTGGCGGTCGTGTTGATCACGCGGCTGGTCGAAAGCCTCTCGCATGCGAACGTACGCATGAGTTTCGGCCGCTTGGGGCAGTACCTGCTGGTCGGTCCGCGCTTCCACCGTCACCACCATGCGATCGCGCCCGTCGCGGTCGCCGGGGCACCAGAAGCTAACTACAACTTCAGTGTGTTGTTTCCCGTCTGGGACATCTTGTTCGGGACGGCTCGCTTTGACGGCGACTATGGCCCCACGGGAATCAGCGACCAGTTGCCGGAGCGAGGTGGCCGGGACTACGGACGCGGTTTTTTCTCCCAGCAATGGCTGGGGATCAAGCGGCTATTCGGACGTGCGTAGCGAATCAGGGGCGTCGTGCCGGGGGCCGTCGGATCCACGCCAGCACCAGCCCCCTGCCCGGCACCCGGGCGCATCGGGTCAGAAGGCGTCGGTCGAGGTGAATAGGCCGACGCGTAGGCCTTCGGCTGTGTAGATCTCGCGGCCGTCCACGCTCATGCGGCCATCGGCGATGCCCAGCACGAGCGAGCGGTTGATCGTCCGCTTGATGTCGATGTGGTAGGTGACCTTCTTGGCGGTCGGCAGGACTTGGCCGACGAATTTCACTTCGCCCGCGCCCAACGCCCGGCCGCGCCCAGGATTGCCCTGCCAGCCCAGGAAGAAGCCGACCAGCTGCCACATTGCGTCCAGGCCCAGGCAGCCGGGCATGACCGGGTCGCCTTCGAAATGGCACTTGAAGAACCAGAGGTCAGGATGAATGTCCAGCTCGGCGATGACCTCGCCCTTGCCGTATTTGCCGCCTTGGTCGGAGATATGGGTAATGCGGTCCAACATCAGCATGTTGGGGGCCGGCAACTGGGCATTGCCCTTCCCGAATAACTCGCCCCGCGCGCAGCGCAGCAGGTCCTCGCGGGAGAAGGCATTCTGTTCAAGCATGTAAGATCCTCGGAAGAAGGCCGCCATTATAGCTGCGCGGGCGCGCGAGGTCGCCTTCCGGGACGGGCCGGTCCCCGGCATGGCTGGGCGTGGCATTGAGCGGCCACCAGCCATGGTCCAAGGAGGCAACGCCCCTCCCGCAGCGAGGCGCGGATCCGCCCGGCCGCCTATCCTCAGGGCGCCCGTTCGCGGAAGGTCTTGACGTTGCCTTGGGCGTCGACCTCTTCGAGCCTGACCTTGAAGCCCCACAACCGGGCGAGGTGCTTCAATACCTGGTCCGCATCTTCCGAGTGCAGGGGCCTGCCCCGCGTGGTCACGTGCCGCAGCACGAGCGAGCGGTCCGAGTCGCGGTTGTAGCGGACCACCTGGATGTCGGGCACTTGCATGTCCCGGTTGTATTGGTCTGCCAGCAGGCGCCTGACGCGGCGGTATCCGTCGTCGTCGTGTATGGCCTCGACTTCCAGGTAGGGGTTGTCTTCGTGATCGGCGATGGCGAAGAAGCGGAACTCGCGTATCAGCCGCGGCGACAGGAACTGCGCGATGAAGGACTCGTCCTTGAAGTTGCGCATGGCGAAGTCCAGGGTCTTGCGCCAATCGCTGCCCGCGATGTCCGGGAACCACGCGCGGTCTTCCGGGGTCGGGTTCTCGCAAATGCGGCGGATGTCCTGCATCATCGCAAAGCCAAGGGCGTAGGGGTTGATGCCACCGTAGCCCCGCTGGTCGAAGCCGCGCTGCGCGACGACGTTGGTGTGGCTTTGCAGGAACTCGATCATGAAGCCGTCGGTGACCAGCCCCTTCTCGTGCAGCCGGTTCAGCAAGGTGTAATGCCAGAACGTGGCCCACCCCTCATTCATGATCTTGGTCTGGGTCTGCGGGTAGAAGTACTGGGCGAGCTTGCGCACGATGCGCACCAGTTCCTTCTGCCAGGGCTCCAAGGTCGGCGAGTACTTTTCAATGAAGTACAGGATGTTTTCTTCCGGCTCGGGCGGAAAGACGTTTTGCTTTTCCTCGCGCTTGACGCGGTCGCGCGCCGGAAGGGTACGCCATAAATCGTTGTATTGCTGGCGCGCATACTCTTCCCGCTCGGCCTGGCGCTGCATCTCTTCCTTGTATGAGATCGGGTGTGGCCGTCGATAACGGTCGACGCCATGGGTCATCAGCGCATGGCAGGAGTCGAGGGTGGCCTCGACCGGGCCGATGCCGTACTTCTCCTCGCACGACATGACATAGTTTCGCGCGAAGACGAGGTAGTCCAGCATTCCCTCCGCGTCAGTCCATTGCCGGAAGAGGTAGTTCCCCTTGAAGAACGAGTTGTGCCCGTAGCACGCGTGCGCAATCACCAAGGCCTGCATCGCCATGGAATTCTCTTCCATGAGGTAGGCGATGCAGGGGTTGGAGTTGATGACGATTTCGTACGCCAATCCTTGCACGCCGCGCCGGTAGGCTTGCTCGTTGCGAATGAATTCCTTGCCGTACGACCAGTGCGGGTAGCCGATGGGCAGTCCCACCGAGGCATAGGCATCCAGCATCTGCTCGGAGGTGATGATCTCGATCTGGCTCGGGTAAGTATCGAGCCCGAACTCCCGCGCCGTCTCGCCTATGGCCTCGTCATACCGCTGGATCAGTTCGAAGGTCCATTCGGAGGTAGTCGACAGAGGCTGGACGGCCCCCGGCGGCGCTTCGCGCTCCAAGGCTACGCTCATGCGGTCTCCTTCTTGAAGAGGTCGTGCAGCACCCCGAATATTTCGCGTCGTTCCCTTATGCGGCGCATGGCGAAATGCGGTGCCGTCTCGCGCTCATACTCGGCCCACAGGCTGCTCTTGCGCATTTCGTCCACGTCCGGGATCTCGATGTAGGCGTAATAGCGAGTCAGGGGCAGCAGGTGCTCCGACAGGAATCGGGCGCTCTTGGCGGCGTCGGCACCGAAGGAATCGCCGTCGGTGGCCTGGGCCGCATAGATGTTCCAGGTGGTGGGCGGATAGCGCTCTTGCACGATCTTGTACATGAGCTCGAGGGCCGAGAGCACGACCGTGCCCCCGCTCTTGGGGTCGTGGAAGAACGTGTCTTCGTCCACTTCTTCGGCGTTGTCGGTGTGGCGCACGAAGACGAGGTCCACCCGCTCGTACTTGCGGGAGAGGAACAAATAGAGCAGCGTAAAGAAACGCTTGGCCAGGTCCTTCTTGTTTTCATCCATGGAGCCCGACACGTCCATGAGGCAAAACATCACCGCCCTGGCCACGGGCGAGGGTTCGACGATCCGGTGCCGGTAGCGCAAGTCGAGCGAGTCCAGGAATGGAATCCGCGCGAGCCGGCTACGGAGCGTCTCGACCTCTTCCCGCAGCGCCTCGACCTCGGTCGCGGGCGCCCCCCGCGCTTGGGCCTCCTCGAGCTTGCGTTGCGCTTCTTCGAGCGCCAGGCGTTCGCTGCCGCCCAACGCGATGCGGCGCGACAGCGATGTCTTGAGCGTGCGCAATACACTCAGCGTGCTGGGCGAGCCCGTCGTGGTGTACCCGGCGCGGCGCCATTTCTGCTGGCTGATTTCCCCAAGCTGGGTGCGAACCAGGTGGGGAAGCTCCATGTCCTCGAAAAATAGGTTGAGAAACTCGTCCCGCGACAAGCTGAACGTAAACTGGTCGACAGAGTCGCCCTCCCCGGGTTCGGAGGGATCCCCGTCGTCCGCGCCGCGCGGCCGTTCGATCTTGTCGCCTTTGGCGAACTCGCGGTTGCCGGGGTGGACGATCTCGCGGTCCCCTCCCCGGCCGTAGCGAAAAACGGGCTCGGAGATGTCTTTGGCGGGGAGGTTGATTTCCCCGCCTTGATCCATCTCCTCGATGGACCGCTCCTGGACCAGCTCGCGGACTGCCTTGCGGATCTGTTCCTTGTATCGCCTGATGAAGCGCTCCCGGTTGACAGCGCTCTTATTCCGGCCGTTGAGCCGCCTATCGATGAGTGAATTCATATTCACCTAGCTCACGAAGACTTCCTCACCCGCAAGTACCACTCGCAAAGCAAGCGAACCTGCTTTTCGGTATAGCCTTTTGCGACCATCCGTTCCACAAAGCTCTCGTGCTTGCGCTTGTCTTCGGCCGACGCCTTGGCGTTGAACGAAATGACCGGGAGCAGGTCCTCGGTGTTGGAGAACATTTTCTTCTCGATCACCTCGCGCAGCTTTTCGTAGCTGGTCCACGAAGGATTGCGTCCGCCGTTGTTCGCCCGGGCGCGCAACACGAAGTTCACGATCTCGTTGCGGAAATCCTTGGGGTTGGCGATGCCCGCGGGTTTTTCGATTTTCTCCAGCTCGGCGTTGAGCGCTGCCCGGTCGAAGCTTTCGCCCGTTTCCGGATCGCGGAACTCTTCGTCTTGGATCCAGCAGTCCGCAAAGGTGACGTAGCGATCGAAGATGTTCTGCCCGTACTCCGAATACGATTCCAGGTACGCCGTCTGGATTTCCTTGCCGATGAATTCGGCATAGCGCGGGGCAAGATAGCCCTTGATGTGCTCGAGGTAGCGTCGCCGGACGTCTTCGGGGAAGTCCTCGCGGGTGATCCGCTGTTCTAGCACGTACATCAGGTGCACGGGGTTGGCCGCCACTTCCGTGTGGTCGTAGTTGAAGACGCTGGAAAGAATCTTGTAGGCGAAGCGGGTCGATACCCCGGTCATCCCCTCGTCGGTACCGGCGTAATCCTTGTATTCCTGCAGTACCTTCGCCTTGGGATCCACGTCCTTGAGGCTTTCGCCGTCGTACACGCGCAGCTTGGAATATATGCTCGAGTTTTCGGGCTCCTTCAGCCGGGTCAGCACGGAGAACTGGGCCATCATCTCGAGCGTGCCCGGCGCGCAAGGTGCATTCGCGAGCGAGCTGTTCTGCAGCAGCTTGCGGTAGATCTTGACCTCTTCGGAAACCTGCAGGCAGTACGGAACCTTGACGATGTAGATACGGTCAAGGAACGCTTCGTTGTGCTTGTTGTTGCGAAAGGTCTGCCACTCGGACTCGTTGGAATGCGCAAGAATGATTCCGTTGAAGGGTATGGCCGAGAAACCCTCCGTGCCCTTGAAGTTGCCCTCCTGGGTTGCTGTCAACAGGGGGTGCAACATCTTGATGGGCGCCTTGAACATTTCAACGAATTCGAGCAACCCCTGGTTGGCCAGGCACAGGCCCCCCGAATAGCTGTAGGCGTCGGGATCGTCCTGCGAATAGCGGTCGAGCTTGCGGATGTCCACCTTGCCAACCAGCGAAGAGATGTCTTGGTTGTTCTCGTCGCCCGGCTCGGTCTTGGCGATGGCGATCTGCCGCAACACCGAAGGCTGCAGGCGGACCACCCGGAATTGTGAGATATCGCCGTCGAATTCCTTCAGGCGCTTGATCGCCCAAGGCGACATGATGCCGTTCAGGTAGCGGCGTGGGATGCCGTACTCTTGCTCGAGGCGGTCGCCAAAGCGGTCTGGGTGGAATAGCCCCAAGGGCGATTCGTTCACAGGCGATCCCTTGAGCGCATAAATGGGATGCACCTCCATCAGCGCCTTGAGGCGTTCGGCAATCGAAGACTTGCCTCCGCCGACCGGGCCGAGCAGGTAGAGGATCTGCTTACGCTCTTCCAGCCCTTGGGCGGCATGCTTGAAGAAGGAAACGATCTGGTCGATCACCTCCTCCATGCCAAAGAATTCCTTGAACGCGGGGTAACGGCGGATGAGGCGGTTGGAGAACAGCCGCGACAACCGTGGGTCGTTGCGCGTATCGATCAATTCCGGCTCGCCGATCGCTGCGAGCATGCGTTCGGCGGCGGTCGCGTAAGTCATGGGATCCCGGCGGGCGAGGTCCAGATACTCCTCGAGAGAAAGTTCGGTTTCCTGCGTCTTGGCGTATTGAGCCTTGAAGCCTTCGACGATATTCAGCACGGACAACCTCCAACAGCGAGTGAATGAAACCTGCTACACAACTGGGTTGTTGTTAGCGCCGGCCAAGCCGGCCTCCGGTTCTTCCTGCCGGATGCATTTCCCGCATGTCCGGGGCTGAGAATCAGCAACTACCGATCCCGCCTCGTCACGTTTATGTCTGCTCCAGAGTCTCCTTGGGTAACCTCATTGCAAACATCATACGGCGCAACGACGCGATGGGCCTGCTTTGTGTTGCGCACGCGATAATTTTTTTGGCGCAGGCCGCTAGGGGTATACACTCGTAAGGCTCGATTCTGCTGACCGGAGTTCCGCGCGCTAGCGCAATTCAGGGTGTTTTCTAATGCTGCGGCTGGTCATCGTTCCACGCAAAATCGGGCGTGAGCAGGCTTTTCCACCTCGAAAAAAATCTGCTATAATTTTTGTCTTTCGGGGCGTAGCGCAGCCTGGTAGCGCACTTGCATGGGGTGCAAGGGGTCGCGAGTTCGAATCCCGCCGCCCCGACCATACATCAGTTCCTGATTCGTATAGTCGGAACCCAAAGCCCGGTAGCCACAAGCTGCCGGGCTTTTTTCATTGGCTTTGCAGCCTTGCCTTTTACGGCAACGGGTTAACCCCGCATTTTGTTCTTGAATGTTTCAATCGCAATGCACCGATGAATGCCGGCGGCGGCATGGCAGGATGGCACTTTACGCGGGAGGCCGATTGCACACGGGCAAATCAAAACAATGAGGAACGTTGCCCCACGGATCCCGCGCTTTCGTCTTTGCGATGATCTTTTTGGTGAAGGAATGCGCGGCCCTACGCCCAGCAGCCTGCCGCGCAGGAAAAAACCGTTCGCGTTGCGGGCGAACGGTCATGCACAGAAACTATCAGTTTCGAGCTATCTATTGAGCTTGATCTAGGCAGCCTCGCCGCCCTAGCCCGCCTTGGGCTCAGCCCGATCGCGCCTGGCTATGCTCCTGGGCCGCCTTGAGCATGCTGACGATGTCCGCGAGCTCGGCCCGTATGGCCTGCAGCTCCGGTTCTTCGATCGGGTAGGTCTTGACCTGCGGCGCCTCTTCCACTTGCCCGCGGGATTCATCCAGGCGGTTGCGCGCCCCGCTGATGGTGAAACCCTGTTCATACAGCAGTTCGCGAATCCGCCGGATGAGCAGCACCTCGTGGTGCTGGTAATAGCGGCGATTGCCCCGTCGCTTGATGGGTTTGAGCTGCGTGAACTCCTGCTCCCAATAGCGCAGCACGTGCGGCTTGACGCCGCATAGCTCGCTGACTTCGCCTATGGTGAAGTAACGTTTCGCAGGAATGGGGGGAAGAACGACGGGGGGCTCGATGCGCGCCATAAAACCTCTCAAGACCGATTCTGTTCGCGCAGCGCGACTTGTTCGACCATGCTCTTGAGTTTCTGGCTCGCATGGAAGGTGACGACCCGGCGGGCGGCGATCGGTATTTCTTCGCCCGTCTTGGGATTGCGTCCCGGGCGCTGCGGTTTGTTGCGCACCTGGAAGTTGCCGAAGCCCGAGAGCTTCACCACGTCTCCGCGCTCTAGCGCGTCACGGATCTCCTCGAAGAAGGTCTCGACCATGTCCTTGGCTTCGCGCTTGTTGAGGCCTACGCGCTCGAACAGGAGGTCGGCCAGTTCCGCCTTGGTCAGGGTGCGCGCATCGAGCGTGTTCTGCGGCGCCTCGACGCCCGGGGCGAGCGCGTCCGGGCGGGCGTAGCTGTCGGAAACGAGAGAATGCATAGACACGGATGGAGAACTCGGTGTTAAACCCTCAGCCGGGCACCGTGCTCCGTTTCCAGCGCGGTACGGATGCGGGCCAGGCACGACTCGACTCGGGCGTCGTCCAGGGTTACCGAAGTATCCTGTAGCCAGAATCGGAAGGCAAGGCTTTTTTCCTTTCCTAACAAGGACTTATCCCGCCAAACGTCGAAAAGACGTACATCTTTCACCACGGCCAGTTCGGGCTCCGAGGCGACGACCCTGCGAACCGTATCGAGCATTTGCTGGGCCAGCACTCCTTCCGGGACCCACATGGCCAGGTCGCGGATGACCACCGGTTGGCGCGAGATCTCGGACAGCGCAGGCAACGGGTGTGCCGCGGCCCGCGTAGCATCCACTTCGAATACGATCGGCGCGTGGGGAAGCTCGGCGCGCTGCACCCAACGCGGATGCAGCTCCCCTATCCAGCCGATGGTTTCGCCGTCCATTTCGATGCGGGCGCTGCGGCCAGGATGCAGCGCCGGGTGCTGGTCGGGCACGAAGCGCGGCCCCTGCGCGCTGCAGCCGGCCAACAGGGCTTCGAGATCTGCCTTGACGTCGTAAAAATCGACCTGCCGGGTCTGCGTACCCCACTGCTCTTCGACGACCGGGCCATACGCCAGCGCCGCCAAGCGCATGGGTTGTGCGACGCCGGCCACGTCCAGCGGACCGTCTTCTACGGAGGCATCGCGCCGGAACACGCGCCCCAGCTCGAACACGCGCACGCGGGAAATCTTGCGGTTGACGTTGTATTGCGCGTTCGCCACCAATCCGCCGATCAGGCTACTGCGCATGACCGACAACTGGCTGGCGATGGGGTTGAGCAAGCGGATCGGGTCCGGGTTGCCCGCATAGTCGCGCTCCCACTCCGCTTCCACGAAGCTGAAATTGATGACTTCTTGGTAGTCGAGCGCCGCCATGAGGTGGCGCAGGTCGTGGAAAGAGCGACGCTCTTCCTTCGGCGCACGGACCTTCGCCCGCGCCACGGGCGGCACGTCGGGTATCCGTTCGAAACCATAGATGCGTGCCACCTCCTCGATCAGGTCCTCCTCGATTTCGATGTCGAAGCGGAAGGACGGAGGCGTGACGACGAAAGCGCCCGGCTCGCGCACGAAAGGCAGGCCCAGGCGCGTAAAAATGCTGGCGATCTCTTCTTCCGGCACGGGCACCCCGAGCACCTTGTGGCAGCGCTCGACCCGCAGGCGCACCGGCTTGCGTTCGGGAAGATTCACGACTTGGTCGTCGACGGGACCGACTTGCCCGCCGCAGACCTGCACGATGAGGCTGGTCAGGTATTCGAGGTCGGCGGGAATATTCGCGTAGTCCACGCCGCGCTCGAAGCGATGGCTGGCATCAGTGCTGAAGTTATAGCGGCGCGCGCGGCCCGCGATGGCGGCGGGCCACCAGAATGCCGCCTCGATGTAGATGTCGCGGGTCTCGGTCGAGACGGACGTCGCTTCGCCGCCCATGATGCCGGCCAGGCATTCCGGGCCGTTGTCGTCGGCGATGACGCCGACCGAGCCGTCCACCTCCACCGTTTGGCCGTTCAACAGCAGGATCTTCTCTCCGGGGCGGCCCCACCGCACGTGCAGGCCGCCGTGGACTTTGGCGAGGTCGAACACGTGGCTCGGGCGCCCCAATTCCAGCATCACGTAGTTGGAAATATCGACCAGGGCGGAGATGGAGCGTTGGCCCGACCGCTCGAGCCTGCGGCGTATCCAATCCGGCGTGGGTGCGCTGGCATCGACGCCCCGGATCACCCGGCCGACGTAACGCCCGCAGAGGTCCGGCGCATGCACGGTCACAGGCACGCGATCGTCGATGGTGACCGGCACGGGCCCCAGGCGGGGCGCCTCCAAGGGGGCGCCGGTGAGGGCTGCCACTTCGCGGGCCACGCCGAGCACGGACAGGCAGTCCGCCTTGTTGGGCGTCAGCTTGAGGGTGAAGAGGGTGTCGTCGAGCTGCAGCCATTCGCGCACCGGCACGCCGACCTTGGCGTCGGGGCCGAGATCGAGCAGGCCTGCGTGGTCTTGCGAGAGTCCCAGCTCGCGCGCCGAACACAACATGCCGAACGATTCCACGCCGCGCATCTTGGCGACGCCGATCTTGATGCCGCCCGGCAGTTTCGCGCCGACGGTCGCGAGCGGTACTTTCATGCCGGTCGCCACGTTGGGAGCGCCGCACACGATCTGCAGCGGTTCCCCCTGTCCAGCGTCGACCTTGCAAACTCGCAGCTTGTCGGCGTTGGGGTGCGGCTCCACCGATAGCACCTGGGCCACGACGACCCCGCTGAACTCGGGGGCCACGGGAGCCGTTTCCTCGACCTCGAGGCCGGCCATGGTCAATTGATGAGCCAGTTCGTGAGTCGAAATGGCGGGGTTGGTCAGCGACCGCAACCAGGATTCGGGAAATTGCATGACTAGCCCATCAGTTGAATTGCTTGAGGAAACGCAGATCGCCTTCGAAGAACTGCCTCAGGTCGTTGACGCCATACCGCAGCATGGTCAAGCGCTCCAGGCCCGAGCCGAAGGCAAAGCCGATGTAGCGTTCCGGATCGAGGCCGAAGTTGCGCACGACGGTCGGATGCACCTGGCCCGAGCCGGAGATTTCCAGCCAGCGGCCTTTGTTCGGGCCCGAGGTGAACATCATGTCGATTTCCGCCGAAGGTTCGGTGAACGGGAAGAAGGACGGCCGGAAACGCAGCACCAGGTCGTCGGTCTCGAAAAACGCGCGCAGAAAATCCGTATAGACGCCCTTGAGGTCGGCGAACGAGATGTTTTCGTCGATCCACAGGCCCTCGACCTGGTGGAACATGGGCGAATGCGTGGCGTCGCTGTCTACGCGGTAGGTCCGGCCCGGGGCAATGACCTTGATGGGCGGCTTGTGGGCGCGCGCATACCGTACCTGCATGGGACTGGTGTGCGTGCGCAGCAGCAGGGGCAGTCCCTGCGCGTCCTTCATGTCGACGTAGAACGTATCTTGCATGGAGCGCGCCGGATGGTTCTCCGGGTTGTTGAGCGCGGTGAAGTTGGTCCAGTCGTTCTCCACTTCGGGACCGTCTGCTACGTCGAAGCCGATGGACCGGAAAATCTGTTCGATGCGCTCCCAGGTGCGGATGACCGGATGGATGCCGCCTATGCCGCGTCCGCGGCCGGGCAGCGTCACGTCGATGGTCTCTTCCGCCAGTCGCGCCGCGAGCTTGGCGTCGGCCAATGCCTGGCGCCGCTCGTTGAGCAGGCTCTCGATCTTGGCCTTCGCTTCGTTGATGCGGGCCCCTTCCGTGCGCTTCTGTTCGGGAGCCAGGCTCGCGAGCCCCTTGAGCAGCGCCGTCAGGGCGCCCTGCTTACCCAGAAACCGGGCTTTCTCGTTCTCGAGCGCGTTGGGATCCGACGCGGCCGCGAAGGCCTCCCCGGCTTGGCGTATCAGTTCGTCCAGATTCTGGGACATGGCGGATTCGTATCGATAAGAGGAAAAAGAGGCGCTGCAAAACCCTTCGGCGCTGGCTGCCCATCGCGGCAAGGCGGCCTAGGTTGCGGTGCGAAGTCCCGTGGGCGCCCTGCCGGCAAAAACACGAACGGGGCTTCGAAGAAGCCCCGTTCGGGTGTTGCACTCCTAGCTTACCGCCGCTTCCGGCTTACGGGCCGGACCGGCGCTCAGCGATGCGAGTTCAGGCTGCCAGGGCGTTCTTGACTTGTTGCACGATCGCGGCAAAGCCCGCCTTGTCGCGCACAGCCAGGTCGGCCAGGACCTTGCGGTCGAGGTCGATCGCCGCTTTCTTCAGGCCGGCCATGAACACGCTGTAGGACACGCCGTGCTCGCGGACGGCAGCGTTGATACGGGTGATCCACAGGGCACGGAAGGTGCGCTTCTTGGCGCGGCGGTCGCGATAGGCGTATTGGCCGGCGCGCATGACCGCTTGCTTGGCGACGCGGAATACGTTGCCGCGGCGGCCGCGATAACCCTTGGCCGCGCTGATGACTTTCTTGTGACGGGCCCGGGCGGTTACCCCACGTTTGACTCTAGGCATTTGAAAACTCCAATATCAGCGGGTTGGGTTCAGGCAAACGGCATCATTGCCCGCACGGCCTTCACATCGGCCTCGTGGACCGCGGCGGAGCCGCGCAACTGACGCTTGTTCTTGGTCGTTTTCTTGGTGAGGATGTGGCGCTTGAACGCCTGGCCCCGCTTGATGGAACCGCTACCGCGGACCTTAAAGCGCTTGGCGGCGCTTTTCTTGGTCTTCATCTTAGGCATGACTGCTTCCTGTTGCGTTTACATGCTCACGGGTGCCGGCTGCTGCTGCCGGACTTGACGACCCGCATTCACTTGTTTTACCTGTCCCGTCCCCCGGACGCGCACCGCGGCGGCGCAGCGCCGCACACGAATTTGAAAGCGTTGCCGGGAACCGGATTGCTCGCCGCCAGGACTTTCGCGCCGAGCTTCGCCAGCGTGCACGGGAACCCGTGCACATTCTGGAAAACCGTAGATTATACCGCGTTAATCCCCAGTGCCCTTGCCGGGGCTGGCGGGCTTTTTCTTCGGAGCCAGCACCATGACCATCTGGCGGCCTTCCAGCTTGGGCATGGCTTCGACCGCGCTGATCTCGCCCAGGTCGTCACGCACGCGTTCCAGGACCCGCATGCCGAGCTCCTGGTGCGCCATTTCACGCCCGCGGAACCGCAGCGTCACCTTGGCCTTGTCGCCCTCTTCCAGGAAGCGGCGCAGGTTGCGCAGCTTGACCTGGTAGTCGCCCTCGTCGGTTCCAGGCCGGAACTTGACTTCCTTGACCTGGATGATTTTTTGCTTGAGCTTGGCTTCGTGCTGACGCTTTTGCTCCTGGTACTTGAACTTGCCGTAGTCCATCAAGCGGCAGACCGGAGGCTGCGCGTTCGGGGCAATTTCGACCAGGTCAACATCATGCTGCTCGGAAAGCCTAACTGCTTCGGCCAGCTTGACGATGCCAAGCTGTTCGCCGTCGACCCCAATCAGGCGCACCTCCGGTGCAGTGATTTCACCATTGATGCGATTCGGCTTGTCGGTAGCGATGTCTGAAACTCCTGAATTTGATTAAAACGGCCGCCCGCGGCGGAACTGCCCCGCCGCCAGCATGGACCATGCCCGGAACGGACGCCTGCCCTCGTTACGATTTGGCGGGCGCCTCGACATTCCGGCGTTCGGCCACGTCGGCTGCGAGCCGCGACGAGAAAGCATCGAGCGGGAGCACCCCGAGGTCGATGCCGCCGCGGGCGCGTACGGCCACCGATGCAGCTTGCCGTTCTTTTTCACCTACGACGAGGATATAGGGAACTTTTTGCAAGCTGTGCTCCCGGATTTTATAGGTGATCTTTTCGCCGCGCAAATCTGCTTCCACCCTAAACCCTTGTTTTTTCAAGGTTTGCGCCACACTCTGCGCATATTCGGCGGTGGCCTCCGAAATACTGCACACCACGGCCTGCACCGGGGCCAGCCAGGGGGGCATCGCGCCGCCAAAATGCTCGATCAGCATTCCGATGAAGCGCTCCATGGATCCGAGGATGGCACGGTGCAGCATCACCGGAGTGACGCGCTGGTCGTTTTGGTCGACGTATTCGGCGCCCAGGCGGCCGGGCATGGAGAAATCCACCTGGATGGTGCCACACTGCCAGTGGCGGCCGAGGGCGTCCTTGAGCGTGTACTCGATCTTCGGTCCGTAGAAGGCCCCGTCTCCCGGGCTGATTTCGTACTCGCAGCCGGAGCGGCGCAGGCTTTCCATCAGGGCGTGCTCGGCCTTGTCCCAGACTTCGTCCGAGCCGATGCGGTGTTCCGGGCGCGTCGCGACCTTGTAGAGGATGTCCGTAAAGCCGAAGTCGCGGTAGACACGCTGCAACTGAGATGTAAACGCTACGCATTCATCGAGGATTTGGTCCTCGGTGCAGAAAATGTGGCCGTCGTCCTGCGTAAAGCCGCGCACCCGCATCATGCCGTGCAGCGCCCCGGAAGGCTCGTTCCGGTGGCATTGGCCGAACTCCCCGTAGCGCAGCGGGAGATCCCGGTACGAGCGCAGGTTGGCCCGGAAGATCTGCACGTGCCCCGGGCAGTTCATGGGCTTGAGCGCGTAGTAGCGGTTTTCGGACTCCGTCGTGAACATGTTCTCGCGGTAGTTTTCCCAGTGCCCCGTCTTTTCCCAGAGCGACCGGTCGAGGATCTGCGGCGCCTTGACCTCTTGGTAGCCGCTCTCCCGATAAACCCCGCGCACGTATTGTTCGACCTGCTGCCAGATGGTCCAGCCCTTGGGGTGCCAGAACACCAGGCCTGGCGCCTCGTCCTGGAAATGGAACAGGTCGAGTTCGCGGCCGAGCTTGCGGTGGTCGCGCTTCTCGGCCTCCTCCAGCATCTTCAGGTAGGCATCCTGGTCTTCCTTCTTCGCCCAAGCCGTGCCGTAGATGCGCTGGAGCATTTCATTCTTGCTGTCGCCGCGCCAGTAGGCGCCGGCCACCTTCATCAGCTTGAAGACTTTGAGCTTGCCAGTGGACGGGACGTGCGGCCCGCGGCACAGGTCGACGAAGTCGCCTTCCCGGTAAAGCGTAATCTTCTCGCCGGCGGGGATCGAGGCAATGATCTCGGCCTTGTATTTCTCGCCGATCGAATTGAAGAACGCCACGGCGTCGTCGCGGTTCCACTCTTCGCGCGTCACGACTTCGTCCTTCTTGGCGAGCTCCAGCATCTTGTTTTCGATGGCCGCCAAGTCTTCCGGCGTGAAGGGGCGAGAATAAGCGAAGTCGTAGTAGAAGCCGTTCTCGATCACCGGGCCGATGGTGACCTGGGCCTCCGGATACAGCGACTTGACCGCGTAAGCCAGCAGGTGGGCCGTGGAGTGGCGGATGAGGTCCAGCCCCTCAGGGTCCTTCGCGGTGATGATGGCGAGGCTGGCATCGCGCTCGATCGTATGGCTGGTGTCGACCAGCGTGGGTTCGCTGCCTTCGTACGTGATCCGGCCGGCCAGCGCGGCCTTGGCCAGCCCGGCGCCGATGGATGCGGCGACGTCGGCCACCGTGACGGGAGCCGGAAACTCACGCTGGGAACCATCGGGCAGCGTTACCTTGATCATTGATGCGACCTCGAAAATGAAACACGGCGCGCGCCGACAAATACCGTCGCTCGCCGCGACGCGCGAAGCAGCGAGCTCGGCAACATAAAAAAACGCGGCATCGGGGCCGCGTTCTTGCATTCTGCAGGGTTCCGGGCAGGGCCCGGCGGACAGGACGATGCGATGCAGGAAACCCACGCGGCTAGCCGGCGATGTTCCCCGTGGTAGTTCGTTCGTGCAGAGAAGGAACGCGCATGCGCGATTCGTCCTTGGTTTGCTTTGGCTGCATGGATGTTGCTCACGATTTTAGCACAGCACCCCCCTGTGGGACAGGGTGGAACTGCCCGCGGGGCCGGAGGAAAAAACCGTTCAGCCGCTGCTCGAGCGCATGGGCGACCCATCCCGCGGTGCGCCCCATGGCCCATAGTGCGCCCGCACTGCCGGCCGGCAGGTCCCAGGCGGAACAGAGGGCGACCAGGCCCAGCTCGATGCGGGGCGGAACGCCGACCTCCGATTGGACGGCCTCGAGGAAGCGGAACAGCATTTCCGCGCGCCGGGTTGGGCGAGGATGCTCACGCGCCATGCGAATCAATTGTTTTGCCCGCGGATCGCCCTGGGGATACGACCCGATGCCGAAGGCCCAGGATCGCGCGCGGTCGCGCATCACTTGCGAGACCCACGCATCGAGTTGGGCGCGCGTCCGGATCCCGGCCAAGGTGTCTTCGATCCGATCGCACCCGCCCGCCAGCCCCGACCCGGAGAGCACTGCCAAGGCGGCCCCTACGCAGGCATGGAGCTCGGCGCCTACGGAGGCAGCGATGCGCGCGCTGAACGTAGGCGGAGACAGTTCGTGGTCGGCGCTCAGTATCAGCATCGCATTGACGGCCTTGACTAGTTCCGGCACGGGAGCGTGGCCAAGCGCCTCGGCCACGTGCTGCGCCAGCGGCTTGTCGCCCGTTGGCGCACGGTAGCGCCGCCGCGCCGACAGCAGGCTGCAGCAGCCGGCGAAGGCCTGCACGAGTTGCTTGGCTGCGGTGATCGGTGCGCCGTGGCGCACCTCCTCGTCTACCGACTTGCCACCTAGCGCAAGCGCCACGGCTTGGAACGCCCGGATCATGCCGGGCGCCTCGCCCAGGCCGGCCATCAGTGCACGCAGCCGGGCCGCGCTCTCCGCAGGCAGCGGCTCTGCCGGCCAAGTGCCCGGGCCGTTTGGAAGAATGCCCGTCCAGAGCAGTTCCGCCACGTTTTCGAATGCGCCGGGATACTCCACCAGTTCGGCGGCGAGCCGGCCGCGGTACCGCGGCCCGTCGGGCGTGATTTCGGTGATGCCGGTGTCGATCACCGGCTGGCCCCACTGGAGTGCACTGGCAGCCACGGCCCCGTGCCCTGCCCGGGCCAGGCTGCGGCTGCGCAGGCCCTCTATTTCGTCGCGCAAGTACAGCCGTCTTTTCCGGCCGGGTTGGGCGACGGGATGCAGCATGCCCCGGCTCACATAGGTGTAGAGCGTAGCCGCCTTGATGCCGAGGATGCGGCACGCTTCCTTGGCGTCGACGACGCCGCCGGCAGACCACGCGTCGACAATGGGATCTGATAGGTTCACGAAGACACGCCGCGGGTGAAAGAGACAATATATCGATTATGCAATCGAGATTGAATCGACGTAAATCGATCCATAAACTTTTCGCCATCCCGCATTGCCACATCGAAGAATGCCGGTTCCACGCATCCCGGCAAGGTACAGGAGACACGTCATGATCCAACGCTTCGCGGGCCGGGCGGCCTTGGCTTTACTTGTTGTAGGCGGCTTTGCCGCGCCGCTGTTCGCCCAGACCGGCCCCTCTTCTTCCCGCCCCATCACCATCGTCGTGCCGTTCCAGGCGGGCGGCGGCGCCGACACTGTGGCACGCATGCTCGCGACCAATCTCGGCCCTCACTTGAACGGCCAGCCGGTGATTGTCGACAACCGTGCAGGAGCTTCGGGCAACATCGGCGCCAACCACGTCGCACGCGCACCGGCAGACGGTCATACCCTGCTGCTGACGAACAGCACCATGACGATCAATGCGGCGCTGAACTTCACGCAGGGCTACGACGTCAAGAAAGACTTGCAACCCGTCGCGATGTTGGTTTCCTCCCCGGTAGCGGTGGGCGTGAACAGCGGCTTGCCGGCCAAGACGACCGCAGAGCTGGTGCGGCACGTCCGGGACAATCCGGGCAAGGCCAACTACTCGTCCTGCGGCAATGGTTCACCGCAGCACTTCGCCGGCGAAGCCTTCAAGCAGTCGGCCAAGGTCGACATGGTGCACGTTCCGTACAACGGCTGCGCGCCCGCCATCAGCGATGCACTCGGCAACCAGGTACCCATTCTGTTCAGCACCATTCCCAACATGGCACCTCATGCCAAGACAGGCAAGCTGCGGCTGCTCGCGGTGGCCTCGGGCAAACGGCTGTCATTCATGCCCGAGGTACCGGCGCTGGCCGAGACGCCGGAATTCAAGAACCTGGACATCTCGGTGTGGTTCGGCCTGTTCGCGCCGGCGGCGACGCCGCCCGACGTGCGCGCCCGCATCGAGCAGGCAGTGCTGGCCACGCTCAAGGATCCAAAGCTGAAGCAGGAGTTCCAGGCGCGCTATTACGAGGTCGACGCGTTGGGGGCGGACGGCATGGGGCAACAGGTCGACAAAGATCTGGCGATGTACGGCGAGCTGGCCAAGCGTGCCGGCATCAAACTGGAGTAGCACCCTTTCCCTTTCCTATCTGAGTATCTGGAGTGCCATGTCTGCTTCGCTACCCTCTGATAGCGCCTCGCTGGCGCAGCACCTCGACGATCTAGTCGTCGCCAATCGCGTGCTTGCGAAATACGGCGTGCTCGACGGCTTCGGCCACGTCAGCATCCGCCATCCGGAACGCCCTGGGCATTTTCTGCTTGCGCGCTCGTTGGCACCTGAATTGGTCACCGCGGCCGACATCATGGAGTTCGACGAAGACTCCAATGCGGTCGGCGGCGACGCGCGCACGCCCTACCTCGAGCGCTTCATCCACGGCGAGATCTACCGGGCGCGACCGGACGTCAATGCGGTCGTCCACAGCCATTCTCCGTCCGTCATCCCGTTCGCGGGCTCTTCGGTGCGCCTGCGGCCCATCTACCACATGGCCGGTTTCCTGTCGGGCGGTGCGCCCGTATTCGACATACGCTGCTGCTTCGGGGCGACAGACCTGCTGGTGCGATGCCGCGAGCACGGCGAAGCACTTGCCAAGACGCTCGGGGCGCAGAACGTTGCTCTTATGCGCGGCCACGGTTTCGTGGCGGTTGGGAGCGACGTGCGCCTCGCCGTTTACCGGGCGATGTACACCGAGACCAACGCATCCTTGCAGCAAAAGGCCATAACCCTTGGGGGCGAAGTCACTTACCTGAGCGAGGAAGAGGCTGCCAAGGCCGACGACACCATGGCGGGCGTGATGTTCCGCCCATGGGAGCTGTGGAAGAAGAAAGCCATGGAGGACTGACCTGGCCCGGCAGGCCGCCGAGGCTCGTGATCGAACACTCGACGGCCTGCCGCAGCGTTGCTCAGATCGTTTGTGGGAACGGCAGGTTACGCAGGCGCTTGCCGGTCAGTTTGGCCACCGCGTTGGCCACCGCGGGCGCCACGGGCGGCAAGCCCACCTCGCCGATGCCGCCGGGCGGATTGTCGGTCGGCGTCAGTTTCACCTCGACCACGGGGGCCAGGTTCGCGCGCAAGAGCGGGTACATGTGCAGGTTTTGTTGTTGCACTTGACCGCCCTTGTAGACCAGGCGTTCTCCGAGTGCGGCGGACAGCCCGAAGATCGCGGCGCCTTCAATCTGCGCCTTGATGTTGGCGGGACTGATGGCATGACCGCAATCGACCGCGGCCCAAAGGTGATGAACCGCCGGCCGGCCGTTTTCGACAGAGACTTCGGCAACCAGCGCGATGAACGAGCTCCACGTGTCGGAGAATGCCAGGCCCAGCGCCCGGCCTGGCTTGACGGGCTTGCCCCAGCCCGCCATGGCCGCCACCTCGCGCAGCACCGCCTGGGCGCGCGGGGCATGCGCGGTCATGTCAAGCCGGTACTGGAGCGGATCCTTGCCTACCGAGGCGGCAATTTCGTCGATCATGGTCTCGATCGCGAACTTGGTATAGCCGGCCCCTACCGCTCGCCAAAAGCTCACGTCTACGCCCCGCTGTTCGCGGCAATGCTCGATGAGCTGGTCGGTGATCTGATAGACGCAGTCTGATCCTTCCATGACGGGAGAGTCTTTCCCGCCTGTCTTTTCGTAGATGGCGGGGGCCGTGCGGGCGGTGATGCTTTCGGATACGAGCCTGTGGCGCCATCCGACGATACGCCCTTGGGCGTCGATGCCCGCGACCAGGTGTTGTGCCGTCATGGGGCGTGGACGGGATCGCAGGAAGTCGTCCTCTCGGGTCCAGATCACCTGGATCGGTACGCCGGGCATGGCCTTGGCAAGCAGCGCGGCTTCGAGGCTGTAGTCCGCCTCGGCTCGACGGCCATACCCCCCACCGAGCAGCGTGATGTTGACCTTGATGTTTTCAGGCTTGAATCCCGCGCCGGCAGACACAACGCCGATGACGCCCGAGGGAGATTGTGACGGCACCCAGATCTCGATCTTGTCACCATCGGCCCGCGCCGTGCAGTTCATGGGTTCCAGCGTGGTCTGCGCTACGTGCTCGGAGGTGTAGGTGGCGCGGAGTACGCGCGTGGCGCCGGCCAGTTTCTGCGCCGCATCCCCCTGTTTGTGCCAGACCGCGCCGGCATCGTCGAGCCGTTCCGCGCGGGCGACGAATTGCTTGAGGGCCGCTTCGCTGTCGTACGACCTCGCTTTGGACTCCGTGCTCCAAGTGACCTTGAGCAAATCCCGCGCCTTGCGGGCCGTGAAAAACGAATCGGCCACCACGCCTACGCCATGGGGCAGGCGCACGACTTTCTTGACGCCCGGTACGGCTAGCGCTTCGGCGTCGGAGACCGTGAGGGGTTTCTCACCCTGCACCGGCGCGTGCAGGATGGCAGCCCAGAGCATGCCGGGCAAGCGGACGTCGATTCCAAATTGTGCCGTGCCGTTGGACTTTGCCGGTACTTCCACGCGCGGCAGGTCTTTGCCGATGAGGGTGAACGCCGACATGGGCTTGAGCATGCCCTTGTCCACCTTCGGCAGCTCGGCCGGCGCCTGCGCGCTTTGGGCCAGCTCCCCATAAGTCATGCGCCGGCCGCTCGGTGGGTGGATGAGCGTGCTGCGCTCGGTGCGGACCTCCGAGGCCGGCACGCCCCATTTCGCCGCAGCCGCTTGGACCAGGACTAGCTTGCCCTGCAATCCCGCCAGGCGCAGCGTTTCGTAATAACCTTTGACCGTGCGTGAGGATCCGGTCACCATGGCTCCCCCGAAGCCCGGGTTGCCGAACCGCTTGGGGTCGCCGGGCGCTTGTTCGACGCGCACTTTGCTCCAGTCCAAGTCCATTTCTTCCGCGATGATCACGGGAATGGAGGTCATCGTGCCCTGCCCCATTTCCGAGGCAGGAGAGTAGATGACGGCCGTGTTGTCGGCGGCGAGGTTCACCCAGGCAATGGGACTGAACGGCGCGTTCGCCGCATGCGCCCCGGGTAGCAGCCACGCAGTGTCGCCGCGGGAGGCTGCCCAGCCTCCCATCACGACTCCCAGGGTAGCCGCGCCCGAGCCGACGAGGAACGCGCGGCGGGATAGTGTTTTCGTCTCCATGTCTGCCCTCCTAGCCCAGCGATTTCCGAGCGTTGACCACCGCATCGGCGATGCGGTTGTAGGTGCCGCACCGGCAAAGGTTTCCGGCCATGCGTTCGAGCACCTGCTCGCGCGAGAGCGTCTTGTCCGGCCCCGTTACCAGGCTGGCGGCGGTCATCAGCTGGCCGGACTGGCAGTAGCCGCATTGCGGCACCTGGTGTTCGACCCAAGCCTGGCTCAGGGCCTGGCCGGCTTTCGTCTCCATGAGTCCCTCGATGGTGGTCACGGATGCGCCCGTGACGGCGCTCATCGGCAAAATGCAGGAGCGCATCGGTTGCCCGTTGAGGTGCACCGTACAGGCACCGCACTGCGCCATGCCGCATCCGAACTTCGTCCCGGTGAGCTGGAAGTTCTCCCGCAATACCCAGAGCAAAGGCTTGTCGTCGGTGGCATCGATCGACACCTGCTTTCCATTGAGCTTGAACTCGATCACTGGATGTCTCCTTCGTGTGCGCCGCGCCTGCGAACGGGATGGCCGCATGGGCGGTGAGGATGATGCTAGCGCACGCGTGACGCAAAATCCACGCGCACCGGGGATTTTTCCCTGCGGGGCCAGGCACGCGTTGAGACGCGCGGTGCCTCACATTGAACAGCCCGGAGGTTGAGCGCCTGGCGCGCGCTGCCTAGCATGAGCCCATGCCGCGACGACCCGTCGCGAGAAGCCTGAGAACTCAAAAGGAAACTGTGTGACCGTAGCGTTCGATTATTCTTTGTCCTCCGATACGCGGGTGCTGATCACCGGCGGTACTTCCGGCATAGGCCGCGCCGTCGCCGCGGCGTTTGCGGCGCGCGGCGCGCGCGTCACGGCCACCGGTGCGACGCTGCATGAAGTCGAAAGTGCGCGAAGAGAGCCGGGTTTGGAGCGGGTGGAATGCGCCGTCCTGGACGTGCGCGATGGGCAGGCCGTGCGAGATTTCGCGTCCTGCTTCCAGGAGCTCGACGTGCTCGTCAATTGCGCCGGCATTATCCGGCGTGGCGCCGAACTCGTCGATCCGGCGGTATTCGTCGACGTCGTGGATACGAACTTGAACGGCACCATGCGCATGTGTGCCGCGTTGCGTCCTGCACTGGCCACCCGCCGGGGCGCGATCGTCAACACTACGTCCATCCTGAGCGTTTTCGGTGGCGCCCAGGTGCCGGGTTATTCGGCTTCCAAGGGGGGCGTGGCGCAACTGACCAAATCGCTGGCCATTGCGTACGCCGCCGACGGCATCCGGGTCAATGCCATCGCCCCGGGGTTCGTGGAAACGCCCATGGTCCGCGACATGACGGCGAACCCAGCGCGCTACCGGGCGATCGAGGCGAGAACCCCGCTCGGGCGCTGGGGGCTGCCGGAAGACATGGTGGGGCCGGTAATGTTCCTTGCGTCGCCAGCCGCCGCCTTCGTCACGGGTGTCGTGCTACCCGTGGACGGCGGCTACTTGGTCATGTCCAGCGACGCCGCGGGGTGAGCCCGGCGGCGCTCCCCTGCTTACTCCGCTTGGATGGCAAACTCCTTTACCCGCTGCGAGAAACTGCGCCAGTCCGCATCGACAACCGATTGAAGGCGGGCCGGCGCGCCGCCCTGGGGTTCAATGCCCAGGCCGCGCAGCCTTTCCGCGACCTCCGGCATGCGCAACACTTCATTCACATGGTGATTCAGGCTGCTGAGGACGTCAGCGGGCAGGCCTTTCGGTCCGAACAGGCCGTACCAGGGCACGATGTCCACGTTCTTGTAGCCGAGTTCGGCAAAGGTTGGGACCTCGGGCAGCGTGGGCCAGCGGGTTTCGCCCGAAACCGCCAGCGGTCGCAGCTTGCCGGAGGGAAGCTGCTGGGCGACGGCGCCTGGCGACAACCAGGCGACCGTGACTTGGCCACCCACGAGATCGACCAGCGCCGGCGCGACGCCGCGGTATGGAATGTGGCGGATCTGCACGCCCGCGTCATGATTCAGCACTTCGGCTGCCACGTGCATGGGCGATCCCATGCCCGGGCTGGCATAGCTTACGTTCTGGTCCTTGCGGGCAAGCTCGATGAGCTGCCTGAGATTCTGCGGCCCGTCGCCCGCACGGCTGAGCAGCAGCAAAGGATTGATGCCCAGCTTGACGACGGGCGTAAAGTCCTTGCTCGGATCGTAGCTGACGCCGGGCCCGAGCTTGAGCACCAAGGGCGTGATCGCCATGGTCTGCGGCGCCACCAGCAGCGTGTAGCCATCGGGCGCGGCGCGCATCACGCTGGCTGCGCCGATCGCGCCGCTGGCGCCCGGCCGGTTGTCGACCACGACGCGCTGCCCTGTCCGGGCAGTGAGTTTTTCGGCCAGGATGCGGGCCAGTACGTCCGTGTCGCCTCCGGCCGGATAGGCGACGACGATCGTGACGGCCTTGGACGGAAACGACTGCGTTTGCGCCTGGGCGCCAACGGCAGGCAGTATGGCGGCGACGGCCGCGGTCAAGAATCGAGAGAAACGCAATGTCATGAAGCTTCCTTGATGCGCCAAACCGGGCGCGTGCCCGCATTCTTCTGCTGTAATGGCGCGCCAACAACAACTCAGGCGATCGAACAAAGGCACCGAGCGTCTCAACTTGCTCGGCGCCGAAGCAAAGGTGCTCTGCGTGGATGCTTTGAGCGAAGTTCTTTCTATTTGCCGCTGTGAACGGGCGGTCACCGCCCGCTTCACGCTGTCCGAACCCTGGGCGTTGCAGTCCAAGGGGGTCAGCGGCGCCATGATCCGCATGGTCACGGGCAAGCCATACTGGATGCAGGTCGAAGATGCCCCGCCTTTCCTCGTGCAGCCCGACGACCTGGTGATGCTCCCGCACGGCAGCGCCCACGTCATGTCGTCCGACCCGGGCGTGCCGCCGACGCCGTTCAGTGAATTGATCGCACGCTACCGCGGCGGCCCGGAAGAAGACACGCCCTTCGTCATGACCTGGGGCGGAGGTGGCGGCACCTCGACCATGTTCTCCACCTTGACTTGGTTTTCGGCCTATTGCCGCAGTACGGTCATGGCCATCCTGCCGCGCTGCATACACCTGCGGGCCAGTGAATTGAGCGTAGGCGGCGGGCTAGCAGGCGCAATGCACCTGCTGGTGGACGAATCGTTGGCGCGGCGCAGCGGCTGGAAGCTCGCCGCCGCACGCTTGGCCGACCTGCTCCTCGTGCACATCCTGCGCGAGCACCTGGAGGGCGAACACCTGCGCCAGGCCAATTGGCTGCGCGGACTCACGCATAAATCGGTGGCGAGCGCCATCGCGCTCATGCATCGCGAGCCCGCACGCGATTGGACGCTGGCGGAACTGGCCGAGGCCGTCCACATGTCGCGTTCCCGCTTTAGCGCCTTGTTCGCGAGCCTGGTCGGGCTGACGCCGATGGAATACCTGTTCCGGCACCGGATGTCGGTGGCGGCCGGCTTGCTCGAAGAACGTAGGATGCCGTTGATCGAGGTGGCCGAGCACGTGGGCTATACCTCGGAAAAGGCGTTTTCGCGCGCGTTTGCGCGATGGGCGGGGTATTCGCCCGCACGGCACGCGCAACGGGTAAGCCGCCTGGTATCGTAACGAGCACGCCGCGCGTCCTGCTTCGGGACCGGCTTTTTCTATGTGGCCGGACGCGGCGTGCCCGACCTGGACTATGACGCGCCGGAGCACTGCCTGCCTAACTTCCAGTCGGAGGTGAATCCGCCGAAGTATCCGCCGATCAAGTCCGGCGACTACCTAGTCAAGCGCTTCCGCGAGGTGCAAAAGTACAAGGCTTGATGCAGGGGCCGCGGAATCTCGCGGCGGACGCCTTCACGAGAGAAAAGCTTGGCGTACCCGCCCCATGCGCCTCCGCGGGAATCGCATGGCGCACGCTGTGCTCCGGGCGTTCGGGCAAGCAAAAAGGCCCGGCACAAAATTTCGTGCCGGGCCCCGGGAATTTGGTAGGCGCGATTGGATTCGAACCAACGACCCCCACCATGTCAAGGTGGTGCTCTAACCAACTGAGCTACGCGCCTGCTGTGTAAGCAGCGAAGAATTGAATTCTATATTGGATTTTCCGTGAGTGTCAAATGATGCGCTCACATCAATCGCCGGCGTAGATATCTTCGTAGAGAAAGGTGTCCGGGCGCCGAGCGAGCAAAGTCACGACAGTTGCGGCGATGCCCTCCTTGCGCCCGAGGAAACCGAGGGATTCGTTGGTCTTGGCCTTGATGTTGACGCAGGCGACCGGAACGCCGAGGTCGGCGGCGATGTTTTCTGCCATCGCGGCGGCGTGCGGGCCTATCTTGGGCGCTTGCGCATGCACCGTCGCATCGATGTTGATCGCCATCCATCCTGCTTCGGCCACGCGCTGCACGGCCGTGCGCAGCAACACGCGACTGTTCGCACCGGCGTAAGCCGGATCGGTGTCCGGAAAGTGGCGGCCGATGTCGCCCAAGCCTGCCGCGCCCAACAGGGCGTCGGTGACGGCGTGGAGCAGCACGTCGGCGTCGGAATGTCCCAGCAGGCCGTGGCTGTGGGGAATGCGCACGCCACCGATGATGAGCGGCCGGCCTTCGACCAGTGCATGGACGTCGTAGCCTTGCCCGATGCGATAGGGGTAGGCGGCGGGATCGATGGGTTTGTCTTTCGTCATGTGCGATCCAGGAATTTTTCCATCAAGGCGAAATCCTCCGGCCAGGTCACCTTGAAGTTCGATAGCGTACCGGGCACCAGGCACGGCGCGAGCCCCAAGGCCTCCACGGCGCTTGCTTCGTCGGTCACCGGCAGCTGGCGGATTTCGGCGTGAGCCAAGGCCTTGCGCAGCAGGCCCGCACGAAACATTTGGGGCGTTTGCGCCTGCCACAGCCCGTCGCGGGCAACGGTGCGCCCCACCCGGGGAGGATCGTCGCCGCCCTGGGCCTTGATGGTATCGGCCACGGGCAGGGCAAGCAGGCCGCCCACTTCGTCGTGCAGGCAGGCGTCGATCAGCGCGCGCAAGGTGATGGCCGGCAAGCCGGGGCGGGCCGCGTCGTGGACGAGGATCCAGTCGTCGGCCTGGGCTTCGCAACGTGCCAAGGCGTTGGTGACCGTCTGCGCACGGGTTGCGCCGCCGCAAGGCAGGCAAGCCACGCGCGCCAGGCCGTCCAGGGCCGATTCAGCCTCGCGGTCGCCCGGCGCGACGGCAACGACCACGCGGTCGATGCGCTCCTCGGCCAAGAGCGCGCGCACTGCGTGGCGTAGCATGGGCTGGCCGGCAATCTTGCGGTATTGCTTGGGGAGGGGCGCCGACCCGTCCGGCGAAGGGCCGGCCGCGCGGGAGCCGACGCCCGCCGCGGGCACGATGGCGATCAATCGAGAGCTCGGTGTCATGGCTTCTATAATACGGAATTGCCGTCCAGGCCGCGCCGGCCCATTGGCGACGCTCTTTGCACGAGACCGATGTCCCTCCCGCCCGTTACCGCGTCTAGCTCCCTCGCCCGTCCGACCCTTGCCTTGCCTTCGGCGCTGACCCAAGCCGTCTTGGCGGCGCTCAGGCCGGGAGAGCGCTACGTCCAGCCGCGCCCGCCCGGCGCCGGAGATGCCTGGCTGCTCGCCGATCTCGCGCGCCAGGCGTCCAAGCCGCTCGCCATCCTCACCGCCGACCCCCTCGACGCCCAGCGCCTGGCCGAAGAGGTGCGCCTGTTTGCGCCGGAGCTGGGGGTCCATCAGTTTCCAGATTGGGAAACACTGCCCTACGATTCGTTCTCCCCGCACGAGGACCTCATTTCCGAGCGCCTCAAGGCCTTGCATGCGTTGATGCAGCAAGGCGTGGACGTACTGACGGTGCCCGTGACGACGGCACTCTACCGGCTCGCCCCGCCCTCGTTCCTCGCGGCCTACACGTTTTCGTTCAAGCAGGGCGATACGCTCGACGAGGCGGCGCTGCGGGCACAATTGACGCTCGCCAACTACTCCCACGTCACGCAGGTGACGGCACCAGGCGAATTCTGCATCCGGGGCGGGTTGATCGACCTATTTCCCATGGGGTCGGCCCTGCCCTATCGGCTCGATTTGTTTGACGACGTGATCGAGTCCATCCGCAGCTTCGACATCGATACCCAGCGCAGCCTGTATCCCGTCAAGGAGATCCAGCTGCTGCCGGGCCGCGAATTTCCGATGGACGAGGCCGCGCGCAACGAATTCCGGGCGCGCTTTCGCGAGCAGTTCGAAGGCGACCCTTCGCGTGCCATGCCGTACAAAGACATTGGCAACGGCATTGCATTCCCTGGCGTCGAATACTACCTGCCGTTGTTCTTCGACGAAACGGCGACTTTGTTCGACTATCTTGGCGACCAAACCATCACGGTCACCCTGGGTGACGTCGAAGACACCATCCGGCGCTTCCTGCAGGATACGACGAGCCGCTACGAGTTCCTCAAGAGCGATCGCGAACGCCCCATCCTCCCCCCTTCGCGAATTTTCCTCGATGCCGAAGGCCTGTTCGGCCAGCTCAAGCGCTTTGCCCGCCTGGCGTTGAGCAGCGATCGCCAGCATCCCGCGTTCACATCTCCGCCAGAAGTCGCCATACAGCGCAAGGCCGAGGATCCCGTGGCGCGCCTGCGCGCCCTGATCGCCCGGCCAGACCTCAAGGTGCTGTTGTGCGCGGAATCGGCGGGACGGCGCGAAACCATTTCCCAAATGCTGGCGGAGTTTGGCTTGCGTCCGGACCCGGTCGACTCCATCCAAGGATTCCTCGAGCAGCCCAGCGCTTTTGCCATCGGGATCGCCCCCCTTTCTTCGGGTTTCGGCCTGGCCGAGGCGAACCTGCTGTTCCTGACCGAAAGCGATTTATTCGCGGGCCACACGGTGCGCCGGGGCAAGCGCGGGCAGGAGCGCGCGAGCAACGTCGAGTCCATGGTGCGCGACCTGTCGGAGCTGCGCGTGGGCGACCCGGTCGTCCACGTCCAGCACGGCATCGGCCGATACCAGGGGCTGGTCAGCATGGACATCGGCGAAGGAGACATGGAATTCCTGCACCTGGAATACGCCGGCCGCAGCACGCTTTACGTGCCGGTATCCCAATTGCACGTCATCTCGCGCTATAGCGGCGCGGACCCTGACACGGCGCCGCTGCATCAGCTTGGGTCCGGCCAGTGGGAAAAAGCCCGCCGCAAGGCGGCTGCCCAAGCGCGGGACGCCGCGGCCGAGCTACTTAATCTCTATGCGCGGCGCGCCACCCGCCAGGGTTACCAGTTCAAGCTGCCCCTTGCCGATTATGAGGCTTTCGCGGAGTCTTTCGGCTTCGAGGAGACGCCAGACCAGGCAGCCGCCATCCAGGCCGTGATCGAGGACATGACCTCCGGCCGTCCCATGGACCGGCTGGTATGTGGCGACGTGGGCTTCGGCAAGACTGAAGTCGCCCTGCGCGCGGCGTTCATCGCCGTGGCCAACAACAAGCAGGTGGCGTTGTTGTGTCCCACGACGCTGCTGGCGGAACAGCACGCGCAAAATTTTGCCGATCGCTTCGCAGACTGGCCGGTCAAGGTGGTCGAGCTGTCGCGCTTCAAGTCGACGAGGGAAATCCAGGCTTCGATCGAGCAGATCAACGACGGTCGCGTCGACATCGTGATCGGCACCCACAAGCTGCTATCGGACAAGATCAAGTTCAAGAACCTGGGCTTGGTCATCATCGACGAGGAGCACCGCTTCGGCGTGCGCCAGAAGGAAGCCCTCAAGGCGCTGCGGGCCGAGGTGGACGTGCTGACCCTGACGGCTACCCCGATTCCCCGCACCCTCGGCATGTCGCTGGAGGGGATACGCGATTTCTCGGTCATTGCGACCGCGCCGCAGAAGCGCCTGGCCATCAAGACCTTCGTCCGGCGCGAGGACGGGAGCACCATACGGGAAGCGCTGCTGCGCGAGCTCAAGCGCGGGGGGCAAGTGTACTTCCTCCATAACGAGGTCGAGACCATCCACAACCGGCGCGCCATGCTCGAAGAGTTGGTGCCCGAAGCCCGCATCGCCGTTGCGCACGGCCAGATGCCTGAGCGCGAGCTGGAGCAGGTGATGAAGGCCTTTTACCAGCAGAAGTACAACGTGCTCCTGTGCACCACCATCATCGAGACGGGCATCGACGTGCCGACCGCCAACACCATCGTGCTGCACCGGGCGGACCGTTTCGGCCTGGCCCAGTTGCACCAGCTGCGGGGCCGCGTGGGCCGCTCGCACCACCAGGCTTACGCCTATTTGTTGACGCCGGGCGAAGACGCCATCACCAGCAACGCCAAGAAGCGCCTGGAAGCCATCCAGGCCATGGAAGAGCTGGGCTCGGGCTTTTACTTGGCGATGCACGACCTCGAGATCCGCGGCGTAGGCGAGATCCTGGGCGAATCGCAGTCGGGCAACATCCAGGAAGTCGGTTTCCAGATGTATACCGACATGCTCAACGAGGCGGTCAGGGCCCTGAAGAACGGCCGCGAGCCCGACCTGAACGCCCCGTTGTCGGCTACGACCGAAATCAACTTGCACGTCCCTGCCCTTCTGCCCCAGGACTACTGCGGAGACGTGCACGCTAGGCTAACCATTTACAAGCGGCTTGCCAATTGTGAAGATGCCGGCGAGATCGACGCGATCCAAGAAGAGTTGATTGACCGTTTCGGCAAGCTGCCGGATGCGGCGCGCGCCTTGATTGAAACCCACAGGCTGCGCCTGGCTGCCAAGGCCGTCGGCGTCATCAAGATCGATGCTAGCGAGCAATCGGCAGTGCTGCAATTCGAACCCAATCCGCCAATCGATCCGATGCGGGTGATCAGCCTGGTCCAGAAGAACCGCCACATGCGGCTTTTCGGACAGGACAAGCTGCGCGTCGACATCAAGGGCGTCGACCTGAAATCCCGCGTGGAGGCAGTGCGCGCCGTGTTGCGCTTCTTGGCTTGAGCGCGTTTTTTTCCGTCCAGAACATGACCCATCTCGTTATCCAGGCTCCTGACCTCTCCTCCGAGGCCGTCGAACACTTGTCCCGCCTTGCGAAGGCCAAGAAAACCATGGAACTGGCGCCTGGCGCCGTCCGCCTGGTCGAGGCCGACGGGGCGCCGGCCGTGCGCGCCGAAGTAGCCGCCTATTGCCAGCAGGCAGGCGTGGACTGGGCGTACGTCGCGCCGGGCGCTCGCCTGGCCGACTGGAAGATCCTGGCCATGGACATGGATTCCACCCTCATCAACATCGAGTGCATCGATGAGATCGCCGATATGGCCGGGCTCAAGCCGCAGGTGGCCGCCATCACGGAAGCTGCCATGCGCGGGGAAATCGCCGATTTCAGCGAAAGTCTCACCCGTCGCGTGGCCCTGTTGCAAGGCCTGCCCCTGGAGGCTTTGGAGCGGGTATACGCCGAGCGGCTGCGACTGAACCCTGGCGCCGAGCGGCTGCTGGAAGTTGCCCGCGGCCTGGGGCTCAAGACCTTGCTCGTTTCCGGAGGCTTCACCTGGTTCACCGGCCGCCTGAAGCACCGCCTGCAGCTGGACGAAGCCCATGCCAACGAGCTGGAAGTGGTCGATGGCCGGCTGACCGGCAAGGTCGTGGGCGCGATCCTGGATGCCGACGGCAAGGCTGCTCACCTGCGCGAATTCGCCGGCCGGCACGGGGCGCCGCTTTCCCGCGCCATCGCCGTCGGCGACGGCGCCAACGACTTGAAAATGTTGGGGCTCGCCGGCCTGAGCGTGGCCTATCATGCCAAGCCGGTCGTGCGGGAAAAAACCACCCACGCGCTCAACGTGTGCGGGCTGGACGGCATCCTGAACTGGTTCGAAGATACCCTGGGCTGATCGATCGGCGCTTCTGCTGTAGTGTTACGCTCCAGTGGTGACTGACGGACCTTTGGCCATGTCTGCACGCCGTACTGCCAATCCTGCTGCGGAGTCTCCGCGCATACGTGATGCCGATCGCACGCGCCAGATCATCCTGGACGCCGCGACCCACGAGTTCGCGGCGCTGGGCTTGGGGGGCGCCCGCATGGACCGGATTGCCGAACGGGCCGGAGTCGACAAGCGGCTCATTTACTACTACTTCAACAACAAGGACGACCTGTTCCTGTCCGTGCTCGAACGCGCCTACGCCGCGATCCGGCAGGCCGAGCAGGAACTCCACCTGGAGGCGCTCAGCCCGCCCGAGGCGGTGCGCAAGCTGGTGGAGTTCACTTGGCAGTACTACCTGGAAAACCCGGAGTTCCTGTGCCTGCTCAATAGCGAAAACCTGCACCAGGCGGCTCACCTCAAGCGCTCCTCGCAGGTACGGGAGATGCATTCGCCCTTCGTGCAGTGGCTGGCCGACATCCTCAAGCGCGGACACGAGCAAGGCCTGTTCCGGGACGGCGTCGACCCTGTCCAGCTCTACATCTCGATCGCCAGCGTGGCCTATTTCTACCTGTCCAACAAGTTCACGCTGTCGGAGATCTTCGGGCGCGACCTGATGGCGCCCGAGGCGCTGGACGTGCGCCTTGCCCACATGGTGGACGTCATCCTGGGCTACCTGCGGCCCTGACCCGGCCTGCTTCGGCTACCCGTGGCGCGTTATCCCCAGCCACTGTGGAAAAGCTTGGGGATAGCCGCGGAACAACCGTCCTGCAGCCAGAATCCACGCGGGTTTCCGGCCGGCGATGAAAAAACGGGCAGTCAGTTGCCGTCGCGATACACGGTAGGCGCCACCCCGGCCAGGCGCCGGAAAGTGGCGGCGAAATGGCTAGGTGTGGCGAATCCGACGTCGAGCGCGATGTCGGCCACGCTCCGGTCGGTCGAGACCAGCCAGGCTTTGGCCTGTTCGATGCGCGTGCGCAGCAGGTACTGGTAGGGAGTCGAACCGGTGTGCGCCTTGAACCCGGCCACCAGGCGCGACACGCTGGTGCCGGCCAATTGCGCCAGCCTCTCTACGGACAACGGCTCGGCCGGGCACGCATGGATGTGATCGATCGCGCGGCGGATCGCGGCCGGGGGCGCATCAGCGCCCTCGTCTTCGTCGGCCAGCACCGCGGCATGGCGCGTCGCCAGGTGCATGACCGCGGTGCGGGCCAATTGGCCCGCATAGGCCGGATCCGCCGCAACCTGCCGCCGCAGGCACGCCAGCAGGGCCAGGCTCAGCTGCTCCAGCAAGGGGTCGAACTGCGCCACCTTGGGCGTCAGCGCGGCGTCGGCAGGAGCCATGCCTGGCAGCAGCTCCGCCTTCAGGCGCGCATGCAGATACACCAGCAGGATGTCGGGAGTGCCGCTCACCGACCACTCCGAGGCCCGGTCGGCCGGGATGATGCTGAACATCCGCGGCTTGAGCAGGGCCTGCCGCGCGTCGGCGCCTTCGACCGAGCGCTCGATGCGGGCCTTGCCCGCCAGGCAGTACACCAGGCAATCGTGCGGCAGCGAGGCAAGCCTCGCGCGCCATGGACGCTCGGCCGCAAGCGACACGTAGACGCCGCCCCACCCCCTCCCGCGGCTATCGGCAATGAGGCGATTCTCGGGCATGGCGGGAATGCGGTGGGTGTCCCGCTCGCTCAGTGGGCGCGGGTCATCGGCTCTCGGTCGGAAGTACATGGACGGCCCCGTCTGCGGACGATGGTGCAGATCCCATCGTAACCGGCGCCGGCTCGGACGGGCCAGCAGTGGCCGGGGCGAAGAGCTCGCCGAACGGCGCGGCAACGGGATGCGCGCCGAAATTGGCCGCCAGCCGCAGGATGTCCGGCCGCGCATAGTGGCCGGCCGAATCGCAGGCGTACTTGAGATAGACGATCTCGCCCAGATCGACGTCTGCCACCAGCACCGCCTCCTGGTCCAGGTTCGGTCCGGCCAGCATGCGTCCGGTAGGCGACACGATGGCGCTCCAGCCGCCGCCGGTGCGTATCATCTCCGGCTGGCCGACCAGGTCCAGGCGCGCCAGCACCTCGTCGTCGATGACCGAGCTGGCATTGAGCACGAAGGTCTGCGCGGCCCAGGCATGGTAGCGGGCCGCGGTCTCCACCACCCCATTGAAGAAGCCCGAGTTCGGATCGTGGGTCAAGGCCGAAATGCCGGGCCACGCGGCGATGTGCACTTGTTGCCCTTGGCTGGTCAGCGCGTAGCGCGCCAGGTCCATGGTGTGCTCCCAGCAGATCAGCCCGCCGATGCGGCCGATGTCCGTATCGAATACCTTCAGATCCGAACCGTCGCCCCTGCCCCAGATGGTGCGCTCCACGTGAGTGGGCTGCAACTTGCGATGCCGGCCCGCCAGGACCCCGCGGCGGTCGAAGAAAAGCTGGGTGTTGTAGAGGGTGCCGCCGTCGCGCTCGGACACGCCGAGCACCACATGGATGCCGGCGCGGCGCGCGGCCGCCGCGATCCGGTCCGTGGCCGGGCTGCCGGCCACGACGCTGTTCGTGAAGAGCTCGTAGAACAGCGGTGCCCCCCGCGTCGGCGTGTGCGTCCAGATCCAGAACGGATAGCCCGGTACGAAGGTCTCGGGAAAGGCCACGATGTCGGCGCCTTGCTCCGCCGCCTGTTCGATCAGGCGGCAAGCCTTTTCGATGGATGCGTCGCGATTCAGAAAAACCGAGGCGGCGTGGACGACCGCTGCCCGGAATCGTGGAAAGGTATCGGCCATGTCGATCTCCGTAGTGACGAGACGATTGAAGCACCGGCAACGCGCGGCCGCTGTCCAGAAACCCGGGCGACTTTCGTAAAAACCGCAGGCCGGCGCTGCCCCCGGCCGACGAAGGCGCTCTCCCGGGGCGAAACGCATCCATTGCGCAATTTTTGCCCGCCGCCGCAATTTCCTGGCATCGCCTCGCGCGGGCCGGCGCTATGTTGCGCGTTCGTCCACCCTGCACCCGGAGGCAAGATGTCCCCATCCGTCCCCCTAGACAAGAACAAGGCGGTCCTGCTGGTCATCGACATGCAGAACGATTTCGTCCGCGAACGCGCTCCCATGGAAGTCCCGGCCGCGCGCCAGCGGGTTCCCGCCATGGCGGCGCTCGTCGCCCAGGCCCGCCGGACCGGCGTTCCCGTGATTTATACCCAGCACGTGCTGTACGACGAGTTCGACGTCTCCCCGCTGGAAACGACCCAGATTCCGCACTTGCGCAACGGCGGCATGCGCGCCGGGACCGCGGGGGTCGAAATCATCGACGAACTGGCGCCGCGGCCCGGGGAAATCGTGATTCCCAAGCATCGCTACGACGCGTTCTACAACACCCGCCTGGAGACCGTCATCCGCAACATCCGCGGCCGCAACGTGGTCGACAGCGTCATCATCACGGGCACGGTCACCAGCGTCTGCTGCGAATCCACGGCGCGCAGCGCCTTCATGCGCGACCTGCGCGTCTTCTTCGTCGACGATGCCACCGGCGGTTTCGACGATGCCTCGCACCAGGCCACGCTCGCCACCATCGACCGCGTGTTCGGCAAGGTCGTGACGACGCGGCAAATCCTCGACGCGCTGGGCGGGGCATGAACATGGCCAAACCATCCGCCCACGATACGTCGTACGAGTGGAAGGCCGTCACCATCCTGGCGCTGGGCTTCGGCCTGATGGGGCTGGACCGTTGGCTGCTCGCACCCATGTTCCCCTTCATGATGAAGGACCTGAACCTCTCCTACCAGGACCTGGGCCTGCTGATCGGCACGCTGGGCCTGGCGTGGGGGGTGTTCTCCATCACCATGGGCCGCGTGTCGGACGGCATCGGGCGGCGCAAGGTGCTGATCCCCGCCGCCATCGCCTTCTCGTGCCTGTCCGGTCTTTCGGGCGTGGCGACCGGACTGGTCAGCCTGCTGGTGATCCGCACGGTGATGGGCATCGCCGAGGGCTCGTTCTGCCCCACCAGCGTGGCCGCAGCCGGCGAAGCCTCGCACCCCAAGCGCCGCGGCCTGAACCAGGGCCTGCAGCAGAGCGCCTTCCCGCTGTTCGGGCTGGGGCTCGCGCCCATCATCGCCACGCAGCTGATGGGCGTGCTGCCTTCCTGGCATTACGTTTTCTTCCTGTCGGCGGTGCCCGGGCTGATCCTGGCATGGCTCATGTACAAAGTCATACGCGAGCCGGGGGCGGCGGCGCCGAGCGGCCTGCCGGCAGCGCCGGCTCGCGGCGAAACGCTGTCCTGGAAAGAACTGCTGCGTCGCCGCAACCTGCTGCTGGGCGTGGGCTCCATGCTGTGCGCGATGACCGGCATCTTCGTGGTGGGCGCCATGGTGCCCAACTACCTGACCGACTATCTGAAGCTGACGCCGCAACAGATGGGCCTGGTGGTGTCCGCCATCGGCATAGGCGGCTTCTTCGGCGAGTTCGGCGTGCCGGGCATCTCCGATTTCATCGGCAGGAAAGCCGCCGCCTTCCTGTCCTTCATCGGCGCGGCGCTGGCGCTCTACGGTTTCGCCCGGCTCGGCGCTTCCCCCTGGGCGCTGTTCGGCGTGCTCCTGCTGGTGTCCTTCTTCTGCTTCGGCCTGCTGGCGCTGATGACGGGGCCGGTGGCGACCGAGGCGGCGCCGCCCGGCATGGTTGCCTCGGCCATCGGCATCGTGAGCGGCCTGGGCGAGATCTTCGGCGGCGGCGTGGCGCCCGTCGTCGCGGGGTTCATCGCGCAGCACCACGGCATCCAGTACACCCTTTACCTCGCGCTGGGCGGCGTGGCGGTGGGCGTCGTGATCTCGTTCTTTCTCAAGGAGACCGCGCCCCGCAAGGTTGGCAACCGTCCGCAGGCTCAGGCATCGTAGTGCCCGGCGATGGCGCGATAGGCCGAGGCCGAGCTGCCCACCGCCTTCTTCAGGGCACGGCCCATCGCGCCGGCCGACGCGAAACCGCATGCGCTGGCTACGTACGAAACCGGATAGGCCGTCGTCGCAAGCAAGTGGCGGGCACGCTCGACGCGCATGGCCGTCAGGTAGCGATAGGGCGACACACCCAGCGCGGCCTTGAAGCATCGCAGGAAGTGATAGCGGCTCAGGCCGCATAACGCCGCCAGCTCGGCCAGCGAAATATCGTCGGCCAGCCGCTCGTCCATATAGCGGGTGACCTTCTTGAGCGCCTGGGCGCTCAGCCGGGACGACGTGCCGGTTCCCGGCTCGATGCGCCACTTCTTACCCAGCTCGTTCAGCACCAGCGCGCCGAAGCTGTCCGACAACAGCCGGGAGGCATGGCCCGCGCCGAGGTCCTGCATGAACGAGCCCAGCGCCGTATAGATCAGCGGACTGACGAAACCGCGCTGGGCGACCGACCACAGGCCATCCACCGGCTGGCAAAGACCCAGCTCGTCGAACATCTCCAGTGCCGCCCGCTGATCGAAGGTCAGCAGGGATACCCGCGCCGGGCCATCCTTCACCCACCGGAACGCGGTGCCCGGGGGTATCAGGTGCAGCGGGTTGATGAAGTTGACGAAATGGTCGCGGTATCCCCAGCCAAGGTCGAACATCGCCGACTTCAGGTGATACTCGTGCGATACCAGGAGGACAATGTGGGGCAAGGCCGGGCAGTGCAGTTCATGCGCGTCGAAACTGCAATGGATGATGCCGCCGGCCAGCCGTCCGCCATAGTCGAACGACTGGTGCAAGGTGTAGGCGCCGGTTTCCATCAAGACCTGGCGCAACGGCTGGACGGCGGACGGATGATGGTTGAGGCTCACGGGACCTCCGGGACGGGAAGAACGGACTCGTCATCCCCATATATTACCCGGCGCCCCCGCCTACGCGGCTGACAGGGAAGCCGCCAGATTTCCCTTGACGATCTTGCCCGCCGAATTCCGCTCGAAGTCGCTGACGAAGCGGAAATGCTTCGGGACCTTGTACGGTGCCAGCCGTTCCCGGCACCAGGCCGCGAGCGCGGCGGCGTCCTGCGCCCCTCGCGGCAGTACGAAGGCGGCCACTTCTTCGCCGAACTCGGTCGAGGGCACGCCCACGACCGCGGCCTCGAGCACGCCGGGATGGGTCATCAGGACGGATTCGATCTCCAGGGGATAGATGTTCACCCCGCCACGGATGATCATGTCCTTGGCTCGCCCGCAGAGGAAGAGATAACCCTCTTCGTTCAGGTAGCCCAGGTCGCCCGGATAGAAGAATCCGTCCCGGAAGGCTTCCCTGCTCGCGTCGTCGTCCCGGTAGAACCCCCTGGCCACGGTGGCGCCGTCGTAGCGGATGCGCCCCACCTCGCCGCGGGGCAGCGGACGGTCGTGCTCGTCCACGATTTCCAGGCGTACCCCGAACACCGGCCTTCCCACCGAGGCGGGGTATGCGGCCTGCTCCTGCGCCGACAATACCGTCACCCCTCCCCCTTCGGTCGAGCTGTAGTATTCGATGAAATCGGGACAGATCTCGTCACGGATGCGGCCACGCTCCTCGGCCGTCAGCGGCGAGCCGGAGGCGATCAGCGTGCGCAGCCGCCGGAATGGCGCCCTGGCGGCCGGCTCGGCCTGCAGGATGCGGCGCAGGAGCGTGGGGACCAGGAAGGTAATGGTGGCGGCGCGGCGTTCGATTTCCGCGGCGAGCTCTTCGACCTTATAGGGCGGCGCGCACAAGACCACGGTCGCGCCCACGTACAGCGACGACACCGAAAATGCGCGTCCGCCGCCGAAGTACAGCGGCGTGGCGTTGACATAGACCTCCCGGCTGCCGAAACCGAGATCGGCATAGTGGGTGAAGAACCGGCTCATGAATTGCGCGTGCGACAGCAGCGGCCCCTTCGGCCGCCCGGTCGTGCCGGACGACAGCGACAGGCAGAAACCGTGGTCCCCGCCGGGAAACTCCTCCCTTGCCGGGGCATGCTTCGCCTGTGCCAGCCAGGACGCGTCGGCAGCCACGCAAAGACCGGGCGCGAACAGGTCATCCGGCTCGACCATGACGCGGCGGGCGCCGAAGTGCTCCGCCACGCGGCGTTTTTCTTCGCCCGTCCAGCGGCAGTCCACCGGCAGCACGACCGCTCCCGCCCGCGCCACGGCGTAGAGGAGGATCAGGTGCTCGGGCGTATCCTTGAGCGCCACTCCCACGACCTCGCCGGGGCGCACGCCCATCTCGAGCAGCAGCGCGGCGCGCTGGCGCACCATCCGGTCGAGCTGCCGGTAGTCGATGTCGGTGTCGCGATGGATGATGGCGGGCTTGGTGGGACGCTGCACGGCATGCAGCGACAACTGGTCGGCGATATTGGGGCCGGGCGTGGCCATGGCGGCGCCCCCTTTCATCGATCCAGCCCGTACACGCGCAGCGCGTTGCCGCGCAGCAGCTTTTCCTTGGGCGCCGGCCGCAACCCCAGCGCTTCGATTTCGTCACGGGCGCGCCCGAAATCGAGGATGGGGAAATCGGTGCCGAAAATCACCTTGTCCTGGCCGTAGCTGTCGATGTACTTGACGAAGGACTCGGGCCAGTACTTCGGGCTGTGCGCATCGGTGCCGATGTAGACGTTGGGATGCTTCCAGGCCATGGCGATCATTTCCTCAGTCCAGGGAATGCCGATATGGATGCCTATGATCTTGAGCTCGGGAAAATCGCAGGCCACGGCATCCAGGCAGATCGGGCGGCCCACGCTGCGCAGCCGGTGCGAAGGGTCGTAGATCATGGACTGGCCCACCTGCAGTTGCACAGGCACGTCGAGTTCGGCGCATTTCGCGTAGAACGGATACCACTTCGCGTGGTCGGGCGCGAGCTCGAACCAGTGCGGATAGAAGTGCGCCCCGATGAAACCGTATTCCTTGACCGCCTTCTCCAGCTCCCGCACGCCGCGCATACCCTCCGTGGGATCCAGGCCGGCCAGCCCGTGGAACCGGTCGGGATGGCGGTTGACCGCTTCGGCCACCGCCTCGTAGGGCACGTGGTAACTGGCGCGATGCTGGATAGGGCCGACCTTGGCCGCGATCAGAAAGGCCTTCTCCACGCCCGCGGCGTCCATGCGGCGCAGCATGTCCTCATGCGCGAGCCCTTTCATGATGCCGGTGTCGACATTCATCTTGCCGCTGTAGAACGCGTCGCGTTTGGGACGCTGCGCGAGCAGCTCGGGGGTCCAGATATTGACCACGGCGTCGATGGCCGGGATGTCGTAGCGCTTGTCGTTCATCGCCTTCTCGGTACGGATGTGCGGGCCGGCGGCGGTGCCGCCCGCATCGGGACTATGGGGTCAGGTTGGCGTTGGCCACGGCCCGCTTCCACGCGGCCAAATCCTGCTCGATCTTCTTGCCGAAGGCCTCCGGTCCGGTGAAATTCGGATCGAGACCGCTGGCCAGGAGGCGTCCCTTGATGTCGGGCATCTCCATGGTCGCTTTCAATGCGGCGGACAGCGCCTGCACGATCTCCACGGGGGTACCCGCCGGCGCCATCAACCCATACCAGACGTTGAAATCGAAGCCCGGCACGGTCTCGGCCACCGCCGGCACGTCGGGCAGCACCGCGGAGCGCGACTGGGTGCTGACGGCGATGGCCTTGAGCTTGCCTGCGCGTATCAGTTCCAGCGCCCCGCCCAGGTTGACGAAAGCCGACTGGATCTGCCCCGACATGATGTCGATCTGGATCTGCGACGATCCCCGATAGGGAGCGTGGACCATCTCGATGTCCGCCATCTTGGCCAGGGTCGCCCCGGCCACGTGCGTGCTGCTGCCCAGGCCCACCGAACCGTAGGTGATCTTGCCCGGATGCTTCTTGGCGTAGTCGATGAATTCCCGCATGGTATTGGCCGGGAATGAAGGCGCGACCACCAGCACCGTCGAACCTGAGACGATCTGGCCGATGGGCTGGAAGTCCTTCTGGGAGTCGTAGTTGGGCTTGTCCGGCAGCCACGGGCTGATGGCGATGGGCCCCACGTTGGCGAACAGCAGCGTATAGCCGTCGTTCCTGGCCCGGGCAACGTAGCTCGTGCCGATGCTGCCGTTGGCGCCGCTGCGGTTCTCGAGCACGAAAGGCTGCCCGAACCGCTGCGAGAACTTCTCCAGCAGAGGGCGGATGATGGCGTCGGACGGCCCGCCGGGCGCCCAGGTATTGACCACCATGACCGGGCGCGAGGGATACTCCTCGGCACGGGAGGCTGGCGCCGCCCCCGCCGCCAGCGCGGCGCACAGTACGGCCGGACATGCACGAACAACGTTGATGCCGTATTTCATCTCGAATACCTCATCGTCAACAGGCCGTGGTAGCGGCAATCCGCGCGGGCGGCCCCTGCCCCGCATCACTCGCGCCGCAGGATCAGGTTGCCGTGGTCGTCGGTAGTGGCCGTGAAGCCGGGCTCCAGCCACACGGTCGTATCGGGCTGCTCGAAAATGGCCGGCCCGCGGATGCACGCTCCGACGGGCAGCTCGAGCCGCGCATGGCGAGGCACTTCCATCCAGCGTCCGTCGGCATGGACGCGCTGCATGCCGGCCGGCTCGGTCGACCCTCCCGCCGGCGGCGCCAGCAGCCGCAGATCGAACTTGGGCCGCACTCCTATCAAGGCATAGCGCAGGTTCAGCATGCGCGCGGGAATACCTGCTTGCCGGATCTGGCTGTCGTACCCATGCCGCGCAGGTTCAGCATGCGCGCGGGAATACCCGGCAACAACCGGCCGAATTCGGCCTGGTAGGTCTTCTCGAAGGCTTCCGCCACCGCCTGGGCGTCCAGCCGCTCGCGCGTCGCCGGCACCATGACCGTGTGGGTCTGTCCCTGGTAAAGCATGTCGAGGAACAATTCCTCCCGCACCGACGCGATGGCCACGCCGGCCGATGCCAGGTGCGCCTCGCATTGGGCCCGCAAGGCGTCGACCAGGTCGCGCAGCTGCCCGAAATCCGCGTCGCCCAACGGCTGGTTGATGGTGCGCACGGCATCGTGGCGCAGGTCCGCCATGACGCAGCCCAGGGCCGAGGTCACCCCCGGATAACGCGGCACGATGCCCGTTGCGACACCGGTCTCCCGCATCATCGCGCACACGTGCAAGCCACCACCGCCGCCGAACGGCATGTAGGCGAATGCGCGGGGATCGTGCCCTTTTTCGATGGATACCAGCCGCATGGCGCCGGCCATCTTGGCGTTGGCGACGGTCAGAATGGCTTCCGCCGCCGCCAGCACGTCGAGCCCCAGCGGCTCGGCCACGTGCGCCTGGATCGCCTTGCGCGCCAGCTCCACGTCCAGGCCGCCGAGCAGCCCGCCTCCCAGCGGCCGCTGCGCGGCGATGCGGCCCAGCAGCACATTGGCGTCGGTCACGGTGGGATAAGGGTTGCCGCGGCCATAGCATGCCGGGCCTGGCCGGCTGCCCGCCGACTCCGGTCCCACCCGCAGCATGCCGCTGGCGTCCACGGCGGCGATCGACCCGCCGCCGGCGCCTATGGTCTCGATCTGTATCATCGGCGTGCGCACGACCATGCCGAAGTCGATACTGGTCTGGTCCGCCAGTGCGACGCGTCCGTCGGCCACCAGGGACACGTCGAACGAGGTCCCGCCGATATCGCCGGTGATCACGTTGGGATAGCCGGCCGCCCGGGCCACCGCGGCGCAGGCGATGACGCCTGCCGCCGGTCCCGAAAGCGCGGTGCGCACCGGCAGTTCGCAGGCGGTCTGGCGCGACATCACGCCGCCGTTGCTCTGCACGATCATCAACTGGCCGTCGAATCCGCGAGCCCGCAAATCACCCTCCAGCCGGTGCAGATAACCGCCCACCACCGGCTGGAGCGATGCGTTCAGGCTCGCCGTCGAGACCCGCTCGAACTCGCGGATCTCCGGCAGCACCTCGGTGGACGCCGTTACGCAGGCGTTGGGCCAGGACGCGCGCACCCGGCGCACCGCCGCGGCCTCGTTGGCCGGATTGGCGTAGCTGTTGATGAAGAATACGCAGAGCGCCTCGCATCCTTGTTCCAGCAGCGATTGCGCGCATTGCTCGACCTGGTCGAGATCGACTTCGGTATGAATGCTGCCGTCGGCCAGTACGCGTTCGTCGACCTCCCGACGCAGGCTGCGCGGAATGAGCGGCAGGTAGTCGCCGCGCAATCCCCACGTCTGAGGGCGGTCGCGGCGGCGCATCTCGAGCACGTCGGCGAACCCGCGCGTGGTGATCAAGCCCGTGCGGGCGGCCTTGCGCTCCAGCAACGCGTTGGTGCCCACCGTGGTGCCATGGATGATGGTGCCGATGCGCGCCGCGCCATCGCCCGTGCGGCCGATGCCGTTCATGAAGCCCACGGCTTCCTCGCCCCGGGTGGAGGGTACCTTGACGATGGATACGGATTGGTCCGCTTCATCGAGCACGAACAAATCGGTGAACGTACCGCCCACGTCCACGCCCACGACCCGCTGCCGATCGCTCACCGCTTGTCCTCCGTTACGTAGCCCATGGCGAGATCGCGCGCATGAGCTTCGGCGCTGCGCGCTGCGGTCTCGCCATATCCGCCGCCTCCCGGCGTCTCCAGCCTTACCCGGTCGCCCCGGGAAAGCGAGATGCCCAGCATCTTGGAGACCATGGGCGGAACATGCCATTGGCCGTTCACGCAATAGCTGAACCGGTTCAACGCGCCATTGCCCCCGCCCGCGATCCCCTTGGGGGGCGATTTGCCGCGCTCGCCGAAAATGAAGGCCTGGGCGCTCTCCTCGAGCAGTTCGATCTCGTAGACGGCTCCCAGGCCGCCGCGATGCATGCCTGGCCCACCGGAATCGGGCCTGAGGGCCCATTGCGTGAAACGAACCGGATAAGCCGCTTCCAGGATCTCCAGAGGCGGTATGGTGGCCGTGGAAATCGGGGCGTTGCCGTGGCTCAGGCCGTCGCCGCCGGCGTGGGCGCCATGGCCGCCCCCGAAGAAACTGAACATGACCCAGCGCTGTCCATGGCGTTTTTCGTCGCTGCGCAGCCCGGCGATGGACAGCGCATTGATGGTGCCGTAGGCCTGGGCCACGGCGCGCGAGGGATCGGCCAGCGCAGCGGCGCTGAAAACCACGTCGATCATGCGCAGGATGGTCTCGGTATAGCCGCCGACCGGCCGCGGCCGCTGGGCCGTGATCAGGAGTCCGTCCGGCATCACGAACTCGACGGCGTCGAGGACGCCGGCATTGGCCGGCACGTCGGGGAATAAATGCTTGAGCGCGACGTAACATGCGGCTACGGCCGTGGCCCGTGAAATATTGACGGCGCCAGCGCACTGTCCCGAAGTACGGGAAAAGTCGAGCACCATGCGCTCGCCTTCTATCGTCATGTCCAGGGCGATCCGGAGCGGCTCGTCCCGTATCCCGTCATTGTCGAGGTAGTCCTCGAACGCATAGCGGCCATCCGGCAGCGACGCGATGTGTGCCTGCATGAGTTTGCGTGCGCGGGCGCGCAGCGCCTGCATGGCGGCCAAGATCCGGTCTTCGCCGTAGGCATTCAGCAGCTCGTGCAAGCGGCGCTCGCCCAGTTCCAAGGCTGCCAGCTGCCCGTTCAGGTCACCCCACAGACTGTCCGGCATGCGAGTGTTGGCGCGCAGAATGGCGAGCACATCGGGATTGACGTCTCCTGCCGTCACGATGCGCACGGGCGGGATCTGGACGGCTTCCTGCCAGCATTCGGTCGCGGCGGGGTTGTAGTTGCCTGGGACGTTGCCGCCCACGTCGTGCCAATGCGCAGCCGAGGCGAGGAAGCACAGCAGGCGGCCGCCGCGGAAGAAAGGCTTGACGAGCTTGAAGTCGTTGGCGTGGGTGCCGCCTTCGTATGGATCGTTGAAAAGCCAAACCTCCCCCTCGTGCATGCCGCCGAGCGGCTGGGCCGTGGCCATGGCAGCGCGCACGGCGAAGGCCATGGCGCCCACGAACACCGGCAGGCCCGATTTCCCTTGCACGAGCGTATCTCCCGTCGAGCCATCGTAGAGGCCATGGCAGGCGTCGTGTGCTTCTGCGATGATGGGATTGAAGGCGCTTCGATAGAGCGTGGCATCCATTTCATCGGCGATTTGTTCGAGCCGCCCTTTCAAGACTGCCAGCGTAACTGGGTCTAGCTCGGTTTCTGACATGCGCGCCCTCGTGCTTTCGGTTTCTCTCGAGGAACTGTATTTATGATCTATTGTTCTGTCAATAAGACAATTCGGGCGAAGCCGGGAGCAGGCGCCGCAGCGGCATTGCGGCGGCGCATCGGATGCTTTGGGAAGAGAAGCGCCTGTGGCGTGGGCGCCCTGCCCTACGCCACCGTCCCCCACAGGTCGTAGTCGTCCGAGCGCGCGATGCGCACGGAGATGATGTCGCCGACTTTGTACCGTTTCCATGGCTTGTCGGCGGGTGCGACGTAAACCTTGCCGTCGATGTCCGGCGCATCGGCCATGGAACGCGCCACGCCACCCTCGGGCGTGACTTCGTCGACGAGGCACTTGAGTACTTTGCCGACCTTGCGGGTCAGGCGCTTGCGGGAGATGGCCTGCTGGACCTCCATGAAGCGAGCCTGTCTCTCCTGGCGCACCTCATCCGGAACGGGGTCGGGCAGTTCATTGGCTGCGGCGCCCTCCACCGGCGAATAAGCGAAGCACCCTACCCGGTCGAGCTGCGCTTCGCGCAGGAAATCCAGCATTTCTTCGAACTCGGCTTCGGTTTCCCCGGGAAAACCGGCGATGAAGGTGCTGCGTATGGTGAGGTCCGGGCAGATTTCACGCCAGGCGCGGATGCGATCCAGGTTGCGCTCGGACGAGGCCGGCCGCTTCATCAGCTTCAGGATGCGCGGGTTGGCATGCTGGAACGGCACGTCCAGGTACGGCAGCACGCGTCCGCCGTTTTCATGGACCTCGTTCATCAGCGGTATGACTTCGTCCACGTGCGGATACGGATAGACGTAATGGAGCCGCACCCACACGCCCAGCTTCGCAAGCTCGGCCACGAGTTCGGTCATGCGCGTGCGCACGGGCCGTCCGTTGACGAAACCAGTGCGGTATTTCACGTCGACGCCGTAGGCGCTGGTGTCTTGCGAGATGACGAGGATTTCCTTGACGCCCGCCTTCACCAGGTTTTCCGCCTCGCGCATCACTTCATGGATGGGGCGCGAGACGAGGTCGCCCCGCATGGACGGGATGATGCAGAAGCTGCAGCGGTGGTTGCACCCTTCCGAAATCTTCAGGTAGGCATAGTGCTTGGGCGTGAGCCGGACACCCTGCGGCGGCACGAGGTCGCTGAAAGGGTCGTGCGGTTTGGGCAGGTGCCGATGCACGGCATCCATGACTTCTTGGGTCGCATGCGGCCCGGTCACGGCAAGCACCTTGGGGTGCATTTTCTGCACGACGCTTGCGCCGTCTTCGCCCTTCTTGGCACCCAGGCACCCGGTCACGATGACCTTGCCGTTGGCCTGCAAGGCTTCACCTATCGTATCCAGGCTCTCCTTGACGGCATCGTCGATGAAGCCACAAGTGTTGACGATCACCAGGTCGGCTTCTTCGTACGTACGGGACGTCTCGTAGCCTTCGGCGCGAAGCTGGGTAAGGATTTGTTCCGAGTCGGAAGCGGCCTTCGGGCATCCCAGGCTTGCGAAAGCGATACGCGGGACTTGGGCGTTCATGCCACTGGCCTCCGGACCCGCCTCGGCGTGGCCGGGCGGAAAGAACAGGCCGCCGGAAGACGGCCGGACGACAATGCAGCAGCCGCCCGCGACGGGGCGGCAAACGACGGACAGGATGACATGGAAGGCATCGGACGACCCGCGGCGCAGCGCCTGCGGACGAAATATGGGGAATCCTGGGATTTTACCGGGTTCCGCGAGGGCTGCCGGCGCCGACGCTTATTTGCGTTCGTCTTCCTTGGGCGCTGGAGCGAACGGAAAGGAGGTGAACATCGAGCGAGCCTGGTTCTGCATCTGGTCTTGCATTTGCACGAACAGGTTCTTGCTCTGTTCGATGTAGTTGCTCATCATGCTCTGGATCATGGGTGTCTGGACGTTCATGAACTGCGCCCAGGCTTCCGGACCGAACTGGCCGCCATACAGGCTCTTGGATTGCTCGCCCAGCTTGTTCTGGATTTCCATGAAGGCCTGGATGTTCTTTTCCAGGTACGAACCCATGATGCCCTGCATCGCATGTCCGTAGAAACGGATGATTTGCGCCAACATGTTGGACGTGAACATGGGCACGCCGGCCGTTTCCTCCTCCAGGATGATCTGCAGCAGGATGCTTCGGGTGAGATCTTCGCCGGACTTGGCATCGACCACCTGGAACGCCTCGTTGTCGAGCACGAGCTGCTTGACGTCGGCCAGCGTGATGTAGGTACTGGTCTGCGTATCGTATAACCGGCGATTGGGATACTTTTTTATCAACCTCAACGCGTTGCCGGCTCCGGCTTGCTGCGCCATGCTTGCCCCCAACTTTTATGTTGTGTGAAACGGGCGCAGCCTGCCGGCCGCGCTTGTCGTCAAGTGTAGTTCAACGCAGCGCGAAACGCTGCTGGCGGGATACGGGCTTACCCCATGTGGAGGCCGCCGTTGAGGGAAAAATCCGCCCCCGTCGCAAACCCGGCATCGTCCGAGGCGAGCCAGGCGACGATGGAGGCGATTTCTTCGGGCGTGCCGAGGCGCTTGACCGGAATGGTATCGATGATGGATTGCAGGACGTCGGGCCGGACGGCGCGGACCATGTCGGTGGCGATATAACCCGGCGAGACCGTGTTGACCGTAACGCCCTTGGATGCCACTTCTTGCGCCAATGCCATCGTAAACCCGTGGATGCCGGCCTTGGCCGTGGAATAGTTGGTCTGCCCGAACTGCCCTTTCTGCCCGTTGACCGAGCTGATGTTGATGATGCGGCCCCAGCCGCGCTCGATCATGTCGCCGATGACCTGCTTGGTGACGTTGAACAGGCTGTTGAGATTGGTGTCGATGACCGCCCGCCAGTCCTCCAGCGACATTTTCCGGAACAACCCGTCGCGGGTGATGCCGGCGTTGTTGACCAGGACGTCGATGGGGCCGAGCTCGGCGCGAACTTTGCTGAAGGCAGCGACGGTGGAGTCCCAATCGGCGACGTTGCCCACCGAAGCATGGAAGGTGTATCCCAGCGCCGCCTGCTCATCCAGCCACTGCTGGTAGTTCCGGTTAGGGCCGCAACCGGCGACCACGGTGAACCCCGCCTTTGCCAAGCGCTGGCATATGACGGTGCCGATACCGCCCATGCCTCCCGTCACGTAGGCAATCTTTCCGTTCATCTCGCCTCCTTGATCGCGAGCCCAGTCGCCCGCCGATAGCCATCGATAACCATTCGCCCGGCCCTCATACGGCCCGCACTTTCACATACCTGCCCGGTGCGGCCTCGAGGACCGGATGCCGTTTGCCGCCTAGCGCCTTCTTCGCCTTGACCAGCGGTCCGCTTTGCTCGCGTATCCATGTGGCCCAGTCGTTCCACCAACTGCCGGGGGCCTCCCGTGCCGATTCGATCCATTCCCTAGGATCGCCCGGCAGCAGGCCGTCTTCGCGCACCCAGTAGCTGCGGCGGTTGCGTGATGCCGGGTTGATGACGCCGGCGATGTGCCCCGACGCACCCAATACGAATCGCGAGGCCCCGGGCAGCAGGCGGGTGGAGGCATACGCGGAGGTCCAGGGCACGATGTGGTCCTCGCGCGAACCGAAGATGTAGGCCGGCATGTCGAGACGACCCAGGTCGAGCTTCACGCCGCATGTGCTCAGCTTCCCCGGCGCGCTCAGGTTGTTCTCCAGGTAGGCGTTGCGCAGGTACCAGGCGTAGAACGGCCCGGGCAGGTTCGTGCTGTCGGCGTTCCAGTAGAGAATGTCGAAGGCCGACGGCGCCTGCCCTTTCAGGTAGTTGTTGACGACGTAGTTCCAGACGAGGTCGTTCGGGCGCAGGAATGCGAACGTGGTCGCGAGCTCGCGCGCGGCAAGCACGCCGCCCCGGGCGAACTGCTGCTCGCGCAGCCGCACGTGGGCCTCGTCGATGAACACGTCCAGGACGCCCGTATCCGAAAAATCCAGCAGCGTCGTCAAGAGGGTTAGCGAGGCGACCGGATCCTCCCCGCGCGCCTTTGCGACGGCCAGGGCCGACGCGAGCAAGGTGCCACCCACGCAGAAGCCGAGGGCGTTGACCTGCCCGCGCCCCGCCACCGCCTGTACCGCCCGGATCGCCTCGAGCACGCCTTGCTCGAGGTAGGTGTCCCAGCCAGCAAGCAAGATGCCGTCGTCGTCAGTCGGCAGCGGATTGCGCCACGACATCATGAAGACCTGGAGTCCCTGCTCTAGGGCGAACCGGACGAAGGAGTTGTCGGGCTGGAGGTCCAGGATGTAGAACTTGTTGATGCACGGCGGCACGATGAGGAGCGGCCGGGCGTGCACGCGGTCGCAGGCAGGCTTGTACTGGATGAGCTGGAAGATGGGCGTCTCGTGCACCACCGCTCCTTCGGTGGTCGCAAGATTGCGCCCCACTTCGAAAGAGGCCTCGTCGGTGTGGGAGATGCGGCCCTTGCCCAGGTCTGCCAGCAGATTGGCGAGCCCGTGCTGCAGGCTCTCGCCACCGGATTCGACCAACCGGCGTTGGGCGTCCGGATTCAGCGCCAGGAAATTCGACGGCGCCATGGCTTCCACCCACTGCATGGTGGCAAAGCGTAGGCGGTTGAGCATTGGCACGGGCGCCTCGACGCTGTCAGCCATCCGTTGCAGCGTGCGCGCGGACAGCAGGTAGGCGTGAGCCATGAACAGGTGCGCAGGACTCGCGGACCAGGCATCGCCGCTAAACCGCTGGTCGGCAGGCGGAGCAAGCCTTCCCTGGGCGGCAGCCTGCCAGAGCTCGGTCCATTGGCGCGTGAAATCCTGCTGGATGGCCAGCAGTGCTTCGGATCGCAGGAATTGACCGCCTGGGAGGTGCGGGGCGGCCGTCTGGGCAGATGCAGGAGGCTCGGGAGTGGCCACCCCCAGTGCCTGCTGCCATGTTTCCAGCCATGCCAAGGGGTTCGTAGAATCCTGCCGGGACTGACTCACCTAGAACCACCCTGAAGTTTCGATTACGCTAGTAGTGATAGTGCATAGCGCGCCGGTGCCTGTCAAATCGCACACGTGGCTGATTACCCGTAGTGTGAGCGCGGCGTCTCTCTGCACGCATTTTCGCCCCGGTCCGCTCATGCACTTTTCCGCGCTCATCGCCATCGGCTGGCTTTACGTGACCATACTGATGTCGCTGTCCCAACCCACCGTGCTGGCTGGGCTGTCGACGCTACTGTTTTATGGGTTGCTGCCGCTCGCCATCGTGCTCTATATCGTGACGACGCCCGCACGCCGGCGCAGGCGGCGCGAGCGTGAATCGGGACGCGAGGAGCCAGCGGCAAGCCGGCAAGGCCCTGCTTCCTGAAAAGCGCCGGCTAGTCCGTGAGCCAGGCCAGGGTGGCAAAGCGCCCCGTCGTGCCTTCTTTGCGGTACGAATAGAAGCGATCGTTGTGAGCGACGGTGCACACGCCGCTGTGAACTACCGTCTCCACGCCCGCCGCGCGGAGACGCCGCTCTGCCAGCGCAGGCAGGTCGGCCAGCCATTTGGGCTTGCCTGCGTCATCGAAGGTGCCGGTCGGCACGAAAGCATCCTGCGCCGAGGCGTCGCGGGCCGAGAAGGCGGCCCTGACTTCATCGCCAACCTCGAACGCGCGCGGTCCGATGCCCGGACCTATCCACGCACGCACCTGGCTGCCGCGCACTCCCCCCATCGCCGCGACCGCGTTCTCGAGCACCCCGGCGGCCAAGCCGCGCCAGCCGGCATGCGCAACCGCCAATACGCCGGCTTCTCCGGCTACGATCACCACCGGCAGGCAGTCGGCCGTCATGATCGCCAGGACTTTGCCGGGCGTGCGGGTCACGGCAGCGTCGGCGGGCCCGGGGTAGCGTTCCCGGTCCGCATCGACCACCCGCACGCCGTGGACCTGCTCCAGCCATAACGGCGCGGAAGGCAGCAGTGTCTGCAACCGGGCGCGGTTCTCCGCCACGGCCTCGGGCGCGTCACCCACGTGCGCGCCCAGGTTGAGCCAAGCGTACGGCGCCCGACTCACGCCGCCGTGGCGGGTGGTCGAGAAAATCCGCACGCGAGGCCACTCCGGGCCTTCATGCAAGGGCAAGCTTGGGCTGTCGCGGTTCATGGCAGCTCATCGTCCTCTTCGGGACACGCCTCTGGCTCCTCCCACTCGATGCCGTCGGAAACCTTCAGCATGTCCTCTGGCAAAGGGGCATGAAAAACCTGGGGCCCGGCTCCGGCAGGATCGTCGAATTGGAGCCGGGCGGCGTGGAGCATTTGACGTGTCGCATGCTCGATTGCCTTGCCGCCGTAGAGGGTGTCGGCAAGGAGCGGATGCCCCAGGCTGGACAGGTGGACCCGTATTTGATGCGTGCGCCCGGTCTCGAGCCGACACTCCACTTCGGTCACGGGCATGCCGCTGTGCGCCCGGCCGCGGCGCATTGGTTCGAAATGGGTGATCGCGGGCTTGGCCGCGATGGGCCGCTCCACGCTCATGCGCACCGGCACCCGCGGGTCGCGTCCGATGGGCCGGTCGATGGTGCCGCCTCGACGCAAATGGCCCGACACCAGGGCGACGTAGCGCCTCCCCACCGTCCGCGCTTGCAATTGGCGCACCAGAGCAGTCTGGGCGGTGATGGTGCGGGCCACCACCATGAGCCCGGAGGTATCTTTGTCCAGCCGGTGCACGATGCCGGCGCGAGGCACCTGGGCGAGTTCCGGATATCGGTAAAGCAAGCCGTTGAGCAACGTGCCGTGCCAGTTGCCGGCGCCCGGATGAACCACCAGCCCCACCGGCTTGTCAATCACGATCCAGTCGTCGCTTTCCGCCGCCACCGGGAAGTCGATGGGCTCGGGCACGAAGGCAAGCGATTCGGGAGCGGGTTCTTCCCAGACGGTCAGCTGGTCGCCCGGCCCCACGACCTGCCGGACGGTCGCCGACTTGCCGTTGACCAGCACGTTCCCCCGCTCTATCCAGCCTTGGAGCCGGCTGCGGGAGTGTTGCGGCAAGAGCTGGGCGAGGACCTTGTCCAGGCGGTCGGCGCGGACGCCCGCCCCCAGATCGAGAATCTGTGGTTCCGCTTCCTGGGACTCGATATCGGAGGACGGCAGAGGAAAGGACATGTTGTTTTGAGAAGCGGGCCCCCAAGCCCGAATATAATCATGGACGGTCTATTGGTGAGGGACACCACCATGCAGTTGAATACCCTGGCAATGCAAGCGGCTTCCGGCAGCGGGCACCGGCTCCCGGTCTGGTGGCGCGGGCTTGCGCTGCGTTTGGGCTACGCCTTGGCGTGCCTGCTGGCCGCCATCGCGCTGACTGGCTGCGCCACCAACGGCAAAGAACCCGATCACACTATCGGTTGGTCTGCCGAGCGATTGTACAAGGAGGCCAAGGAAGAGATGGACACCGGCAACTGGACGCAGGCCGCCAAGTTGCTGGAAAAGCTGGAAGCTCGCTACCCCTTCGGCGTTTATGCCCAGCAGGCCCAGATCGACATTGCCTACGTTTATTGGAAAGACGGCTCCAATGCGCAGGCCCTGGCTGCGATCGACCGCTTCGAGCGCTTGCATCCCAACCATCCTAACTTGGACTACATGCTCTACCTGAAGGGGTTGATCAACTTCTATCAGGAAAGCGCGCTGCTGGCGAGCCTGACGAAGCAAGATCCGAGCGAACGGGACCCCAAGGGCGCGCGCGAGTCGTTCGATGCCTTCAAGGCACTGGTGACCCGTTTCCCGAACAGCAAGTACGCTCCCGACGCCCGCTTGCGCCTGAACTACCTCGTGAACTCCATCGCCATGAACGAGGTCCACGTGGCCCGCATGTACCTGGAGCGTGGCGCTTACGTAGCGGCCGTGAACCGGGCCCAAACGGCCGTGCGTGATTTCCAAGGCACGCCCGCCGTCGAGGAGGCGCTCTACATCATGGTGCTTGCCTACGACAAAATGGGCATGACCGACCTGCGCGACGATGCGGCGCGCGTATTGAACCTGAACTTCCCGAATAGCAAATTCGTCGCCCAGGGCTTTACGCAAGAGAAAGGTCCCTGGTGGAAGATCTGGTAGCCGGAAGCCGGTGCCGGCCCGCCTGGGCGGGCCGGGCACATTCCCGGTAGCGCGGCGGGAGCACCGCCCGTTCCTTTCTACTCAGGCGGCGCCCGCCCGCTGGGCGTAAAAGGCCTCGACGTCTTCCACGCTGCGGGTGCGGGTAAATGGAGGCAGCCCGCGCCACAACAGTTTCCCGTAGGGTTTCTCGACCAGCCGCCGGTCGGCGACCATCAACACGCCCCAATCCTTCTCCGTCCGGATGAGCCGCCCTGCTCCTTGCTTGAGGGCGATCGCGGCTTCGGGCAATTGATATTCGAAGAACGGGTTCCCGCCCCGCTTCTTGCAGGCGCGGATGCGCGCGTCGAGGACCGGATCGTCGGGCGGCGCGAAGGGCAGCTTGTCGATCGCGACGAGCGTCAGCGCGTCGCCGGGCACGTCTATGCCTTCCCAGAAGCTCGCGCTCCCCACCAGCACGGCGTGCTGGCTGGTGCGAAAGCGTTCGAGTAGTTCCCGGCGCGAACGCTCTCCCTGCTTGAACAGCGGCCATTCCCAGCCGCGCTCGCGAAACGCCTCCTGTAGCAGCTCGGCGACCCGGTCCACGGCACGCAGCGTCGTGCAGAGCACGAGCGCCGAGCCGCGGCTGGCCGCAAGCACCGGTAGTAGCGCCTCGACGAAGCCTTCGGTGAAACGGGGGTCTTGCGGGGAAGGAACGCCATGCGGCACGAACAGGCGGCCATTGGTTGCGTAGTCGAAGGGAGACTCCCAGCGGCCCGTCTCGGCCCCATACAAGCCCAGCTGGCGCGTGAAGTGAGAGAAATCCTCCCGCACCGACAGTGTCGCCGACGTCAATATCCAGGCCTGGCCGGCCGGCCGATATTGCGAAAACGCCTGGGCCACGGACAGCGGCGCCGTGTGCAGGCGCACGTGGCCGTTGCCGGTTTCCACCCACCGGACCCAGCCGTCGTCGAATTCGGCCGGGACCTCGGGCGCACCGCCCTCTTCGGCCTGGGCCCCGCCCGGCGCGGCGGCAGCGCCTTCGCACGCCTCCGTCCAGCGTGCCAGCCGGGCGATGAGGTCGGGCCCGCGCTTGGCGACCAACTCCAAATCGGGATGCCGCTCCCCGGCCGCAGCGAGGATGCGCCCCAGCGCGTGAACCGCTTCGATCACTTTGCGCACTGCCGCACCGAACTCCTCCAGGTTGGGCAGCTGGTCGAAGGTGCTGCGCTGGCCCGGCAATTTGTCCACCGCCGCGCACGACAGGCACAGCTCGCGGGTAGCCTGTTCGACGGCCTGGCCCAGGACCGGCCAATCCGCGCTTTCACGAGCATGGGAGAGCCCGGTCACGATGGCGTCGCGGGCGAACTCGAGCAGCTGGTGGGACGATACCGACTCACCCAGAAACCGCGTCGCCGCCGCCGGCAGCTGGTGCGCTTCGTCGAATACCACCGTGTCGGCCGCTGGCAGCAGGTCGGTAATGCCTTCGTCCTTCAGGGCCAGGTCGGCGAGGAAAAGCGCATGGTTGACGACCACCACGTCGGCTTCCACGGCGCGCTTGCGGGCCTGCATCACGAAGCATTCGCGATAGCTCGGGCAATCCGAGCCGAGGCAGTTGTCGCGGGTGGATGTGACGCGGTGCCAGATGTCCGCGTTCTCCGGGACTTCCGCCAACTCCGCTTTGTCGCCGCTGCGGGTCACTTTGGCAAAGCGCTCGATCTTGCGCAGCTGCGCGACTTCGGCGCGGGACGCCAACCGGCCGTCGCCTACCGTGCGCTCGAGGTGATAGTGGCAGACATAGTTCGAACGCCCTTTGAGCAGTGCCGTCGTCACCGGCAAGCCCAAGGCGTCGCGTACGGCCGGTAGGTCACGGGCAAAAAGTTGGTCCTGCAGCGTCTTGGTGCCCGTGGATATCAGCGCCTTGCCGCCGTGCATGAGCACCGGCACCAAATAGGCAAAGGTTTTTCCGGTGCCCGTGCCTGCTTCGGCCACCAGCGTGCCGCGGTCGCGTATGGCCCGCGAAATGGCCTCGGCCAATTCGATCTGTTGGGTACGTGCGCGGTAGCCGGGAATCTTGCGCGCCAAGGGACCGCCATCGGCGAACACTTCCCGCACGTCGGCCTCGATGTCGAGAATCTGGGCGGTCATGCGGGGATGTCCGGAACGAGCTGCATCTGGAGCGCCACGATGAGATCCTTGATCTGGAGCTTGCGCTTTTTCATGCGGCGCAGGCGGAGCTCGTCTACCACCGGGCCGGCGGCCAGGCGCTCGATGGCCGCATCCAAATCGCGGTGCTCGAGCTGCAAAGCAATGATGCGCTCTTTGAGCGCCTGAATATTGTCGTCCATCGTCTACTTTTCGGCGGGTGCCGCCGGTTCCGCATTTTGCCGGGGTGCCTCGAGGTTGGCGGCCTCCCGCTCGCGCTCCGCTCGCCGGCGGGCGCGCTTGGCCTGTGCCTCCTCGCGCTGCCTGGCTTGCTTCTCGGCATATTCCCGGGCCTCGGCCTGTTTGCGCTCGAAAGCCGCACGATTTCGGGCGCGCACCTCTGGATCGTCGACGTCGCGCGGGGCGCGGGGGCGAGGTACGGCGGTGTCGACGTTTCCTGGAACCGAGGCATCGGGCCCGGCACCTCGGTCGGCCGGCGGTTGCGGGGCGCGGTGGGCGGCCTCTTCGGCACGCTGCGCATTCCTGGCGTCGCGGGCGGCATTTTCCCGCTCGCGCAGTTCACGTCGCTCCCTTGCCTGTTCACGCCGGATATACAGCTCCGCTTCCCGGCGCGCCGCGTCCGCCCGCATTACCCGCTCGTTGCGCTCCAGCCTCGCCTGCTCGACGCAGCGATTGGCGAAAAAACGGGACATGCATTCGGCGGCCTGCGATTCGTATTGCTGCTTGACGCGGTCGGACTCCGCCTTGGCAGCCTCGGCGGCCGCCTGTGCCTCGGCGATCGAAGAAAACGTCCGCTGTGCCGTCGTTCCTTCTGCGGCCGGCGCCAAGCCGGGCAGCATGGCGGCGCAAGCCATCAGGCAAAGTGCCCTGGCGAACCGCGTGATGCAAGCGCCCGGGTTGCTGGCTGCGGCACGCGATGTGGGTGCGCTACGATAGCGAGTCGCCACGGCCTGGGCTCCGGTCGTACTCGCTCCGGAGACACATCGCGTAACGCCCTGTCGGCAGGAAATTGGGGGCATATTCTCAGACTGTGGCAAAATCCGCGGCTTCATTTTCCAAGGTAGGACGGACTCGATGGCTATGGTCACCGACCGGGGCGAGGCGCTCGACGCCCAGGCCCAATCCCGCATTATCGCCCAGCTCGCCGAGGAGCTCGGCGTTCGCGCCACCCAGGTCATGGCTGCGGTGGAACTGCTGGATGACGGCGCGACGGTGCCGTTCATCGCCCGTTACCGGAAGGAAGCGACCGGGGGCCTGGACGACAGTGTGCTGCGCAACCTGGAAACGAGGCTAGAGTACCTGCGCGACATGGAAAGCCGGCGCGCAGCCATCCTGGCGTCGATCGAGCAGCAGGGCAAGCTGTCGCCCGAGCTCAAGGAAGCGCTGCTCGCCGCCGATACCAAGCAACGGCTGGAAGACCTGTACGCGCCCTATAAACCGAAGCGCCGTACCCGCGCGCAAATCGCCCGCGAAGCCGGCCTGGAGCCGCTGGCTGACGCTATTCTCGCCGATCCGGGCATCGATCCGCAAACCGCAGCGGCCGCTTACGTCAACCCGGAGGCCGGCGTGGCCGACGTCAAGGCGGCGCTGGACGGCGCGCGCGACATCCTGACGGAACGCTTCGCCGAAAACGCGGAAGTCCTGGACAACCTGCGCAACTACCTGTGGAACACCGGCCTCGTGTATTCCAAGGTGGCCGAAGGCAAGGAAACCGAAGGCGCCAATTTCCGCGACTGGTTCGATTTCCGCGAACCACTGCGCACGCTCCCCTCGCACCGCGTCCTGGCCATGTTCCGGGGGCGCCAGCAAGGCGTCCTCGAGCTGCGCCTGGGGCTGGAGCCCGAGCTGGAAGAGCAAGTGCCCCACCCTTGCGTGGCGCGCGTGGCCAAGCTGGTCGGCCTGGAAGGCGTGTTCGCCCCGGACGTGGACGCCCGCCGCAAATGGCTGGGCGAGGTGTGTCGCTGGACTTGGCGCGTCAAGCTGCTGCCCTCGTTCGAGACCGAGTGCTTTACGCGCCTGCGCGAGGAGGCGGAGACCGAGGCCATACGTGTCTTCGCCCTCAACCTGAAAGACTTGCTGCTGGCCGCGCCCGCCGGCCCGCGGGCCGTGATCGGCCTGGACCCGGGCATCCGCACGGGCGTCAAAGTCGCGGCCATCGACAAGACGGGCAAGCTGCTCGAGACGGCCACAATCTATCCGCACGAACCCCGGCGGGATTGGGACGGCTCCATTGAAGCGCTGGCCCGCATTGCGCGCCGTCACCAGATCGAGCTCATCGCGATCGGCAACGGCACGGCGTCCCGGGAAACGGAGAAACTCGCCGCCGACTTGATCAAGCGCTACCCGGAACTCAACCTGACCCGCGTCGTGGTATCCGAGGCGGGTGCCTCGGTCTACTCGGCATCCGAGCTGGCCGCAGCGGAGTTCCCCGACCTCGACGTCAGCCTGCGCGGCGCCGTCTCCATCGCCCGCCGGCTGCAGGATCCGCTGGCCGAGCTGGTCAAGATCGATCCCAAGTCCATTGGCGTGGGCCAGTACCAGCACGACGTCAACCAGCGCGAGCTTGCCCGTACGCTGGACAGCGTGGTCGAGGATTGCGTGAACGCCGTGGGCGTGGACGTGAACACCGCGTCCGTGCCCCTGCTCACCCGGGTCTCCGGACTGAACGCCGCCCTGGCCAAGAACATCGTGTCCTGGCGCGACCAGAACGGCGCCTTTCGTTCGCGCGAGCAGCTCAAGGACGTGCCGCGCTTCGGCGAAAAAGCCTTCGAACAGGCGGCAGGTTTCTTGCGCGTTGCGAACGGCGACAATCCCCTCGACTGCTCGGCGGTTCACCCAGAGGCCTATCCGGTCGTCGAGCGCATCCTGGCCAAGCTCCAGACCGACATCCGCAAGGTCATCGGCAACCGCGAGGCACTCAAGGGCCTGTCGCCCGCCGAGTTCACCGACGAGCGCTTCGGCTTGCCCACGGTCCGAGACATCCTGGCCGAGCTGGAGAAACCGGGCCGGGATCCACGCCCCGAGTTCAAGACGGCAACCTTCCAGGACGGCGTGGAAACCCTGAATGACTTGCGTCCTGGCATGATCCTGGAGGGCGTGGTGACCAACGTCGCCAATTTCGGCGCCTTTGTGGACATCGGCGTGCACCAGGACGGGTTGGTCCACATCTCCGCCCTATCGGAGAAATTCGTCAAAGATCCTCGCGACGTGGTGCGGGTCGGACAAACCGTCAAGGTCAAGGTCTTGGAGGTGGATTTGCAGCGCCAGCGCATCGCGCTGACCATGCGCTTGAACGACGATGCCCTGCCGGCGCGGCGCAGCGGCGGCGAGGGCGACGCGCGCCCTTCTGGCAACCGCGGCCGGGAGCGCAGCCGTGCGCCCGCACCGGCGGAAAGCGCGATGGCGGCAGCTTTCGCCAAGCTCAAGCTGTAATCTGTAATCCGGCACCTGCCCCGCCCCCCGGCGGGGCGCCGGAATTCCCTACAAGCTCACGGTTTCTCGCCGTTCCGCATCCAAGTACTCCTTCGACTGCATCTCGAGTATCCGCGATACCGTGCGGTGGAATTCGTTCGCCAGCGCGCCCTGCGTGTAAAGCTCCTCGGGTTCGCAGGCGGCCGACATGATCAATTTGATCTTGTGGTCGTAAAAGACGTCCACCAGCCAGGTAAAGCGCCTCGCTTCCGAGGCTTGGCGCGGTCCCATCGCCGGCACGTCCGAGAGAATCACGGCGTGGAAGCGGCTGGCCAGCTCCAGATAATCGTTCTGCGACCGCGGTCCGCCACATAGCGTGGCGAAATCGAACCAGACCACGGTGCCGCTCAGCTTGCGCGCCCTGATCTGCCGGTTTTCGATAGACAGCACAGGCGGTTCAATGGGCGGCGTATCGGCCAGGGCATCGAAGGCCTTTTCGAGCGCCGCATCCGCTTGGGGCCCGAGCGGACTGTGGTAGATCTGGACTTGCTCCAAGGCGCGGCGGCGATAGTCGATGCCGGAGTCGACGTTGAGCACGTCCATTTTTTCCTTGATCAGCTCGATGGCTGGCAGGATGCGGTCGCGGTGCAGGCCTTCCGGGTACAGCGTGGACGGCTCGTAGTTGGACGTCATGACGAAAGACGTGCCATTGTTGAACAGCGCGAGCAGCAGCCGGTACAAGATCATCGCGTCGGCCACGTCCGAGACGTGGAACTCGTCGAAGCAGATGAGCCGGTAGCGGCGGGAAATGCGCCGCGCGACCTCGTCCAGCGGGTCGGGCATGCCCTTGACCTCGTCGAGCTCGCGGTGCACGCCACGCATGAATTCGTGGAAGTGCAGGCGTGTCTTGCGCACGACCGGGACCGTCGCGTAGAAGGCATCCATCAGGAAGCTCTTGCCGCGGCCTACCCCGCCCCACATATAGACGCCGCGAGGCACGCCGGGCCGGTTGAGCAGGCGCTTGAGCACGTTCGACCGCAGCGATTTGAACTCCACCCAGTCGTCGTAGTAGCGCTGCAGGCGGTCTATGGCGGCACGTTGCGCGGCGTCGGGCTTGAACCCGCGCTCGGCGATGGCGTGCTCGTAGTATTCGCGAACGTTCATTACCTACGGTCGGCAAAAGTCGAAAGTATACGTCTAGCGCCGGCCCGGCCGCCTGAGCGCCCCTGCCTTCCGCCCTCAGGCGGCAACCGGACGTCGGCCCGCGGGCCGAACGGTGACAATTCGCAGCCCTTCCCAGCGGGCGCAAGGCCGCCGATAACAGTCTGCTACCAGTTCGTCGCAGGATGTCACCGCTCCCGGCTTGGAGTCGGATATGCTGGAACATGACATTCCGCGAGACGCGAAGGGGACGGCCATGGCCACGGCACGCACACTCTGGAAAGGCGCCATTAGCTTCGGGCTGGTCCACATTCCTGTGGGGCTTTATACCGCCACGCAGGAAAGCGAGCTTGACTTCGATTGGCTGGACAAGCGCAGCATGGATCGCGTCGGCTACAAGCGCATCAACAAGCGTACCGGCAGGGAAATCTCCCGCGAGAACATCGTCAAGGGAATAGCCTACGAAGACGGCCGCTACGTGGTCCTGTCCGACGACGAGATCCGCGGCGCGTATCCGGAGTCCACCCAGACCATAGAAATCGAGACCTTCGTCCCGGCCGGACAGATTCCCTTCATTTACCTGGAACGTCCCTACTATCTCGCCCCGCTGGGGAAAGGCGCCAAAGTCTACGCCTTGCTCCGGGAGGCGCTGTTCCAGACGGGCAGGATCGGCATCGCCCGCGTCGTGATCCAGACCAAGCAGCACTTGGCGGCGCTGGTGCCAGCCGGCCCAGGGCTGGTATTGAATCTGCTGCGCTGGGCGGACGAGATCCGTTCCTGGGAAAACCTGGACCTGCCCGAGGAGGGCCCCCGGGCCGAAGGCATCTCGCCGCGCGAGATGAAAATGGCGGTGCAGCTGATCGAAGACATGGCCGGCGAGTGGGATCCGGAGCGATACCGCGACGAATTCAAGGAGAAAATCCTGCAATTGGTGCAGACCAAGATCGAAGCGGACGAAACCGAAGCCGTCACATCGATTGAATCCATGGAGGAAGCCCGACCCACCGCCGACATCGTGGACCTGACCGAGCTGCTCAAACGCAGCCTGGAGAAAAACAAGAAACCCTCCCCCACCCGCGGCGGCTCCGCGCGCGGCGGAAAGAGCAAGCGCAGCGCCTAGTCGGCCCAGGAAACGCGCGCCATGGCCAAGCGCGACAACCTGCGCGCCTACCGTGACAAGCGCGACTTTGCGCACACCCCGGAACCGAGCGAGGGCGGCACGCGGCCGGGGCAGGCGTTGAGCTTCGTCGTCCAGCGGCACGCCGCGCGGCGGCTCCATTATGACTTCCGGCTGGAGTTGGATGGCACCCTCAAGAGCTGGGCCGTGCCCAAGGGGCCCAGCCTGAATCCGGAGGTCAAGCGCATGGCGGTACAGGTGGAAGACCACCCGCTTTCCTACGGTAGTTTCGAAGGCCGCATCCCGAAGGGGCATTACGGCGCGGGCGAGGTCGCGATCTGGGACGCCGGAACCTGGATCCCCTTGGAGGATCCCCGAAAAGGCTATCGCGCGGGCAAACTCAAGTTCGAGTTGCGCGGTGCCAGGCTTCGTGGCCGGTGGGCCCTGGTACGCATGCGCACGGCCGACAAGCAACCCAGCTGGCTGCTGATCAAGGAGAAAGACGCCTATGCGGTTTCCGGACCGCAGGCCGAGGCCGAGGAGGCGTCTTCCTCAGTCCCGGCCTACGGTGCGCTGCCCCCTCGCCTGGATCCCCAGCTCGCTACGTTGGTGAACGAGGCGCCGCGCGAGCACGCGCGGTGGCAATACGAGCTGAAGTTCGACGGCTATCGATTGCTGGCCCGCATAGAAAACGGAGAAGTCTCGCTCTTCACCCGTACGGGGAAGGATTGGACGAATAGGCTGCGGGAGCTGCGCGACGCCTTGGTTGCGATGCGGCTCGCCGATGCCTGGTTGGACGGCGAAATCGTGGCGCCCGACGAACACGGAATCCCGAGTTTCCAGGCATTGCAGAACGCGTTCGAATCGGGTGCTGCGCGCGGCGTTGTTTATTACGTGTTCGACATCCCGTTCTATGCAGGGCGCGACTTGAGGACGTTGCCGTTGACCGAGCGCCGCGCCACGCTGGAGAACCTGCTTCGCGGCTCGGACGGCGAGTACGTGCGTTTCAGCGAAGCCTTCGAGGCCGCGCCGCGCGACCTGGTCGCCTCGGCCTGCAGGCTGGGGTTCGAGGGCGTGATCGGTAAACGCAAGGACGCCGGCTACCGGTCGGGAAGATCCGCCGACTGGATCAAGCTCAAGTGCCAGAATCGGCAGGAGTTTGTCATCGGCGGCTACACCGATCCCAAGGGCACGCGAGCGGGCTTCGGGGCGCTTCTGCTCGGGGTGTATGACGACGACGGCCAGCTACGCTACGCAGGCAACGTGGGGTCCGGCTTCGACCAACGCACGCTCGTCTCCCTGCGGCAGCGCCTGGACCAGTTGCACGCGCCCCGTTCTCCGTTTCAGCGCAATCTTGCCGGGCTGCGGAAGTCGCGTTGGGTCCGCCCGGAGCTCCTGGCCGAAGTCTCCTTTGCAGAGTGGACCGCGAGCGGCCATATCCGCCATGGGGTATTCCGCGGGCTGCGCTCCGATAAACCGGCGAATGCCGTCATGCGGGAGCGGCCAGCGTCTCCCCCCAAGGAGTCGGACAGCATGCAAAGCAACGGACTGCCCACCTCTTTCCGCGTGACCCATCCGGGGCGCGTAATCGACAAGCAAAGCGGCATCACCAAGCTGCAGCTCATCCAGTGCTATGCCGCCATGTCGCCCCTGCTGCTGCCGCATTTGCGAGACCGCCCGGTGGCCTTGGTCCGTGCGCCTGACGGCATAGGCGGCGAATTGTTCTTCCAAAAGCATGCCGATAAGGCATCGCTGCCTGGCGTGGTGCGCCTGCCTCAGGAACTGGATCCCGGCCATGCGCCGCTGATGAAGATAGACGATCTCCAAGGGCTGCTGTCGGCGGTCCAGATGAATACCATCGAACTGCACACCTGGAACGGGACGGACCGCGCCATCGGCACGCCGGATCGCATGACGTTTGACCTGGATCCCGGAGAAGGCGTGAGCTGGGCGCGGATCCGGGAGGGAACGCATCTCGTCCACGCATTTCTCCAGGAGCTGGGATTGCCGGCGTTTCTCAAGACTAGCGGCGGCAAAGGAATGCACGTCATCGTGCCGCTGCGGCCCCACTACGACTGGGATACCGTCAAGGCGTTCTCACGTGCCATCGTGCGCCACCTGGCCGAAGCACTTCCCCGTCACTTCGTTGCCAAGAGCGGGCCGCGCAATCGGGTAGGCAAGATTTTCATCGACTATCTGCGCAACGGCTTCGGCGCCACGACCGTATGCGCCTGGTCGGTGCGCGCACGTCCCGGCCTGCCGGTCTCGGTGCCCGTGGCCTGGGACGAGCTCGATACCCTTACCGGTTCCGGACACTGGACGCTGTATGTCCTGGGCGAGCGGCTGGCAACGGGCAACCGGCCGTGGGCCGATTACGAGCGTACGCGCACTTCGCTGGTCGATGCGATGCGGCGCATGGATTTCGATCCTAAGGAGGATGTTTAGCCGCCCGTGGGCGGCTTGACGCATTTTGCACAACTGGTAGGATCGCTGGGACGCCTGCCGTGTCCCGGCGGCGTTCGAACGATTCTTCGTGTCCCGCTCCCGCCTCCTGCCGGGCGGGAATGCCGTGTAGCCCCGTGTCCGCGTCGATTGCCCGCCGTACCTGCCACAGTCCTTTGTTGACGGCCCCTCGCCTTTGGCGCGTGGCGTCAGGCCCCGCGATGCACGGCGATTTCTTTCCCTGCCCCTATTCCCGGCCCTTGCGCGCCACCTTCCTCGACGCCCAGGAAGTGGCGGCTCGTTCCGCCTACGCGCGATCCAAACCCGGCTAATGCCCCTTCCGGCGCGAGCCCTTCGCGCCCATCCCCATCTTCGAGGCCCACGACCGCCCTTCCCTGCGATGCGCGGTCTCGCGCCATCACGGCACGCCCCCCGCCAACGCGAGGTCGCGCCCTGTCGCTCGTTTTGCTGGATGGTTCATGGAACTCACCAAGAATTTCGTCAAAGCCAAGAATCCCTGCGCCGGCGGCTACCGCTGGTTCATCCGCCGCCATCAAGGCCAGGGAGATTACCAAGCCCTGCTGGATGCGCTCGTCGCCGACGGCCGCATCGACGATGCCTGCTGGTTGCTCGATCAATTCGGCCCGGTCGACCTGGTCCTGCAGGTCGATGCGATCGACGCCCACGCCATCGTCTTTGCCGGCACGCTCGAGGTGCGCCACGGCATCAATGTCGATACCATCGTGCGCACGGGCCGCGACTTACGCACGAGCGGCGGCGTGCGGGCTGGCACGGGCATCGTCGCCGGCGGCGACATCGACGCGGACGGCAACCTCAGCAGCGGCGGGCACATCCGCGCAGCAGGCGACATATCCGCCGGCTGGGGCATACGCGCCGAAACCGATCTCGAGGCGGGCGGCGCCTGCCGGGCCAAATGGGACGTTTACGCCGGCCATGCCCTGTCTGTCCGGGGAATGCTGCACGCCGACGGAAGCGTCCATGCGGGCCGCTCCCTGCATTGCGGCCGCAGCATCAAGGCAGGCGGCGATGTCATCGCCGCGCACGATCTGTTCGTTTCCCAGGGAATCCTAGCCGGAGGCCTCATCGAGGCCGGAAACCACATCGAGGCCGGATGGGGGCTCAAGGCCGGCGCAGACATTTCCGCCCAGGGGGCGATCCGCGCGGGAGAAGGCATCGAGGCGGCGGGAGAGATACGCTGCGGGGCGGGCTACGGGATCTATGCCGGCCTGCTCGTCAGGCGTGACGCCTGGCCCTGCAGCGCACGCGTCACGGCCGCACGCCGGCCCGAAGCACTGGTCAGCGGCCACTGGGATGACGCGGGTCCGGCCTCGGGCTGACACCATCGCACTAGCCCGGGTCACCCGGCCGGGGATAAAAAAACGGCCTCGCTAGGCGAGGCCGTTGTGCGGTGGATGGCGAGGCGGCATATCGTCGCCGCCTCCGCTCCTGGGCGTTCGTCAGAAGTTCAACGCGCGCTTATCCACGGCCAGGGCGGCTTCCTTGACCGCCTCGGACAGCGACGGGTGCGCATGGCAGATCCGTGCGATGTCTTCCGACGCCGCGCGGAACTCCATGGCGACGACGCATTCCGAGATCAGTTCGGAGGCCTGCGGGCCGATGATGTGGACGCCGAGGATCTCGTCCGTCTTGGCATCGGCGAGCACCTTGACCATGCCCGTGGTGTCGCCGAGCGCACGCGCGCGGCCATTGGCCAGGAACGGGAAGGTACCGGCCTTGTAGGCACGGCCCTCGTTCTTGAGCGCCTGTTCGGTCTTGCCCACCCAGGAAATCTCGGGCGAGGTGTAGATGACCGACGGGATGGTGTCGAAGTTGACGTGCCCGTGCTGGCCGGCGATGCGCTCGGCCACGGCCACGCCCTCTTCTTCCGCCTTGTGCGCCAGCATGGGCCCGCGCACCACGTCCCCGATGGCCCAGACGTTGGGCAGGCCGGTGCGGCATTCGTCGTCGACGACGATGAAGCCCCGCTCGTCCAACTTCAGGCCCACGCCTTCGGCGTTCAGGCCTTGGGTGTTCGGCAGGCGGCCGATCGACACGATCAACTTGTCGACGACCAGCGACTGCTCGGCGCCGGCGGCGTCCGTGTAGGAAACCGTCACGGTCTTGCCGGTCTTGACCTCGCCGATCTTCACGCCCAGGTTGATCTTCAGGCCCTGTTTGGTCAGGACCTTCAGCGCTTCCTTGGCGATCTGCTCGTCGGCCGCCGGCAGGAAGTTGGGCATGGCCTCCAGAATGGTGACTTCCGCGCCCAGGCGGCGCCAGACGCTGCCCAGTTCCAGTCCGATCACGCCGGCGCCGATGACGCCCAGGCGCTTGGGTACGCTACCGATGGACAGCGCGCCGTCATTGGACAGGACTTGCTTCTCGTCGAACGGAAGGTTGGGCAGCGCGCGGGGGCTCGAGCCCGTCGCCACGATCACGTGCTTGGCCACGAGTTCTTCCTCGGACGGGCCGGAGACCTTGACCGACCAGCCGCCGTCCACCTGGCCGGAGAACGAGCCGGTGCCGTGGAAGAACGTGACCTTGTTCTTCTTGAACAGGAACAGGATGCCATCGTTGTTCTGCTTGACGACGGTATCCTTGCGCGCCAGCAGCTTGGCCAAGTCCAGGCCGAGGCCCTTGACCTCGATGCCGTGGTCGGCGAAGTGATGGCCGGCGTGCTCGTAGTACTCGGACGACTGCAGCAAGGCCTTGGACGGGATGCAGCCAACGTTGGTGCAGGTTCCGCCCGGGGCCGGTCCGCCCTTGGCGTTGCTCCAGGCGTCGATGCATGCCACCGACATGCCCAGCTGGGCCGCGCGGATGGCCGCGATGTATCCGCCAGGGCCGGCACCGATGACGACGACGTCGAATTGTTTCGCCATGATTCCGTGCTCCTTAGATGTCCAGCAGCAGGCGCTGCGGATCTTCCAGGGCTTCCTTCATGGCGACCAGGCCCAGCACGGCCTCGCGGCCGTCGATGATGCGGTGGTCGTACGACAGGGCCAGGTAGTTGATGGGACGGATGACGATCTGGCCGTTTTCCACGACGGGCCGCTCCTTCGTGGCGTGCACGCCCAAGATGGCCGATTGCGGCGGGTTGATGATGGGCGTGGACAGCATGGAGCCGAATACGCCGCCGTTGGAGATCGAGAAGGTGCCGCCGGTCAGCTCTTCAATGCTGAGCTTGCCGTCCTTGGCCTTCTGGCCGAATTCGGCGATCTTCTTCTCGATGTCGGCCAGGCTCATCTGGTCGGCATTGCGCAGGATGGGCACGACCAGGCCACGCGGGCTGCCTACGGCGATGCCGATGTCGAAGTAGCCGTGGTAGACGATGTCCTTGCCGTCGACCGAAGCGTTCAGGATGGGATAGCGCTTGAGCGCGGCCACGGCAGCCTTGACGAAGAAGGACATGAAGCCCAGCTTGACGCCGTGTTCCTTCTCGAACTTGTCTTTGTACTTGGCGCGCAGGTCCATCACGGCCTGCATGTTGACCTCGTTGAACGTGGTCAGGATCGCGTTTTCGGCCTGCGATTGCAGCAGGCGCTCGGCGATGCGGGCGCGCAGGCGGCTCATCGGCACGCGCTGCTCGGGGCGGCCGTTGACCAGCGTGGTGGCGTCATTGATGATGGGGACTGCCGGCTTGGCGGCAGGACGATTCTCGGCAGCGGCCAGCGCGTCGCCCTTGGTGATGCGGCCTCCGCGGCCGGTACCGGCCACGGACTCGGGCGCGATGCCTTGCTCGGCCAGCAGCTTGGCGGCGGCGGGAGAAGGAATCGAGGCAGCAGGTGCGGCCGCGGGTGCTGCGGCAGCAGCCGGGGCCGCGGCCGGCGCAGGTGCGGCGGCGGGCGCTGCAGCCGGCGCTTCAGCAGCGGCGGCCTTGCCTTCGGTATCGATCTTGGCGATCACTTCTTCAGACGCAACGGTGCTGCCGTCGGCCTTGACGATCTCGGCCAGCACGCCGTCGGCGGGTGCGGGCACCTCCAGCACGACCTTGTCGGTCTCGATTTCGATGACGATCTCATCGCGAGCGACCGCTTCACCGGGCTTCTTCTTCCAAGTCAGGAGCGTGCCTTCCGAGACCGATTCGGAAAATTGGGGGACTTTAACGTCGACGATTGCCATGTCTGTTATTCCGCAAATGGGGAGAGTTCGTTCGTCGCTCGGCGCTCATGGCCGAACGCCGGGGCCGCATCGCGGCCCCGGGAAAAGGTTTACTTGGTCAGCACGAAGCCCTTGATGCGGCCGAACGCTTGGTCCAGCAGCGCCTTAAGCTGCTCGATGTGCTTGGAGTAGTAGCCGACGGCAGGCGAAGCCGAAGCGGGACGGCCGGCATAGCCGAGCTTCTGGCCGGCCGACATGTTCTCGTACAGGTGATGCTGCACGTAGAACCACGGTCCTTGGTTCTGCGGCTCATCCTGCACCCAGACCACTTCGGTCGCGGCGGGATACTTCTTGAGCTCGGCCGCGAGCGCCTTGTGCGGGAACGGATACAGCTGCTCGATGCGGGCGATGGCCACGTCGTTCGCCCCGCGGTCTTTGCGGGTGTTGACCAGGTCGTAGTACACCTTGCCCGAGCACAGCAGCACGCGCTTGACCTTGGCGGCGTCGATGGACTCGTCGACCTCGCCGATCAACGTCTGGAAGGCGCCCTTGCTCAGGTCGGACAGCGGCGAGGCGGCATCCTTGTTGCGCAGCAGCGACTTCGGCGTGAAGATGATCAGCGGCTTGCGGAATTGCCGGATCATCTGGCGGCGCAGCAGGTGGAAGATCTGCGCGGCGTTGGTCGGCTGCACGACTTGCATGTTGTTGTCGGCGCACAGCTGCAGGAAGCGCTCGATGCGGCCCGACGAGTGTTCCGGGCCCTGCCCTTCGTAACCGTGGGGAAGCATCAGCACGAGGCCCGACTGACGGCCCCACTTGGCTTCGCCGGAGCTGATGAATTGGTCGATCACGACCTGGGCGCCGTTGGCGAAGTCGCCGAACTGGGCTTCCCAGATGACCAGCGAGTTGGGCTCGGCGGTCGAATAGCCGTATTCGAAGCCCATGACGGCTTCTTCGGACAGGATCGAGTCGATGACGCGGAACGGGGCCTGCGCTTCGGAGACGTTCTGCAGCGGGACATACACGCCCGAATCCCAGCGCTCCCGGTTTTGGTCGTGCAGCACGGCGTGGCGGTGCGTGAAGGTGCCGCGCCCGGAGTCCTGGCCGGTGAGGCGGACCGGATAACCGGAAGCCACCAGGCTCGCGAAGGCCAGGTGCTCGGCCATGCCCCAGTCGACGTTCATTTCACCGCGCGCCATGGCGCGGCGGTCGGCCAGCACCTTCTCCACGATGGGGTGCAGCTTGAAGCCCTCAGGCACCGTCGTGATGCGCTCGCCCAGGCGCTTGAGCTCGGCCTGCGGAACGGCGGTGTCGGCGGCATCGGTCCATTTGCGGCCCAGGAAGGGCGACCAATCCACGGCGTACTTGTTCTTGTAGTTGGTCAGGACCGGATCGACCGTGTGGCGGCCTTCGTCCAGCGCGGCACGGTAGCGCTTGACGTACTCGTCGGCTTCGGCCTCGGTGATGACGCCCTGCACGACCAGCTTGTCGGCATACAGCTTGCGGGTGCCGGGATGCTTGCCGATGCGCTTGTACATCAGCGGCTGCGTCAGCGAGGGAGTGTCCTGCTCGTTGTGGCCCAGCTTGCGGAAGCAGACAATGTCGACGACGATGTCTTTCTGGAACTCGACGCGGAAATCCAGCGCGAGGCGCGTGGCAAACACCACGGCTTCGGGATCGTCGCCGTTCACGTGCAGCACGGGGGCTTCGATCATCTTGACCACGTCCGTGCAATACAGCGTCGAGCGCGCATCGCGGGGATCCGAGGTCGTGAAGCCGATCTGGTTGTTGATCACCAGGTGCACCGTGCCGCCCGTGCCGTAGCCGCGCGTTTGCGCGAGGTTCAGCGTTTCCATCACGACGCCCTGGCCGATGAAGGCGGCGTCGCCGTGCACCAGGACCGGCAAGACCTGCTTGCCGCCGTCCGGGCCGCGACGCTCTTGACGTGCACGCGCACTACCCTCGACCACGGGGTTCACGATTTCCAGGTGCGAGGGGTTGAAGGCCAGCGACACGTGGACGGGGCCGCCGCGCGTGGAGATGTCGCTCGAGAAGCCCTTGTGGTACTTGACGTCGCCCGCAGTCAGGCCGCCGTCGTCGTACTTGCCTTCGAATTCGGCGAACAAATCCTTGGGCATCTTGCCCAGGGTGTTGACCAGGACGTTCAGGCGGCCGCGGTGGGCCATGCCGAGGACCACTTCCTGGATGCCGCGCTCGCCGGCATGCTGGATGAGCTCGTCGATGGCCGCGATGAAGCTTTCGCCGCCTTCCAGCGAGAAGCGCTTCTGGCCGACGTACTTGGTGTGCAGGTAGCGCTCCAGGCCCTCGGCGGCCGTCAGGCGCTCGAGGATGTGCTTCTTCTGGTCAGCCGTGAAGCTGGGCGTGGCCAGCGTGCTTTCGAGGCGCTGCTGGATCCAACGCTTGATGGCCGGGTCGGAGACGTGCATGAACTCGACGCCGATGCTGCGGCAATACGTATCGCGCAGCGCCTTCACGATCTCGCGCAGCGTCATGTGCTCGGCGGTCGTGAAGTAGGTATTCGTGGCGGAGTAGACCTGGTCCATGTCGGCCTCGGTCAACCCGTAGAAGCTCGGCTCGAGCTCGGGAATGTGCGGGCGCTCCTGGCGCTGCAGCGGATCGAGGTCGGCCCAGCGTGCGCCGAGGTAGCGGTAAGCGGCGATGATGGATTGGACGTGGACCTGCTTGCTGGCTACCGACAGGTTGGTTTCCGTGGCGCGCGGCAGGAAAGCGTTCGCGCGTGCGCGTTGGGCGAACGACTCGATGACCGGGGCATGCGCCTGGTCGCGGGTGGATTCTTGCCCGTCAACCGCCGGAGTATGTTGCAGCTGGTCGAAATAATTGCGCCAGTTGTCGGGAACGGAGCCCGGGTTGTCGAGGTAGGCCTCGTAGAGCTCCTCTACGTATGGCGCATTCCCCCCGAATAAATACGAGGTGCTGGATTCTTGGATGCTGGACATGATTTACGCTTCACCTTTCCGGGTGTTTCACCCGTTCGATGCAGGACGTACCTTCCGCGACACGGCTCGGCCGAATAGCGGATAGCGGGTGCAGAAGGCGGTTGATGGAAACCTTGCGGTCGCTCAGAAAAAATCAATAAACCTTGAAAGCATAGCACTTAGGGGCTTTTCCTGCTTGAAAAAAACACGCCATTGTGCGGTTTAACCGACGGATGGCGAGCCGTCTTTCAGGCAAAAAGACAGGCCACGCCGCCATTGGTTCCGGCGCGCCAAGGTGCCCAGTTTTTCCCTGCGCCGCAGCAAAATTCGGCGGTCCGGACGACTGCTTCGCCTGCCGCCAGGACGCACCCTCGGATGTGCGCCGCAACACCGGCGAACATGCCTCCCTCACGCGTGCGGGCGTCGCCCTCTCCTGCTTGCCAGCCGAGGACAAAAAAAGCCGCCAGGGAGCATCCTGGCGGCGTTGCAACGACCGGCATGGCAGGGGTAGTGCCACCTGCCGTGCTCCATCAACGCTTGTCGAGGTCCGGGACGTCGCGGGCCGGAGAACCGGTGTACAGCTGGCGCGGACGGCCGATCTTGTAGTCGGGATCGGAGATCATTTCGTCCCACTGCGCGATCCAGCCCACCGTGCGGGCCAGCGCGAAGATGGCCGTGAACAGCTGGGTCGGGATGCCGATGGCACGCTGGACGATGCCCGAGTAGAAGTCCACGTTCGGGTAGAGCTTGCGCTGGACGAAGTAATCGTCTTCCAGTGCGATCTTTTCCAGCGCCATGGCCAGCTTGAACAGCGGGTCGTCTTGCAGGCCCAGCGCCTCGAGCACTTCGCGGCAGGTTTCCTGCATCAGCTTGGCGCGCGGATCGTAGTTCTTGTAGACGCGGTGGCCAAAGCCCATCAGGCGGACGCCCGAGCTCTTGTCCTTGACCTTGGCAACGAACTCGCCCAGCTTATCGACGCCACCCGCTGCGAGCAGGTCTTCCAGCATCTGCAACGCCGCTTCGTTGGCGCCGCCGTGCGCCGGACCCCAGAGGCAAGCCACGCCGGCCGCGATGGCGGCGAACGGGTTGGTGCCCGACGAACCGCACAGGCGCACCGTCGAGGTCGAGGCGTTCTGTTCGTGGTCGGCGTGCAGGATGAAGATGCGGTCGAGCGCGCGTTCGATCACGGGGTTGACGACGTACTCTTCGCACGGCGTCGCGAACATCATGCGCAGGAAGTTGCCGGTGTACGACAGATCGTTCTTCGGATAAATGTACGGTTGGCCGATCGAGTACTTGTAGGCCATTGCCACCAGCGTGGGCATCTTGGCGATCAGGCGGATGGCCGAGATTTCCCGGTGCTTGGGCTGGGTGATGTCGATGGAGTCGTGGTAGAACGCCGACAGGGCGCCGACCAGGCCGGTCAGGACGGCCATCGGGTGGGCGTCGCGGCGGAAGCCACGCAGGAAGAACTGCAGCTGTTCGTTGACCATGGTGTGATGGCGCACCAGGTGATCGAACTCAGCCTTCTGCTGGGCATTCGGCAGCTCGCCGTTCAGGATCAGGTAGCAGGTTTCCAGGAAGTCGCACTTGACCGCCAGTTGCTCGATGGGGTAGCCACGGTAGAGCAGCTCGCCCTTGTCGCCATCGATGTAGGTAATGCTCGAAGAGCAAGCGGCCGTCGACAGGAAGCCAGGGTCCAGAGTGAACATCCCGGTTTGCGCGTACAACTTGCGGATATCGACGACCGACGGACCGACCGTGCCTTCGTAAACCGGGAACTCGGCCCCGGGACTGCCATCGGAAAAGGTCAGGATTGCTTTCTTGTCGGACACTTTCATCGGATGTTCCTCTTGCTTCAAAATCAAATCATTTGGACTCAGGCCGCTCAAACCGAGCGCAGCCTTTTCAGCAAATCCTGCATGGCAGGCGTAGCCAGGTCACCTTCCGGCTCCTTTCGGGCCAGCAGATAGTCCAACAACTCGTTGTCGGACAGCTCGAGCAAGCGCGTCAATTCCGTTACGTCGGCATCGGTAAGCTGCGACTCGTAGGCGTCCAGGAAACGCGTCAGGATCAAGTCGTTCTCGAGCAGACCGCGCCGGGCGCGCCAGCGCAGGCGCGTCCGGTCATGCAGGGAAAATTCCGGCACCACGGTATCAAATCGCCCGTCGGGCCATCATTTCCTTGATCTTGCCTATCGCCCGGGTGGGGTTGAGCCCCTTGGGACAGACGTCGACGCAGTTCATGATGGTATGGCAACGGAACAAACGATAGGGGTCTTCGAGGTTGTCCAAGCGTTCCCCGGTTGCCTCGTCACGGGTATCGGCGAGGAAACGATAAGCCTGCAACAGGCCGGCCGGGCCGACGAATTTGTCCGGATTCCACCAGAACGACGGGCACGACGTGGAGCAGCAAGCACACAGAATACACTCATACAGGCCGTTGAGCTCCTCGCGGGCCTCGGGCGACTGCAGGCGCTCTTTCTCGGGCGGCGGCGTGTCGTTGATCAGGTAAGGCTTGACCGAGTGGTATTGGTTGAAGAAGTGGGTCATGTCCACGATGAGGTCGCGGATGACGGGCAGGCCGGGCAGCGGCTTGAGCACGATGGGCTGCTTGAGGTCGCGCAGGTTGGTCGTGCACGAAAGCCCGTTCTTGCCATTGATGTTCATGGCGTCGGAACCGCACACGCCCTCGCGGCACGAACGGCGGAACGAGAGGCTGTCGTCCACGTCGTTCTTGATGCGCACCAGCGCATCGAGCAGCATTTTGTCGTTCGGCCCCAGCTCGACCTCGAGCTTCTGCATGTAGGGACGCTCGTCCTTGTCGGGGTCGTAGCGGTAAATCTCAAACTTCACAATGCGTTTGGCACTCATCAGAGCACTCCGAAAAAGGTGCCCTCCCGACGCGCTCTGCGCGCCCCCGGGGCGGCGCCGGCAGTGCGGCGGGCCGGGAGGGGGGGATGTCATGTCGGTTAGAACGTTCTGGCCTTCGGCGGGAAGCTTTCGACCGTCAGGGGCTTCATGGTCACCGGCTTGTAGTCGAGGCGGTTGCCTTCGGAGTACCACAGCGTGTGACGCAGCCAATTCGCATCGTCGCGCTCCGGATAGTCGCTGTGCGCATGGGCGCCGCGGCTTTCCTTGCGGGCAGCCGCCGACACGATGGTGGCCTTGGCGACTTCGATGAGGTTGTCCAGCTCCAGCGCCTCGACGCGGGCCATGTTGAACACCTTGGAGTGGTCCTTGATCGCCACGGCCTTGGTGCGTTCGGCCAACGCATTGATCTGCTTGACGCCCTCGTCCAGCAGGGCTTGCGTGCGGAACACGCCGCAGTGGTGCTGCATGGAGTTGCGGATGTCGTTCGCGACGTGCTGGACGCGCTCGCCGTCCTTGCGGCTTTCCAGGGCGCTGACGCGGCTCAGCGTGAGGTCCGCGGCATCGGCGGGCAGCGGCTTGTGGCTTTGGCGCTTGAGGTTGGAGGCCACGATGTGGTTGCCGGCCGCGCGACCGAACACCACCAGGTCGAGCAGCGAGTTCGTGCCCAGGCGGTTGGCGCCGTGGACCGACACGCAGGCGCACTCGCCAATCGCGTACAAGCCGCGGACCACCGTGTTGGGGTTGCCATCCTTGGGCACCACCACCTGCCCGTGGTAGTTGGTCGGGATGCCACCCATTTGGTAGTGGATGGTCGGTACGACGGGGATCGGCTCCTTGATGGGGTCGACGTTGGCGAACTTAATGGCGATTTCGCGGATCGACGGCAGGCGCTTGTTGATGGTCTCGGCGCCCAGGTGGTCGAGCTTGAGCAGCACGTAGTCGCCATTCGGGCCGGCGCCCCGCCCTTCCTTGATTTCCTGGTCCATCGAGCGCGATACGAAATCGCGGGGAGCCAGGTCTTTCAGCGTCGGCGCGTAGCGCTCCATGAAGCGCTCGCCGTCTTTGTTCAGCAGGATGCCGCCCTCGCCGCGCACCCCTTCGGTGATCAGCACGCCGGCACCGGCCACGCCCGTGGGGTGGAATTGCCAGAACTCCATGTCTTCGAGCGGCAGGCCAGCACGCGCGGCCATGCCCAGGCCGTCACCGGTGTTGATGAAAGCGTTCGTGGAGGCGGCCCAGATGCGGCCGGCGCCGCCGGTTGCCAGCACGGTGGTCTTGGCTTCGAAAATGTAGATGTCGCCGGTTTCCATTTCCAGCGCCGTGATGCCGACGACGTCGCCTTCGGAGTCGCGGATCAGGTCCAGCGCCATCCATTCGACGAAGAATTGCGTGCGGGCAGCCACGTTGCGCTGGTAGAGCGTGTGCAGCAGCGCGTGGCCAGTGCGGTCGGCGGCGGCACAGGCGCGCTGCACCGGCTTTTCGCCGAAGTTGGCGGTATGGCCGCCGAACGGACGCTGGTAAATCGTCCCATTCGGGTTGCGGTCGAACGGCATGCCGAAGTGCTCGAGCTCATAGACCGCATTCGTGGCCTCGCGGCACATGAATTCGATCGCGTCTTGATCGCCGAGCCAATCGGAGCCCTTGACCGTGTCATACATGTGCCAGAACCAGTTGTCCTCGCTCATGTTGCCCAGCGAGGCACCGATACCGCCCTGGGCTGCCACGGTGTGCGAGCGCGTCGGGAACACTTTGGAGAAGACGGCGACGCTGAGACCGGCTTGCGCGAGCTGCAGCGAGCAACGCATGCCGGATCCACCGGCGCCGACGACCACCACATCGAACTGGCGGCGCGGGAGAGAAGTTTTAACGGCGGCCACGACTTAGATTCTCCACAGAATTTGAGCGGCATAGACGACAGAGCCGACCAGCCACAGAATGGTCAGGACTTGCAGCGCCAGACGGAGGCCGGCCGGCTTGACGTAGTCCATCCAGATGTCTCGAACGCCGATCCAGGCGTGATAGGCAAGCGACAGGAAGGCCAGCATGGCCAGCAGCTTGCCGAGGGGGAAGCTGAACACTTCGAAGTTGAACAGCCGCACCCAGTTTTCGTAGGTGAATTCCGGCGTGATCAACGCGCCGATGCCCAGGACCAGCGTGTAGACGACCAGGATGACGGCGGTAACGCGCTGGGCGATCCAGTCTTTGACGCCGTAGTGTGCGCCGACGACCAGGCGCTTGGGACCGATATTTTGCGGGGCCGACATCAGAATACTCCGAACAGTTTCAAACCGAAGACGAGGGTCAGCGCCAGGCTCACCACGAGCACGATGCCCGCGGAACGCTGCGCCTTTTGCTTTTCCAGCCCCAGGTGGAGGTCCAGCGCCAGGAACCGGATGCCCGCACAGAAATGATGCAGGTAGGCCCAGATCAGGCCGAGCAAAACGATCTTGGCCAAGGGGTGCGTGACGAAATCGCGGAACTCCGCAAAGCCGATTTCAGAGATGACGCTGCGTTCGAAAAGCGGCAGGAGCACCAACGGCAGTGCCAGGAACAGCGCAAAGCCGGAAATGCGGTGCAGGATCGACACTTTGCCGGCCAGCGGCAGGCGGTAGCGCGCGATCTGCGTGATATTGATATTTCTGAACTGCGGGCGGGGTTTTGCGGCAGAGTCGGACATCACGACCTCGGGTAAAGTGAGCAAACCATGAAAAAAACCATTGCTGCGTAATTGCGCATTACAACTTTCGTCTTGGGAAAGCCGGCCTGGCGCGCCGGTTTCCGCATGCGTCTCCGGGGGTGGCGGAACGCGCCGCGCCCGGGCCGCCGGGAAAGGCAAACGTGCTATTTTCGCCCATTCATCGCCACCGTATCAAATCGTGTCCGAAGTTGCGTCAGTTCAGGCTGTTCCGATAGTGGTAGCGCGAGGTCAGGTACAGCCCGCGACGCATCTCGACGGGGCGGTCGCCGTAGGTAAACGAGGTGCGCTCCACCTGTAGCAGCGGCGTGCCCGGCGCAACGCCGAGCAGCTCGGCCTCTGGGGCGCCGGCGGCAACCGCCCGGATTTTCTCGTCCGCCCGGATCATCCGGACGCCGAATTCGCTTTCGAACAAACCATACATCGGGCCCTTGTATTCGGCCAGACGTTCCGCCGTCAGCCCCTTGAACAGCGTGCCAGGCAACCAAATCTCATCGATCACGGTAGGCACGTCGCCGAAGGAAAGCACCCTTCGGACCAGCACCACACTATCTCCCGCGCGCAATTCGAGCACCTTCGCCACTTCGGCCGGCGCGCGCAGGCGCCGGCACTCGAGGAAGCGGCTATGGGACCCCTGGCGCTTGCCATCGTCCGGCGCCAGCCGCAAGAAGCGGAACCGCACGCGGTCTTCGTGGTGGGTAGCGACAAACGTACCCTTGCCTTGGCGGCGCAGCAGGATGTGGTCGGCCGCCAGTTCATCGATGGCCTTGCGCACCGTCCCCTGGCTGACCTTGAAACGGGCTGCCAGGTCGAGCTCGCTGGGAATGGCCTCTCCGGGCTTCCACTCGCCACGGTCGAGGCTTTGCAGGATTAGGGCCTTGATTTGCTTGTATAACGGGGTGAAAGCCGCCCCTGGCGCTGCCTGGTCGCCGGCCGCAGGCGCGCCCGCGACGGCGGGTGCGTCGGACGTGGCTGACATGCAGGGATGGTGCGGCTTGATCGGCATGGCCCGGATTGTGTCACAGCGCAAGGCACGGTGTCCAACCAAATGGCGGCAATCTTATGTCTTATATAAAACATAAGATAACTTTATTGACGGCAAAATCCGATTTTTCTAAACTCGGCGGATTATGCCCATCCACGCTCGCCGCGCCGTCCGCCGCCCCCTGGCACTCCGCCGCTTTCCCATCGTGGATGCGGGCTGTCCGCCCCGCCCACTGCTTCCTCGTGCATCGCGCCGGGCCCACCCCGCGTGGAGTTACACTGCGCGTGGCGTCACCATTCCTACTCACCATCCGCTTCGGAGACTTACATGACCAAGCCCGCAATGCGCGTCGCCGTCACCGGCGCCGCCGGCCAGATCGGCTACGCCCTGTTGTTTCGTATCGCCTCCGGCGAAATGCTAGGCAAGGACCAGCCCGTCATCCTGCAATTGCTGGAAATTCCTGACGAAAAAGCCCAGAAGGCCCTCAAGGGCGTCATCATGGAGCTGGAAGACTGCGCCTTCCCGCTGCTGCAGGGAGTCACCGCCCACAGCGATCCCATGACCGCCTTCAAGGATGCCGACGTGGCCCTGCTCGTGGGCGCCCGTCCCCGCGGCCCGGGCATGGAGCGCAAGGATCTGCTGACCGTCAACGCCCAGATCTTCACCGCGCAAGGCAAGGCGCTGAACGCCGTCGCCAGCCGCAACGTCAAGGTGCTGGTGGTGGGCAATCCCGCCAATACCAACGCCTACATCGCGATGAAGTCGGCGCCGGACCTGCCCGCCCGCAATTTCACCGCCATGTTGCGCTTGGACCACAACCGCGCCCTCACGCAACTGGCTTCCAAGGCCGGCTGCGCGGTCAGCGACATCGAGAAGCTCATCGTCTGGGGCAACCACTCGCCCACGATGTACCCCGACTACCGCTTCGCCACCATCGCCGGCAAGCCCGCCCTCTCGGTGGTCAATGACGACGAATGGAACCGCAACGTATTCATCCCGACGGTCGGCAAGCGCGGCGCCGCGATCATCGACGCCCGTGGCCTGTCTTCCGCCGCGTCGGCCGCCAATGCCGCCATTGATCACGTGCGCGACTGGATCCTGGGCAGCGACGGCAAATGGGTCACGATGGGCGTGCCTTCGGACGGCTCGTACGGCATTCCCGAAGGCATCATCTACGGCCTGCCCGTCATCACCAAGAACGGCGAATACGCGATCGTCAAGGATCTCGAGATCGACGCTTTCTCGCGCGAGCGCATGGACCTCACGCTCAAGGAGCTGCTCGAGGAGCGCGACGGCGTCAAGCACCTGCTGTAAAGCGGCTTTGCGCCTCGGCCGCCCCGGCACGACCGGGGCGTTGCAGGCTGCGAAGCGCAAATCGCCGCTCGCAGCTTAGTGCGAGAACGGGGCCGCATGTTACTGCCCCCGCCCGCGCCGGCCACGGAAGCACATGAGTACGCTATCGTTCTCGTGTGCTTTTTTTTCGCCCCGGACACCGCTGTCTGAAGAACCCCACCGATCATCCCGCGCCATGAAACACCCATCCGAAGTCTTACACGCATCGGGCAAAGCGCCCGTCGTCCTCCCCGTCTGCGACCACTACGCCGGATCCGAAAAGCTCATGCAAAAAAGCCTCGAGCGGCAGGCCCAGGCCGGTCCGGTCTTCGACGTGACGCTCGACTGCGAAGATGGCGCCGCCGTCGGCAAGGAGGCCGAGCACGCGGAGATGGCCGCGCGCTTGGCTGCCAGCGACGCCAACCGGTACGGCCGCGTGGGCGTCCGCGTGCACGACGTGAATCATCCGTCGTTCATCAGCGACCTCGAAATCCTGATCGGTATCGCCGGCCACAAGCTCGCCTATATCACCGTCCCCAAGGTCAACTCGGCCAATGACGCGCTGAATGCGGCCGAATCCGTCGAGCGCATCGGCATGGAAATGGGGCTCGACCGAAAAATCCCCGTCCACGTGTTGATCGAAACGCACGGCGCACTGCGCGAAGTTTTCCGCATCGCCGCCCATCCCGCCATCGAATGCCTGTCCTTCGGCTTGATGGACTTCGTCTCTTCGCACCGAGGCGCCATCCCGGCCCATGCGCTGACCGCCGAAGGCCAGTTCGAACATCCCTTGGTTGCCCGCGCCAAACTCGAAATCGCGGCGGCCTGCCATGCCTACGGCAAGGTGCCTTCGCACAACGTCGTCACGGAGCTGAACGCGCCGGAAGTCATTGCCCGCGCAGCGCAACGCGCCGGCCGCGAATTCGGCTATACGCGCATGTGGAGCATCCACCCTTCGCAGATCGACCCCATCGTCGGCGCGCTGTCGCCCAGTGCCGAGGACGTCGAGGACGCCGAGCGCATCCTGCTGGCCGCCGCCCGTGCCGACTGGGGGCCGATACGCGACGGCGATCCCCAGCGTGGCAGGCTGCACGACCGGGCGAGCTACCGATATTACTGGGACGTGCTGCGGCGGGCGCACGCGGCGGGCGTGAGCTTGTCCCCCGAAGTCGAACGACAGTTCTTCTCGTAGCGGGCGCTTTTCGGATGCGTATCGCTTGAAGGCGCCGGCGAAGGCGGTCACTGATCGTTCAAACTGGCCTTCGCGGCCTGCTCCGGTGTCAGGCCCTCATAGAACTGGTCCGTGAACCATTCTGCTTCTTGCTCGATGTAGGCTTGTGCTTCCTCGCGGCTGGCCCCCGCGGCCACGAGCAGGCCTTCGACGTCGGCACACCATTGCAGGAGGGCTTGCAGGTCAGGATCATTTTGGTCGGCAGGCATGATGCCCTCCATGTTGGTGTTTCGAGGCGGCAATGCGGGTGCAGCGGGTCGCCCTGTGCCGCGCGGCGACGGCCATTCACGGCACTGCGCCTTACGGCCAGGGGATTTGGTAGTTCAGCACGGCGGAAACAGAGCGGCCGGCGCCCGGCGTGCAGGTGTCGGTATAACAATACGCCGCGTATTGGCTGTCGAACAGGTTGTTTGCACTGGCCCGTAGTTTCAGCCCTTTCAGGGAGGGGCTGAGGCGGCTGAAGTCGTAGTTGATGCCGGCATCCACCAAGGTATACGAAACCGCGAGCCCTGGCTGCCCGTATCCCGCATAGAGGGCCCCTGCCCGCCCCACCCTGCCGTCCAGGCTCAAGCCGGCCAGCGCGCCGCGGGAAACGGCATACCGGGCACCGAGTGAGAAGCGCTGCTCCGACACCTCCGGATAACGATTGCTCAGCAGGTTCGCATAGGCATCGTCGCTCGCGCGCCGAACCGCGGAATTGATCACGGCATAGCTCGCCACGAGGTTCAAGCCCTGCAACGGCTCCAAGCGGCTTTCGACCGTCGCGCCACGAATGCGCAATTCGGCCCAGGCGCGGCAGCCCGCCACGGCGCACCCGGCTTGCGCATCGCTGACTTGCGAATTGTTCTGGATCTGGTTGAACGCGGTGACCGTCATCAACTCCCCGAGGGCCGGCGGCTGGAAGCGCACGCCTGCTTCGTACTGCTGGCTTTCCGCGGAAGCGGCGGCCGCCGTGCGGGGGGCATAGCTTTGCGAGTAATTCACGTAAGGCGCGAGCCCGCTGTCGAACTGGTAGCGCAATCCCAGGCGGGCGCTGTAGACGTCATCCTCCTGGATGCCCGTTCCGCCGTCGGTCGAGGTCAGGTCTATGGTGCGATGGGTGTTCTGGTCGCGCCTCCCGACCATGGACACCGTCCATTTGTCGTATTGGATCTGGTCCTGGACGAAAAATCCCAGGTTGCTTTGCTCAGTGAACGAGCGCGTGACGACGCGGGGCTGGCCGATGGCCGTGCCGTAGGCCGCATCGAAAATGTCGAGCGAAGGCGACGGCGCCAGCCCGCTTTCCTGGATGTCGCGGGACTTGAGATAGTCGAAACCGAATTTGACCTGGTGACGCAAGCCTCCCGTCGCGAAACTGGCCTGGGCGTGCGTGCCGACGTGGAAAGTTCCCAGGCCCGGACCGATGGCGTCCTGCCCGGCTACCGGCGATCCCGTGATCCAGTCGACCTTGGGTTGGTTTTCGGCACGACCGTAGCGCACGCTTTGCTTGACGACCCACGTGTCGTCCAGCTTCTGTTCGAACTCGTAACTGGACGGTCGGCTGGCGCGCGGCTGTCCGTAGACCGGGACGGTCCCCCTGAGGTCGACGGGCGAGGCAGCATGGGGATTCCAGCCGGGCGTCGTTGGGGCTTCGATCGAGCCGGCATCGGTCACCGCGTAAGCGATGGCGACCGGAGTATGAGGCAACTCGGGTTCTGGGGCAGCCGCCCCGCGTGCGCTGGCTGCGGCCGGCGGCGCGACAGGCGGCGTTTCCGGCTCATGCAGGGAGACCGCGGGCGTGCAAGCTGCCGCGGCGAGCAGCGCAGCCGCCAGCGTCGCCCACCGTAAAGGTCGATCGCGAACTGAAAAACGACTCGAAAATCGAGAAACCATGCTCATCGCTATCGGCCACAACGGAAGGCATGGTCGAACCGCGGGCACGCTGCGCACGCGGCCAGGAATGGCGTCAAGGCACTAGGCTTCCTGGATCCATGCCATTTGTATGGCTTCGAGAATCTTTTCCCCGGATCGTTTCGGATCATCGTCGAAGCCGGGAAGTTCCAACACCCAGTTGTGCAGATCCGTAAATCTCACTCGAGACGGGTCAACGTCGGGGTGTGCTTCGGCCAAGGCGGTGGCAATCTCGTAGATGTCCGTCCATTTCATCCGATTTCTCCGGATCAGCGCCAAGCCGAGAGCCGGCAAGGCCAACATAGCGTCGGGGACGGGCCGGCGCAACGGAAATTTCCGGGAAGGTGCCACCCTTCCAGTTTAACCGCCCCCGCGCGCAGCGGCGTCGCTCGTCAGTGGTTCTCGCTGGCGTGATTGATGGTGTACTTGGGAATCTCGATCGTCAGGTCGGCATCCTCGATGATGGCCTGGCACGAGAGCCGCGACGTGGAAGTCAGGCCCCATGCCTTGTCGAGGAGATCTTCCTCATTGTCGCTAGCTGCCTCGAGGGAAGAAAAGCCCTCGCGCACGATGACGTGGCACGTCGTGCACGCACACGAGAGTTCGCAGGCGTGCTCGATGGGAATGTCATGCTCGAGGAGCACCCGGCAAATGGACTGGCCCGAAGGAGCATCTTCGATGACGGCGCCCTCGGGGCAAATTTCGGGGTGCGGAAGCACCGTAAGTTTAGGCATGATGACTACCTGATACTGGAGCGGCGAACGGCTTTATGCGATTTCGTCGAGGCGCCGGCCCGACAAGGCCCGGCGTATGCTGCGATCCATCCGGCGGGCGGCGAAATCTTCGGTAGCGCGGGACAGCGCTTCCACCTGGGCGCGCACCGCGTCGCTGTCTTCGCCCTCGGCTGCCGCCGCCGTCCGGTCGAGTTCGGCGCGTATCGCCGCCAATTCGTCCTCGTTCAGCAGGTCGGCGTCGGCCTGCAACGCCGATTCCACCGACTCGACGAGACGCCGGGCCTCTACCTGCTGCTCGCGCAGCGCCCGCATCTTCATGTCGACCTCGGCGCTCTTCATGCCATCGGCCAGCATGGCGGCGACTTCCTCATCCGACAAGCCGTACGAGGGCTTGACCGACACCGAAGCCTCTACGCCGGAACTCTGCTCGCGGGCCGTGACGCTGAGCAGGCCGTCGGCGTCGACCTGGAAGGTCACCCGTATCCGCGCAGCGCCCGCCACCATCGGCGGAATTCCCCGCAGCTCGAAGCGGGCCAACGACCGGCAATCGGAAACGAGTTCCCGTTCGCCTTGCACCACGTGGATTGCCATGGCAGTTTGGCCGTCCTTGAATGTGGTGAAGTCCTGCGCGCGGGCAATGGGTATGGTGCTATTGCGGGGGATCACGCGTTCGACCAGCCCGCCCATGGTTTCCAGTCCCAGCGAAAGCGGTATGACGTCCAGCAGGAGCCAATCTCCGTCCGCAGTACGGTTTCCGGCGAGAAGGTTGGCCTGCATGGCGGCCCCCAGCGCAACTACTTGGTCGGGGTCGAGGTTGATCAGGGGTTCGGTGCCGAACAGCTCTGCAACCATGTTCCGCACGATGGGCATGCGCGTCGCCCCGCCCACCATGACTACGCCCTTGATGTCTTCGACGCTCAGGTCGGCGTCGCGCAACGCGCGGCGGGCGCTCGACAAGGTGCGGGTGACCAGGGGCTTGGCCAGCGCCTCGAAGTGCTCGCGGCTCAGTTTCAACGCGACGTTTCTTCCGCCGGACAAAGCTACCGACAGCTCGGCCTCGAGCGCGTCCGTCAAGGCTTCGCGCGTGCGGCGCGCGGCAACCAGCAAAGCCCGACGGTCTTCCGGCCCGAGCTCGCCGAGCTGCGATTCCTGTGCGGCCCAAGCCGCGATGGCCGAATCGAAGTCGTCGCCCCCGAGCGCGGTGTCGCCACCGGTCGCGATGACTTCGAAGACGCCCTTGGAAAGGCGGAGAATGGAGATGTCGAACGTTCCGCCGCCAAGGTCGTAGACCGCATAAATCCCCTCGGCCGCGTTATCCAGCCCATAGGCGATCGCCGCCGCCGTGGGTTCGTTGAGCAGCCGCAATACATTCAGGCCGGCCAGCCGGGCTGCGTCCTTGGTAGCCTGCCGCTGCGCATCGTCGAAATAGGCCGGAACCGTGATCACCGCCCCCACCAAGTCGTCGCCGAGCACGTCTTCGGCCAACTGGCGCAACTTGGCCAAGATCTGGGCGGATACCTCGACCGGGCTCTTGTCTCCCTGCACCGTGCGTATGCGCACCATGCCGGGCGCGTCCACGAACTCATACGGCACGCGCAGCTTTTGCACGTCGGCCAAGCCGCGCCCCATGAAGCGCTTGACCGACACCACCGTGTTGTGTGGATCTTCGGCCTGGGAGAGCAGCGCCTTGCGGCCGATCACGACCTCTCCCCCGGGCAGGTAGCGCACTGCCGATGGCAACAGGGCGTGCCCCTCCTCGTCGCGTAGGACTTCCGCCATTCCGCTGCGTACGGAGGCTACGAGCGAGTTGGTCGTGCCCAGGTCTATCCCCACCGCCAAGCGGCGCTGATGGGGAGCTTCGGACATGCCGGGTTCGGCTATCTGCAAGAGCGCCATGCGTTCCTATATGTCAGTCTTGTTCCGCGAGAGCTTCGACGGCCGCGTCGATCTCCTCGGAGAATTTCTCAATGAACATCCACTCCCGCACGCGGGCGGCGGCAGCGGCGTAATCGTGCTTGCGGTCCAGCAGTTCTTCGACCTCGGCCATCATGGAGCGCCGCGCCGCAGCCAGTTCGCCCGCCAGCGCTTCAAGCGCGGCCGTATCCCGCGACGCACGCGCCTCGCTGAGCGCTTCGCGCCACTCCATCTGCTGCATGAGGAAAGCAGGCGTCATGGCCGTGTTGGTCTCGACTTGCAAGTCGACGCCCGCGCGTTCGCACAGATAGCGGGCGCGCGCGAGCGGCGACCGCAGCGTCCGGTAGGCCTCGTTGGCCCGCGACGCCCATTGCATGGCGACCCGCCTCTCCTGGGCGGACCCGGCGGCATGGCGGTCGGGGTGAACCCTCGCCTGGACTTCGCGCCATGCCCGGTCCAGCGCGTCGCGATCGACGGCGAAACCGGGCTTCAGGCCCAACAGTTCGAAATGGTCCAGTTCTTTTTGCATCACACGGTGAAAGACTCACCGCAACCGCAGGACGCCTTTTCGTTGGGATTGTTGAATTTGAAGCCTTCGTTGAGCCCTTCACGCGCGTAATCGAGCTCGGTGCCCGCCAAATAAGGAAGGCTCTTGCGGTCGACGACCACTTTCACTCCCTGGCTCTCGAACACCTCGTCGTCGGGCTGGATTTCGTCCACGTACTCGAGCTTGTAGGCCAGGCCCGAGCATCCCGTGGTGCGCACGCCCAAGCGCAAGCCTATGCCTTTGCCGCGCTTCTCCAAGTAGCGGTTCACATGCCTAGCCGCGCGTTCGGTCAACGTTACCGACATGGATCCCTCTTAGCTGTTTCCGTGCTTGGCACGGTAATCGTTCACCGCCGCCTTGATGGCGTCCTCGGCCAAAATCGAGCAGTGGATCTTGACCGGCGGCAACGCCAGTTCTTCGGCGATTTGCGTGTTGCGGATGCTGAGCGCCTCGTCGAGCGTCTTGCCTTTGACCCATTCGGTCACGAGAGAGCTCGACGCAATCGCGGAGCCGCAACCGTAGGTCTTGAAGCGAGCGTCTTCGATGATGCCCTGTTCGTTGACCTTGATTTGCAGCTTCATGACGTCGCCGCAGGCGGGAGCGCCCACCATGCCCGTGCCGACCGACGCGTCGCTCTTGTCGAACGACCCGACGTTGCGGGGGTTTTCATAGTGATCGATGACTTTTTCGCTATAGGCCATGTCTTTCTCCTGGCTCAGTGTGCAGCCCACTGCACCGTATTGATGTCGATGCCGTCCTTGACCATCTCCCACAGCGGAGACATTTCGCGCAGCTTTTCGACTTTGCTGCGGATCAGTTCAACGGCGAAATCTATTTCCTCCACCGTCGTGAAACGGCCGAGGGTGAAGCGGATGGAGCTGTGCGCCAGCTCGTCACTGCGGCCCAGGGCGCGCAGCACGTACGACGGCTCCAGGCTGGCGGAAGTGCACGCCGAGCCGCTGGACACGGCCAGTTCCTTGACCGCCATGATGAGCGACTCCCCTTCCACGTAGTTGAAGCTGACGTTCAGGTTGTGCGGGATGCGCCGCTCCATGTCACCGTTGAGGTACACCTCTTCGATGGTGGAAAGTCCGGCCCACAGGCGGTCGCGCAACATGCGCACCCGTTCGTTCTCGGTCGCCATTTCTTCCCGGGCGATGCGGAAGGCCTCGCCCATGCCCACGATCTGGTGCGTGGGCAGCGTGCCCGACCGCATGCCGCGCTCATGCCCGCCGCCGTGCATCTGCGCTTCGATGCGCACGCGCGGCTTGCGCCGCACGTACAGCGCGCCTATGCCTTTGGGGCCGCACATCTTGTGCGCGCAGAACGACATCAGGTCAACCTTTAGCTTGGCCAGGTCGATCACGACCTTGCCGGTGGCCTGTGCCGCGTCGACGTGGAAAATCACGCCCCGCTCGCGGCAGATCTCGCCTATGGACTCGATGTCCTGGATCACCCCGATCTCGTTGTTGACGAACATGACTGAAGCGAGGATGGTGTCGGGACGTATCGCGGCCTGGAAGGCGTCGAGGTCGAGCAGCCCATTCTCCTGCACGTCGAGGTACGTCACCTCGAAGCCTTCGCGCTCGAGCTCCCGGCAGGTATCCAGCACAGCCTTGTGCTCGGTCTTGACGGTGATGATGTGCTTGCCGCGCTCGGCATAGAAATGCGCCGCACCTTTGATCGCCAAGTTGTCTGACTCGGTTGCGCCCGAAGTCCAGATGATTTCACGCGGGTCGGCGTTGACGAGCGCCGCCACCTGCTCCCGCGCCGTTTCCACCGCCTTCTCGGCATCCCAGCCGTAGGCGTGGCTGCGCGAGGCAGGATTGCCGAAGCGCTCATACAGCCAGGGCACCATGGCGTCGACCACGCGCGGGTCGACCGGCGTGGTGGCGGAGTAGTCGAGATAAACCGGTGTTTTGATCATGACATCACAACCTTCATTGTCTAGGAAACCGCAACCGCGTCAGGCCGCGGCGGAGGACTCCGTGGCGCCGGAGCGCCGGTCCACCAGGACCGACTTCGCAGCATTGGCCTCCTGCAGTTCTCGCATGCGCTGCTGATCGACCAGGTCCTGCAGGGAAACGGAATCCAGGTACTCCACCATCTTGCGGTTGAGCGTGGCCCACAGCTCATGCGTCATGCACTTGCCGGACTTGCCGTCGTTGCCGCGCGTGCAGTCCTGCTTGCCGCCGCAGTCGGTGGCATCCAACGGCTCATCCACGGCAAAGATGATGTCGGCGACCGTGACGTTCCGCGCCAGCTTGGCCAGCGAATAACCGCCGCCGGGCCCACGCATGCTCTCGACCAATTCGTGTCTGCGCAACTTGCCGAACAACTGCTCCAGATAGGACAGGGAAATGTTCTGGCGCTGGCTGATGGCGGACAGGGTAACCGGACCGCTGTGCTGGCGCAGCGCCAGGTCGATCATCGCCGTCACGGCGAAACGTCCTTTGGTAGTTAGTCGCATTCGAGACCCCTGAAGTGACTCTGCCCCTGCATGCATGCGCCGCCATTGCGGAGGATCGCGCACCGCCGGTGGCGGCCTGCTGCGCTGCAGCCGGGGGCAAGTCTTGCCGATTCAAGCATCGCGGGAAACGCGGTCGTTGCTCCACGCAACGGGCAATTCCTTAGCGATTTGCTCAAGTATATCGAATTCCCGAATGTTTTTCTAGGGATTTGTCGATCGGGGCTCGGGGAGGGAGACATCGGGCGCCCCTTTGCGGCCGGGGTGCCCCCCCGGCGGCAAAAGGCCGGCGAAACAAGGCCCGGGGTGACCGGGCCTGCAACAATGAAGGGAATGGCCTAGTAGGAAAGGATGACGACCGGAGACGGGGCTCAGGCAGCTTGGTATTGCGTCGCGCGCTTGCGCACGACTTCAAGCAGGCCCTGGCAGGCGTCCTCGATGTAATCGAGCACCTTGGCAAAACCCTCGGGGCCGCCATAATAGGGATCCGGAACCGTTGCTTCTTCGTACTCGTTGGCAAAGCGCATCAGCAGCATCAGCTTGTGCTGATATTGCTTGGGAGCCTGCTGCTGCAGCAGCGACAGGTTGTCCCAATCCATGGCCAGGATCATGTCGAATTCCCGGAAGTCGTCGACACGGATCTGGCGCGCGCGGATTTCGCTGATGTCGTAGCCTCGCTTCCGGGCGGCAGCCTGCATACGGGCATCGGGAGGCTCACCGATATGGAAGGCGTGAGTCCCGGCCGATTCTATACGGACAACGTCGGAAAGACCGGCATCTTTCACCATGCGGCGAAATACGCCCTCTGCGCTCGGCGAGCGGCAGATGTTGCCCATGCACACAAACAGTACCTTGGTCATCATGTCCGAAAGTGTGCGGGAAAACCCCGGATAGTTCAAGCTTTTTTTATAAGCTCATGAAAAAATGGTGCATTAAAAACTCTTTAAGAATCATAGCCTTATGACGTGCTTGCTAGGGAACCGGCACCATATCCGCACGCGCTGCACTTTTGTGGTATAGCCACGGATCCCCAACTCGAGCACGCAGCTGCACCAATATGGTGCAAAAATATTTCGCGTTGCACAAGGGCATCCGCCCTTCTTCAAGCGCCCCCGTCGGGCGCAGAGAGCGCCTCCTCGTCGGCATGCCGGCCGCCCGCGCCGAAGAGCTTTTCCTTGAGCGCGAGCAATTGGTCGCGCGCCCGGGCGGCTTTTTCGAACTCCAGGTTGCGGGCGTATTCCAACATGGCCTTCTCCAGCTTCTTGATCTCTTTGGCGACTTGCTTCTCGCCCATCGCCTCGAGCTGAGCGGCATCCCCCGTGCCTGCGCTCGGCGTTTCCGGCGGCACGTAAACGCCGTCGATAAGGTCGCGGACCTCCTTCTTGACGCCCTGGGGCACGATGCCGTGCTCTTCATTGAAACGCAGCTGCTTCTCGCGCCTGCGCGAGGTCTCGTCCAGGGCGCGCCGCATCGATTCGGTGACGGTGTCGGCATAGAGGATCGCCTTGCCGTTCAGGTTGCGGGCCGCCCGGCCTATGGTCTGGATCAGGCTCCGCTCGGAGCGCAGGAAGCCTTCCTTGTCGGCATCCAGGATGGCCACCAGGGACACCTCCGGAATGTCCAGCCCCTCGCGCAGCAGGTTGATGCCGACCAAGACGTCGAACGTCCCCAGGCGCAAGTCGCGCAGGATTTCCACCCGTTCGACCGTGTCGATGTCGGAATGGAGGTAGCGCACCTTGATGCCGTGGTCCGTCAGGAAGTCGGTCAGGTCTTCGGCCATGCGCTTGGTGAGCGTGGTGATCAGCACCCGTTCGTTCTTGGCCACGCGCAGGTGGATTTCACCTAGCACGTCATCCACCTGGTTCAGCGCCGGCCGGACCTCGACGACCGGGTCGACCAGCCCGGTAGGACGCACCACCTGTTCGACGATTGCGTCGGCGTGGCGTTTCTCGTAATCGGCGGGCGTGGCCGAGACGAAAATGGTCTGGCGCATCTTCGCCTCGAACTCCTCGAACTTCAGGGGCCGGTTGTCCAGCGCCGACGGCAGGCGGAACCCGTAATTCACCAGCGTTTCCTTGCGCGACCGGTCGCCTTTGTACATCGCCCCCACCTGCCCGATCGTGACGTGGCTCTCGTCGATGATCATCAGCGCGTCCGCAGGCAGGTAGTCCACGAGCGTCGGAGGCGGTTCGCCCGGCTTGGCGCCGGAGAGGTGGCGCGAGTAGTTTTCGATGCCTTTGCAGAAGCCAAGCTCCTGGAGCATTTCCAGGTCGAAGCGGGTACGTTGTTCGAGGCGCTGGGCCTCGACCAGTTTTCCGTTGTCGACGAAGAACTTGACGCGCTCCTTGAGCTCCTGCTTGATCGTCTCGATGGCGCGCAGCACCGTGGCCCGCGGCGTGACGTAATGCGACCCCGGATACACGGCAAAACGCAGGATTTTCTGCCGCACTTTGCCTGTGAGCGGGTCGAATAGCTCCAAGGTTTCGATCTCGTCGTCGAACAAAGTAATGCGCAGCGCCAGTTCGGCATGTTCGGCGGGAAACACGTCGATCCGCTCGCCTCGCACGCGGAACGTGCCGCGGAGGAAGTCTGTGTCGTTCCGGGTGTACTGCATCGCCACCAGGCGCGCGATGATGTCGCGCTGCCCGATGCGGTCGCCCGTCCGCAGCAGCAGTACCATGTTGTGGTAGTCGTCCGGATTGCCGATGCCATAGATGCAGGAAACGCTCGCCACGATGACGGTATCGCGCCGTTCGAGCAGGCTTTTGGTGGCCGACAGCCGCATCTGCTCGATGTGCTCGTTGATGGACGAGTCCTTCTCGATGAACAAGTCGCGCGTAGGCACGTAGGCCTCGGGCTGGTAGTAGTCGTAGTACGAGACGAAATACTCCACCGCGTTGCGGGGGAAGAACTCGCGCATTTCGGCGTATAGCTGTGCGGCCAGCGTTTTGTTCGGGGCGAGGATGATCGCCGGCCTTCCCAGGCGGGCGATCACGTTGGCCATGGTGTAAGTCTTGCCCGAGCCGGTCACGCCGAGCAGGATCTGGTACATCAGGCCGTCCTCGATGCCTTCGCAAAGCTGGTCGATGGCCGTGGGCTGGTCCCCGGCCGGCGGATACGGCTGGTAGAGCTGAAACGGGCTGCCTTCGAACGTGACGAAGCCCGGCTCGAAATTCTTCGCCTCGGCGGCGGCCGCCACGAGTTCCCGCGCCTCGGCTGCGGCCCGCAGCCCTTCGGAAGAGGTAGTCTGCATGCTAGACTCTTGTTTCATCAGGAAAACTTCGGCAGCGAAACGGCCCTAGAGTTCCGGCAGCCCACTTCGGCATCTTCCTTCGGCACCTCCGGCAGGCTCCCCATGAGTCCCGCGCCAGCGTTGCCGCATGGCCGTTGCCAAGGGCCGCCCGGGAACCACGAGGTCGCCGGTAAGCGGCTGGGGGCCGCGGAACAGCTCGTCGAACAGCTTGTCAGCCTGTAATTGCCAGCCTGTAATTGCCAGCCTGTAAAAGTTCGTCAGACCTGTCCACCCAAGCTGCTCACCAGGCCTGCTCGCCGGGACTGCTCGCCGAACCACCACCGGATTTCGCATTGTAAAAAGCAATCTTCCATTATCCCCTGCACAGTTTCTTCCTTCAACCCCGCGCGCTAAACGGACGCTTTCAATGACTTCGCTCTTCGCAGCCGTAGAACTGGCTCCTCGCGACCCCATCCTGGGCCTGACAGAACAATTCAACGCCGATACCCGCAGCAATAAGGTCAACCTGGGTGTGGGCGTGTATTACAACGATGAAGGTCGAATTCCCCTGCTCAAGGCCGTTCGCAAGGCGGAGCAGGCGCTCGTCGACGCCGCATCCGCACGTGGATACCTGCCCATCGAAGGGCTGCCCGGCTATAACCGCGCGGTGCAGGAACTGCTGCTGGGCGCCGGTTCGCCCTTGATTGCCGAAGGCCGCGTGCTGACCGCCCAGAGCCTGGGCGGGACCGGCGCCCTCAAGATCGGTGCCGACTTCCTCAAGCGCCTGGTGCCCAATGCCAAGGTCGCCATCAGCAACCCGAGTTGGGAGAACCACCGCGCCCTCTTCGAATACGCTGGCTTCGAGGTGGTCAACTACCCCTATTACGATGCCGCCACCCATGGCGTGGACTTCGCCGGCATGATCGCGGCGCTGGAGAGCTATCCGGCCAATACGATCGTCGTGCTGCACGCCTGCTGCCACAACCCCACCGGCGTGGACCTCACCAGCGAGCAATGGGCCAAGGTCGTGGAAGTCGTCAAGGCGCGTGGCCTGATTCCGTTCCTCGACATTGCCTACCAGGGCTTCGGCGACGGCATCGACGCCGATGCGACCGCCGTGCGCCAGTTCGCGGCGGCTGGCCTGACGGCGTTGATCAGTTCATCGTTCTCGAAGTCGTTCTCGCTGTATGGCGAGCGCGTGGGTGCCCTGACCATGATCGCCTCCGACAAGGACGAGAGCGCCCGGGTGCTGAGCCAGCTCAAGCGCGTGATCCGCACCAACTACTCCAACCCGCCGACCCACGGGGGCACGGTGGTGGCCAAGGTGCTGACTTCGCCCGACCTGCGCGCCGAGTGGGAAGCGGAGCTGGGCGAAATGCGCGACCGCATCCGCACCATGCGCGCCTCGCTCGTGGCTAAGCTCAAGGAACGCGGCGTGACCCGCAACTTCGATTTCGTGCTGCAGCAGCGCGGCATGTTCTCGTACTCGGGCCTGACGGCAGCCCAGGTCGATCGCCTGCGCGAGGAGCATGGCATTTACGCCGTGTCCACGGGCCGCATCTGCGTCGCGGCGCTCAACAGCCGCAACATCGACGCAGTGGCCGATGGCATCGCCGCCGTGTTGAAGTGATTTGGAGCATGGAGTGATTCATGCTATAGTCTTGGGCTCGATTCCCCGATAGCTCAGTCGGTAGAGCGACGGACTGTTAATCCGCAGGTCGCAGGTTCGAGCCCTGCTCGGGGAGCCAAAGATCAATGAAGACGGACGCTTCGGCGTCCGTTTTTTATTTCCGGCCGGCGCCCCTGCCACCTCTCCTTGCGAACCCATCCATGCGGCTTGCGGGGCGTGGGTTTCCGGTCGGCGCTCCTCCCCCTTCTCGCCCGCCCCCTCTTTGCCGCGGCGCTTCCAGCCGTTTGCGACAACCGTGCCCGCCCTTCGAGCGCCGGCTAGGGGCAATAGGTTTATTCAACATTCAATCTTGATCAATGCCAGGCTGTTCGGTACCTTGCCGCAGCGCGTCCGCTGGCGGCCATGCCTGGCACGGCGGAGCGGCATTCCGTCAGGCCGGCCTCACGATAAACACACTGCGAGATTTCTCGTGCCGGCAAAACGCTAGAGGAGACTCATGAAAACGAAAGTTCGCGCTTTTCTGTCCGCAGCGCTGCTCGCCGTGTCCAGCGCCGCAGCCCATGCGGACACCTTCCCGTCCCGCCCGATCCGCTTCGTGGTGCCGTTCGGGCCGGGAGGAGGCACAGACATCGTCGCGCGCTTGGTGGCGCCGTATCTTTCCGCAGAGCTCGGGCAACAGGTAATCGTCGAGAACCGGCCCGGCGCAGGGGGTGCCATCGGATCCAACATGGTGGCCAAGGGGCCGGCCGACGGGTACACCATTCTTTTCGCCGAGAGCGCACGGACGATCGCCCCGTCGATGCAAAAGGACCTCCCCTTCGACATCACGAAAGACCTGGAGCCGATTGGAATGATCGCCGGCACGCCCCTGCTGTTGCTCGCCCATCCCCAGGCTCCCGTCAAGACATTGGATGAGCTCATCAGCTACGCCAAGGCCAACCCCGGCAAACTGACATACGGAAGCTCGGGCAACGGCACCCCGCAGCATTTCGCGGTCGAATTGCTGAAATCCGCGGCAGGCATCGATCTCGTGCATGTACCGTATAAAGGGGCGGCAGCGGTCGTGTCCGATGCGGTGGGCGGGCAGATCAACCTGGCATCGGCTACATACGCGCCCTCGGTCGAGTACATCCGCAGCAAGCGCTTGGTGCCGTTGACTGTCATGGAGCCCAAGCGCCTGCCCGCGCTGCCGGATGTGCCCGCTGCGGCCGAACGCTACCCAGGCGTCACGATCAGCATCTGGTTTGGCATCATGGTGCCGGCCGGCGTGGAGCCTGACGTTCGCGCCAAGCTCGAGAACGCCGTCAAGAAAGTCGTGGCCAACCCGGAGTATGCCAACAAGCTCAAGGCGGCCGGCTTCGAGGCTACGCAGGAGACGGCAGCCGAAATGAAGGCGCGCATCGAGCGCGAAGTGAAGCTGTTCGGCGAGGTCGCGAAGAAGGCGGGCATCAAGCCTGAGTGATCCGGCCCTGGGGCGGGGGCATTTCCGGCCTCATCCCGGGACTGGAGTATGATCGGCCCATGGCCGCTTACGCTTCCTCACGCCTCGCCTGGCTGGCACTGCTGTGCGTACTCTGGCATGCCGCCGTCCCGATGGTGCACGCGGCCGCCGGCAGACAGCAGTTGGTGGCCGAGCTCTGTTCCCATCAGGGAACGGCCTCGGTTCCGCTGGGGCCGCTAGACGGCGGCGCCCACGTCTTGGCGGCGCTGCAGTGCCCCTTGTGCCTGGCGGGCGCCCACGCCGCTGCGCTTCCGCCCCCTCCGTCCGATCCGGCACGGACCGTCCTGCTCGACTGCGGTCCGGCCTATCATGTCGATTTTTCGGCCTGGACTTTTCCCCTTCCCCCTTACCTGCATTTCTCGTCCCGCGCGCCGCCGGCATGACGCTTGGCTACGTGAGAGAGCTCGGGCGCGTCGTACCCGCCGCGCCCGCATCGACCCGCATTTTTACGACGAGAAAAAACATGCAGATTCGCCCTTTTCTTTCTAGCTTCTTGGTTTCTCTGCTCGTTGCCGGCGCGGCCAGCGCACACGCCCACGGCTACACTGCGGGCAGCATCCGTATCGAGCACCCGTGGGCCCGCGCCACGGCGCCCGGCCAGCCCAGCGGAGGGGGATTCCTCAAACTCACGAACGCGGGCGAGGCGGACAAGCTCATCGCCGTCCGGGCCGATGTCTCGGCGTCGACCGAACTGCACACGATGCAAATGGAAGGCGACATCATGCGCATGAGGCAAGTGGACGCCATCGCCGTGCCGGCAGGTGGCGAGGTGGAGCTCAAGCCCGGCGGCTACCACATCATGTTCGTGCGGCTGAAGGCGCCACTGAAGGAAGGTGCCAGCTTCCCGGCCACGCTCGTTTTCGAGAAGGCGGGCGAGGTACAGGTAGAGTTCAAAGTCCATGCGCCGGGTGCGCGGGGCGGCGAACACGGAACGCACGGCATGCACCACTAAAGAGCGCCGCCGCGACGTAGAGCCGGCACAGGTCTTGCATTGGAACGAGAAAGGATGAATTCTTCTGCTTCGGAAATGTTGGTTGCTGCCCGAGATCATGACATCCTCGCTTCCTGCCTGGACCGGAATCGTCGTATGACTGCGATGTACAACGGGATGCCCCGGGAGGAACTCGACGTCGCCTACGATAATTGCGCCGCCGTGCTCAACAGCGCGGTGCTGATGGCGGAGTTCAACGAGCGCAGCGCCAAGCTGCGGGCGGCGTATCCCCAGTACCTCGACCTGCGCTACGGGCCGGCCTCGCGCAACCGGATCGATTACTTTCCGGCCGCGCGGCCCGGCCCGCTCATGGTGTTCATCCACGGCGGCTACTGGCAGTCAGGCTCCAAGGATAGCTTCAGCTTTTTGGCCGCCGGGCCGCTTGCCCACGGGCTGCACGTGGCTGTGGTGGGGTATACGCTAGCGCCGGAGCAGTCCCTGGGCGGCATCGTGGGTGAAATCCGCTCGGCCATCGGTTGGCTGACACGGCATGCATCACAATGGGGCACCGACCCGGATCGCCTTATCGTCTGCGGCTGGTCGGCCGGGGCGCACCTGGCCGCCATGGTGCTTGACGAGCCGGGTGTCAGCGCAGGCCTGGCCATCAGCGGCATCTATGACCTCGAACCCATCCGGCTCAGCCACTTGAATGAAAGACTGTGCCTGTGTCCGCCGGACGTGCAACGGCTCAGTCCCTTGCACCGACCGCTCAGCCGCCGCGAACTGATCCTGGCGTACGGCGCGGCGGAGCTTCCGGAATTCCAGCGCCAGGCCGAGACATTCGCTGCCGCGCGCGCCGGCTTGCCCGGTGAGTTGCTGCGAGTGGCCGACCGCAATCACTTCACTATCTTGAACGACCTGGCCTCACCCGATGGCATCTTGGTCCAGCGCGCCTGTAAGCTCGCCGGCCTATAAGCTATAAGCCGGACGCCATCAGGGCGCGTCCCGCAGTTCCAGCACGGAACGACCGCGGCTCAAGCCTGTCAGGACCTGCTTCAACGCATCTAGGTTGGCGCGCGGCACTTTGATCGAGAGGCGGGCACCGTGCTCGTCGAAATGTTCCTGGACGACCTCTGCACCATGGCTACGCAGCCGCGCCTTGAACAGCGGCAGTTCGGCGAACGTGCACGAGACTTCGGCTTCGGTTACTTCCACCAGCGGCACGCGCCGTCCCAGGCGCAGGCAATTGGCGGCGCAGCCTCCATAGGCGCGCACGAGCCCGCCTGCCCCCAGGAGCGTGCCACCGAACCAGCGCACCACCAGCACTGCGACGCGGTCGCAGGACTGTCCGTCTATGGCCTGCAAGATGGGGCGCCCGGCAGTGCCGCCCGGTTCGCCATCATCGTTGAAGCGATACGAAGCGCCGATGCGGTAAGCCCAGCAGTTATGCGTGGCCGTGGGATCGGAATGCCTGGCGAAGAAAGCCATCGCGTCATCGGCGCTCGAGACCGGCGCCGCATGCGCGAGGAACCGGCTCTTGCGGATCTCCTCGCGGTAGCTGCAAGGCGCTTCGAGCGTAAAGAGGGAACTCATGGCGGCAAGTTTACCGCCCTGCTCGCGTCCTTTGACGCCGCATTTTTTTCTGCTATAGTTACGGGCTCGATTCCCCGATAGCTCAGTCGGTAGAGCGACGGACTGTTAATCCGCAGGTCACTGGTTCGAACCCAGTTCGGGGAGCCAAATTCGATGAGGAACGGACGCCCAGGGCGTCCGTTTTTCGTTTCAGGGTATGCTCGCCGCGAAACGCCGCGGCAGCGGCAAGACGAATACGACCCGGCGGAAGGACGGTCCGTGCCCCCAGTGTCTCCTCCCCTCACCCATCGGCGCATTCTCGCGATGGCCTTGCCCATCGTGCTTGCCAATCTCACGCAACCCTTGATGTCGGCCGTCGATACCGGGGTAGCAGGCCATCTTCCCGGCCCGGAATACCTGGCAGGCGTCGCATTGGGCGGCTTGCTATTCAGCTTTCTTTTCTGGGGCTTCGGTTTCTTGCGCATGGGAACCACCGGCCTCGTCGCCCAGGCCTGGGGCAAAGGCGACGAACCCGCGCTCGCCGCGACGGTGGTGCGTGCCATGATCCTGGCCGCCGCAATCGGACTACTCCTGCTGGCATTGCAAGGACCACTGATCGCGTTGGGCCTGGAACTGCTGGGAGGGAGCGCGGAAGTCACCCGGCAGGCGACGGCCTACTGCCGGGGCCGGATCTGGGCGGCTCCGCTCGCTCTCGCCAACTACGTCATCCTGGGCTGGCTGCTGGGTTGCCAGCGGGTACGCATCGCGCTCGGCCTGCAAATCCTGATCAACCTCGTCAACCTCGCGGCCGTGCTGCTGTTCGTGCACGTCTTCGACTGGGGCGTGACCGGCATTGGCGCGGCCACGGCCGCGGCCGACGGCGTCGGCACGCTGGCCGGCGGGTTCCTGCTATGGCGCTCCCACCGGTCTGCCTGGCCGGCCCTGCGCCTGGCGGCCTTGCTCGACGCCTCGGCCATGCGGCGGCTGGTCGGCATCAATATCCACATATTCATCCGCACGGCCTGTCTGCTGGCGAGCATGGGGTGGTTTGCACACCTTGGTGCCATGCAAGGCGACACGGTGCTCGCCGCCAATGCCCTCTTGCTGAACTTCCTGACCTTCATGGCTTTCGGCCTCGACGGTTTCGCGCATGCAGCGGAGGCACTGGTCGGTTCAGCCGTAGGCGCGGGCGACGCCCCGGGGCTGCGCCGCGCGGTGCGGCTATGCATGGGCTGGGCCGCCGCCGGTGCGCTGGGTTACGCGGCGGCATATGCCGCGGCAGGCCCCGCCATCGTCGCCATGCTGACTGACCAGCCGGTGCTGCGCGAAACGGCCGCGCACTTCCTGCCGTGGATGGTACTGGCGCCCATCGCCTCGGTCTGGGCTTACCTGTACGACGGCATGTTCATCGGCGCGACGCAGACCCGGACGCTGATGTATTCCATGCTCTTGTGCGGCGCCGCCTTCCTCGGATTGTCCCTGGGGCTGTTGCCGAAGTTTGGCAATCACGGCCTATGGCTGTCTTTTCTTACTTTCAACGCCCTGCGCGGATTGACGCTGCACCTGGCAGCTCCCCGCACGCTTTACCGCGCACCCGGCGCGTCCGTGTCGGCAAATGCATCCTGATGCGGGGTTATCCCCGCATCCTGTGGACAAGCTTGGGGACAGCAGTGGAACAAACGGAAACGGCCCGCATCACAGCGCGCTTTGAGGTTCCCCGCCCACGAATTGAGCAGCGCATCCCGCCAGGCGCAGCTGCCCCTTTGCCTTGACAATGGCTTGCTTGGCCGATTATGGTCACGCCCCTTGTATAGAGATGGTGATCCCATGGTTGTCTGGCTCAAAGTGCCCTATGCCGAGAAGGACGAAGCCAAGGCGCTAGGGGCCAGGTGGTCTCCCGCGCAGAAGAAGTGGTACGTCAAGGACGCCGCCGATCTCACGCCTTTTCAACGCTGGCTGGACGTCGATGCGCCTGCCTCGGCCGTGGCGGCGCCCGTGGACGAAGCGCCGCCGGCCAACGGAGCCGTGATTTTTTGCGACGGTGCTTGCCGTGGCAATCCCGGCGGCCCGGGCGGCTGGGGCGCGCTGATCCGCACGCCGGACGGCACCGTGGAAATCTTTGGCGGGTCTCCGGACACGACCAACAACCGCATGGAGTTGACCGCGGCTGCCGAAGCCTTGCGCTGGCTGCCGCAGCCTTGCGACGTCGTCGTCTATACCGACTCCCAGTACGTCGTGAACGGCATGAACCAATGGCGCCATGGATGGGTGCGCAAGAACTGGAAAGACGTCAAGAACGTCGAACTCTGGAAGACGCTGATCGCAGAAGCGGATCGGCATCGTGCCACGTTCAAGTGGGTACGCGGACACAACGGCCATGTCGGCAACGAACGGGCCGATGCACTGGCCAACGAAGGCCTGGATCATGCGCAACGTACGGGCAAGAGCGAAGCCGTGGTGCGCGTGGTGGCAGGAAGCGGAACGTCGAACTGACCCGTTGGCGCCGCGTTCTCCCTCAGATCGAGGATGGGTCGGCCGCGTACAATGCCGCCCCATGATTTTCCGCTCGCTGGCATTTTCACTGCTTCTCTCCTTGCTTCCCGCTCATGCCGCAGACCTGGTCACCCGGCCGGGCGCCGTCGGCCACCGCGATTTCCGGCATGCCAAGCAAGTCCTCCCCAAGGTCTATGCAGGCCTAGAAAGCACGTTTTATTGCGGATGCCGCTACCGCGGCAAAAGCATTGACTTTTCCTCCTGTAGCTACCAGGTCCGCAAGGACGCCCGCCGTGGATCACGCCAGGAGTGGGAACACGTCGTGCCAGCCTGGGTCATCGGCCACCAGCGGCAGTGCTGGCAACGCGGCGGACGCAAGCACTGCGCGGCCGTCGACCCGGTCTTCCGCAAAGCGGAAGGCGATCTAGTCAACCTTGTTCCCGTGATCGGCGAGATCAACGCGGACCGCTCTAATTTCCGCTATGCCGTGTGGGCAGACGACCCGCCTCCCATCTATGGCCAATGCCGCACTGTCGTGGACTTCAAAAAGCGCCGCATACAGCCCCGGCAAGTGGTGCGGGGACGCATTGCACGCATCCAGATGTACATGGCCACCACCTATGGCCTGCACCTGAGCCAACAGGATCGGCGCCTGTTCTGCACCTGGGCCCGGGCCTATCCGGTGGACGCCTGGGAGCGCGAACGGGAGCACCGCATCCAGCGCATACAGGGCAGCGGCAACCGCTTCGTCTCCGACCCGGCGGCAGTAGACAGTTTCTGCAGCCGTAGCTAAGGCGCGCGAGCACTCCTCCCCGCCGTGGGCCGAGCCCCTGGGGAAGGATCAGCCCACGGATGGCGGGGACATGGCGACAGCGGTGACTTGACGGAGATACTGTATATTCATACAGTATCCATCCGTTGTGTTCGCGCATCCCCATGCCTGCTTTCGCTGCTTCCTCGCCCTCGGCTTTGCCCGCCATCCACCCGCTGCTCTGGCGGGGGTCGCAGCTCGCACGGGCCGACCAGCCGTGTGTGGAGACCGGCCATCCCGAACTATCCCGCAATCTGCCCGGCGGGGGCTGGCCCCTGGGGCAGCTCATCGAATTGTTGCTGCCGCACTCCGGCATAGGCGAGCTCAGGCTGCTGCTGCCCGCCCTGCGCAGGCTTCCCCCCAAGCGCAGCATCGTCCTGCTTCGACCTCCGCACGTCCCCTGCCAACAGGCCTGGCTGGCCCAGGGCTTTCCGGTCCGGCAACTGCTTTGGGTGTCGCCCAGGGAAACGACCAATGCCCTATGGGCCGCCGAGCAAATCCTCAAGCACGGAAGCTGCGGGGCCTTGCTTTACTGGGCGGAGCATTCGTCCGCCACGGCCCTGCGGCGGCTGCACTTGGCCGCGCAAGGCGGAGAAACCGCTTTCTTCATGTTCCGCCCGGCCGCCGCGGCACAAGCCTCCTCTCCAGCCTCCTTGCGGCTGCTGCTGCAGCCGGCCGGGGATCGGCTATGCCTGCGCATACTCAAGCGCCGCGGCCCCTGCCAGGAAACCCCCTTGGTGCTGCCGCTCGCGCCTGCCCCCTCGGCGCCGGGCGACGCCGTTCCGTCTTCCGAGCCCCATCATGCGGTTGTGGATAGCCGTCTACCTGACGCAACCCAGCCTCGACGCACTGAACCCGCTCTGGTCGGATGAGGCCGCGCCCGCCGTGGCGGTCCTGGATCACGAGCAGGTGGTAGCCGTCACCCCCGAGGCCCGCAGGCTGGGCGTGCGTCCAGGCATGCGCAAAAAAAGCGCAGGCGCGGTGGCGCCCCACGCCTCGTTCATCCAACGCGACGCCGAACGCGAGCAGCAACTGCTGAAGGCTGCCTCGCTCGCCATGCTGCAATACACCCCCGACGTCGCCTTCGGTCCCGAGGCCAGCCTGCTATTGGAAGTCGGCCCCAGCCTGCGGGCCTTCGGCGGCCCGGCCTCCTTGTGCCGGCGCATACGCCGCAGCATGGGCGAGCTCGGCTGCCAGTCCCGCCTCGGCATGGCTCCCACTGCCCTCGGCGCATGGCTGCTCGCGGCACGTGCTACCCCCGGCCCGCGTCGGGTGCTGCGGCTGCCGGCACTCGTGCGCAACCTGGGGAACATTCCCTGCACCCTGCTGCCCGCTGCCCGCCCGCACCGTGAATGGCTCGAAGGCATAGGCTGCCGCACCCTCGCCGCGCTGCTCCGCTTGCCGCGTGCCGGCATGCAGCGCCGCTGCGGCCCCGATTTGCTTCGATCGATCGACCAAGCCTACGGGCACCATCCAGAAGTCTTCGAATGGATACGACCCCCACTCGATTTCTCGGCCCGCATTGAATTACTGGCCCGCATCGAACATGCTCCGGCCGTGCTCACGGTGGCCAGGCGGCTCATCCAGCAATTGGCGGGATGGCTCAATGCAGTACAGGCGGCCGTGTGCGCCGTCGTGCTGGTCCTGGAACACGAACGCGGCCGCCATGCCCGCCCTCCTACGCGCCTGTCCATCGCGCCGGCAGACCCCGAATGGCAGCCCGATCATTTATTGCACCTGCTCAAAGAACACCTGGGGCGCCTGTCACTCCAGGCGCCGGTCATCGCCGTTGGCCTGCAGACCGACCGGCTCGCACCCCGCGAGCCGGCGCCAGACGACCTCTTCATCGAGCCCGGAGGAGAGCCTGCCCGGGAAGGGCGCCTGCTGGACCTGCTGACGGCGCGCCTGGGCCCCGGCCAAGTCTTGGCTGCCCGGCCACAGGCCGATCACCGTCCCGAGGCGGCCAACCGCTGGCTGCCGGCACTCGGGCCGTTCCGCTCGGCCGCCACGGCGGAAAACTTCTCTGCCGAGCGTCCGTTCTGGCTGCTGCAGCGGCCCATTCCTCTCGTCATGCGTGAGCATCGACCGTATTACGGCACGCCGTTGCGCATCTTGCGCGGGCCCGAGCGCATCGAAGCCGGCTGGTGGGACGGCTCGCCCATTTCCCGCGATTACTTCGTGGCCGAAAGCGAAGACAAAATCCGCTATTGGATTTATCTCGACCGGTCTCTGAAGGAGCCCCGGTGGTACCTGCACGGCCTGTATGCCTGACGCCATGGCTGCTCCACCTTCCCTTCCCGGCATCAGCCTGCCTCCGTACGCCGAGCTGCAGTGCCTGACCAACTTCAGTTTCTTGCGCGGCGCCTCGTGGCCGGAGGAAATGGTGGACCGCGCCGCCGAGCTCGGTTATGCGGCCCTGGCCATCACCGACGAATGCTCGCTGGCGGGTGCGGTACGCGCCCATGTCCGGGCCAAGGAGAAAAAGCTGCCGCTGATCTTGGGCAGTCAATTCCGCCTGCAAGACGAAACGGACTCGCCCGGGATGGAGCTCGTGCTGCTGGCCACGGACAAGGAAGGCTACGGTCACCTTGCGGAATTGATCACGTACGCCCGTTCCCGAAGCGCCAAGGGCAGCTACTGCTTGCGCGCGGACGATCTCGCGCATCCCCCTGCAGGATATGCCCATTTGCGCGGCATGCCGCATTGCCTCGCCATTCTCGTCCCCGCCCATGGAATAGGCGCGGATCGCCTGTCCCGGCAGGCCGAATGGCTGGCCGCGACCTTCCCCGGACGGTGCTGGCTCGCATTGAGCTTGCTCAACCTTCCAGGAGACGACCATCACCGCAACACGGTGGAAAGCATCGCGCGCCAGTATGCATTGCCCGTGGTGGCCACGGGACGGGTGGAAATGCATGTCCGCTCCCGCAAGCCCTTGCACGACGTCTTATGCGGCATCCGCTTGCGCCGGCCCGTGGGCCAATGCGGATATGCGCTGGCGGCCAACGCGGAGCAACACCTGAGGACTCGCGTCCACCTGGCCAGGCTCTATCCCCCTGAAGCGTTGGAAGAAACCGTGCGTATCGCCAAACTGTGCGCCTTCGACCTGGACCAGCTGCGCTACGAATATCCCGAAGAACTCGTGCCGGCGGGGCATACACCCGCTTCCTACCTGCGCAGCGAAACCTACGCCGGGGCGCGCAAGCGCTATCCAGAAGGGATTCCCGAACGCATCCGGACCCAGCTCGAGAAAGAACTCGCGCTGATCTCCGAGCTGCGCTATGAGGCCTATTTCTTGACCGTGTACGACATCGTCAAGTTCGCGAACAGCCGCAACATCCTCTGTCAAGGACGCGGCTCCGCCGCCAATTCCGCAGTCTGCTACTGCCTGGGCATCACCGCAGTCCGGCCCGAAAGCATCGACCTGCTCTTCGGGCGCTTCATCAGCAAAGAGCGCAACGAACCGCCCGACATCGACGTCGACTTCGAGCACCAACGCCGCGAAGATGTCATCCAATACATTTACAAAAAATACGGCCGCGACCGGGCGGCGCTGACCGCCGTCGTCATTTCCTACCGCTCGCGCAGCGCACTGCGCGACGTGGGGCGCGCGCTCGGCATGGATCTCGCCCTGGTGGACCGCGTCGCCAAGGCCCACCAATGGTGGGATGGAAAAAAGAACATCCTGAAGCGCCTCGAGGAATGCGGCTTGGCGGCCGACTCCCCAGAAGCGCAGCTTTGGGCGAACCTGGCCGAACAATTGCTCGGTTTCCCGCGCCATCTATCTCAGCACCCCGGCGGCTTCGTCATTTCGCACAGCAAACTCTCGCGCATGGTGCCCATCGAGAACGCCGCCATGAAAGACCGCAGCATCGTGCAATGGGACAAAGACGACCTCGATGCCGCGGGACTGCTCAAGGTAGACATACTGGCCTTGGGCATGCTCACGGCGCTACGCCGGGCGCTGGAGCTTGCCAGCCGGCGTCGCGGGCACACACTGGAGCTCTACGCCGTGCCGCACGGAGACGAGGCGACGTACGACATGATCTGCAAAGCGGACACCATAGGCGTGTTCCAGATCGAGTCGCGCGCGCAAATGAGCATGCTGCCCCGCCTGCAGCCGCGCAATCTGTACGACCTCACCGTCCAGATCGCCATCGTGCGGCCGGGCCCCATCCAGGGCGGCATGGTGCATCCGTACCTGCGCCAGCGCCAGCAGCCGGAACGCATTCGATACCACAGCCCGGCAGTCAAGAAAGTCCTGGAGCGCACCTACGGCGTTCCTATTTTTCAAGAACAGGTCATGCAGCTCGCGATGTGCGCGGCCGGCTATACAGAGGGAGAAGCCGACGAGCTGCGCCGCTCCATGGCGGCTTGGAAGCGCAAAGGCAATCTCGAAAAACACTACGAAAAAATCATCCGCGGCATGCTGGCTAACGACTACGAACTGGAATTCGCCCAAAGCATCTGCCGCCAGATACAAGGCTTCGGGGAATATGGCTTTCCCGAATCGCATGCAGCCAGCTTCGCATTGCTTGCCTACGCAAGCGCCTGGCTCAAGTGCCATGAACCGGAGGCCTTCCTGGCGGCCTTGCTCAATAGCCAGCCCATGGGGTTTTACTCGCCTTATCAATTGATCCAAGATGCCCAGCGACATGGCGTGGAAATTCGCCCGGTAGACGTCCTCGCTAGCGATTGGGATGCCACGCTCGAGCCTGCTGGCGAACGTCCCGCGGTACGCCTGGGGTTGAACCAGGTGCAGGGGCTGTCCGAAAGCGCGGGGCGCCGCATCGAAGCCGCCAGGAAAGAAGCGCCGTTCCGGAATGCCACGGACCTGGCGCGCCGTGCCGATCTCGATCGCCAGGCTTTGCAAGCCCTTGCCGCCGCTGATGCCCTGCGCTCTTTGTCGGGACATCGGCGCGCCGCGCTCTGGGAAGCAGCCGACAACGTTCCCCAGCCCGGCCTGCTGCGCGACGCCATGCCCTATGAGCCAGCGCCGCTGCTCGATGCGCCGGGCGAGGCCGACGACATCCGGGCCGACTACGAAGCCTTGAAGCTCACGCTGCGGCGCCATCCGTTGGCGCTGCTGCGCGAACGCCTCACGCGGCGCGGCTTCATGCCCGCTTCGGTCCTGAAAACTTACCCGGACCGCCGACTGGCGCGCGCTTGTGGCATCGTCACGGTGCGCCAGCGGCCAGGTACGGCCAAAGGTACCGTATTCATCACGCTGGAAGACGAAACGGGCCAGGTCAACGTCATCGTCTGGTCGGGCCTGGCTGAACGCCAGCGCCGCGAATTGGTAGGTGCTCCATTGCTGGGTGTATACGGTACCTGGCAATCGCACCAGGGCGTGCAGCACCTGCTGGCGAAACGGCTGGTCGACCTCACTCCCCTGCTTGGCAAGCTCGTCGTATCGAGCCGCAATTTCCATTGAGGAAGGCCCAGGGGCCCCAGGTCGCCGGGACGCGACGGGCGGCAACGAGGCGACGAACACAACGCTCGCCCGCACATCGCAAAGCGGCACGGACGAACGAAAAAAAACCGCGCCAGGCGCGGCGCGGTCTTGCTGGGCAACCGAACGCTTAGAAGTCCATGCCGCCGCCAGCGGGAGCCGGGGCCTTTTCTTCCTTGGGCAGTTCGGCCACCGTGGCGTCGGTGGTCAGGATCAGGCCGGCGATGGACGCGGCGTTCTGCAGCGCGGTCCGCGTCACCTTGGTAGGATCGACGACGCCGATCTCGACCAGATCGCCGTATTCGCCGGTGGCGGCGTTATAGCCATAGTTGCCCTTGCCTTCCAGCACCTTCGAGACGACCACCGAGGGCTCTTCGCCCGCATTGGCGACGATGGTGCGCAGCGGCGCTTCGAGGGCGCGCAACACGATGCGGATACCGGCATCCTGGTCGCTGTTGTCGCCCTTGATTTTTTCGGCGGCCGCCCGGGCGCGCAGCAGCGCGACGCCACCACCCGGCACGATGCCCTCTTCCACTGCGGCGCGAGTCGCGTGCAGGGCATCGTCGACGCGATCCTTCTTCTCTTTCATCTCGACTTCGGTCGCGGCGCCCACCTTGATCACGGCCACGCCGCCCGCCAGCTTGGCCACGCGCTCCTGCAGCTTTTCACGGTCGTAATCGCTGGTGGCCTGCTCGATCTGCTTCTGGATGGACTTGACGCGCGCATCGATGCGCGACTGTTCGCCAGCGCCGTCAATGATGATGGTGTTCTCTTTCTGCACCTCCACGCGCTTGGCGCGGCCAAGGTCTTCCAGGGTAGCCTTCTCGAGCTGCTTGCCGGTTTCTTCGGAGATGACGGTCGCCCCCGTGAGGATGGCGATGTCTTCCAGCATGGCCTTGCGGCGATCGCCGAAGCCCGGGGCCTTGACGGCCGCAACCTTGAGCACGCCGCGCATGGCGTTGACCACCAGCGTCGCGAGCGCTTCGCCTTCGACGTCCTCGGCCACGATGAGCAGCGGCTTGCCAGCCTTGGCCGTCGCCTCGAGCACGGGCAAGAGTTCGCGGATGTTGGAGATCTTCTTGTCGTGCAGCAGGATCAACGGTTCTTCCAGGACCGCGATCTGCTTTTCCGGATCGTTGATGAAGTACGGGCTCAGGTAGCCGCGATCGAACTGCATGCCCTCGACGATGTCGAGCTCGTTCTCCAGCGACTTGCCGTCTTCGACGGTGATCACGCCTTCCTTGCCGACTTTTTCCATCGCCTCGGCGATGATCTTGCCCACGGCTTCATCGGCGTTGGCCGACAGCGCGGCAACCTGCGCCACCTCCTTGTTGGTGGATATCGGCTTGGAGAGCTTCTTCAACTCTTCGACCACGGCATTGACGGCCTTGTCGATGCCGCGCTTCAGGTCCATGGGGTTCATGCCCGAAGCGACGTGCTTCATGCCTTCCTGCACGATGGCCTGGGCCAGCACGGTAGCGGTCGTGGTGCCGTCGCCAGCAACGTCGGCGGTCTTGGAGGCGACTTGCTTGACGATCTGGGCCCCCATGTTCTCGAACTTGTCCTTCAGCTCGATCTCCTTGGCCACGGAGACGCCGTCCTTGGTGACCACGGGCGCGCCGAAGCTGCGTTCGAGCAGCACGTTGCGGCCCTTCGGGCCAAGCGTGACCTTGACCGCATCAGCCAGGATGTTGACGCCCTGCACGATACGCGCGCGGGCACCGTCATGGAACTTGATGTCTTTTGCACTCATATCGTTTTCCTCGCAATCCTATCGTTAGGCGGCTTTCTTCAGTTCGCCCTGCTTGTCCTCGAGGATGCCGAGCACATCGTCTTCGCGCATGACGAGGAATTCCTCGCCGTCGATCTTCACCGTCTGGCCGGCATATTTGCCGAACAGCACGTGATCGCCGACCTTCACCTGGAGGGGACGCACGCTGCCGTCATCGAGGGTCTTGCCGGGACCCACGGCGATGACTTCCCCCTGCTCGGGCTTTTCCGCTGCGGTGTCCGGAATCACGATGCCCGAGGCCGTCTGGCGTTGTTGTTCTATTCGTTTGACGATTACCCGGTCGTGAAGGGGACGAATCTTCATGATCAATCTCCTAAGCGATTACAGGTCACCAGAAAGGGATACAGGCGAGACAGGCGCCGCGCCTCGCGCCGGGAGGGGCGCCTGCGCCGCGGACCGGAAAATATGAGCAGGCGGCAAACCTTCAAGAGGCTGCCGCCTGCGCCATTTGAAACAAAATGTAACTAAAGGATGATGCGGTCGACCCTGCCCAATCGATAGACGGCGCGACCGTCTTTTCCTGCTTCGAACGGGTATGGCACGACCGGGCACGGCAGCGCGCGGCCACCGGCACTATCCAGCGTACTGTCTTCGTCGCCTGTCAACTGCCAGAGGCCGCCTTTGCGGGGCCGGAACAACCAGCGCACGTAACCCTTGTGGGCGGCCATGCGCAGCATGCCGTCGCGATCCGGCGCTTCCATGATGACCCCGGGCTCGGTGGCATCAGGATAGTCGCCAAAGGCGCGATGGCCGGCCAGTGCTTCGCTGGCCGAGGCCCCCAGCCGCCACCACGGGCGACTCACGAGGCGCTCCAGGTCCCAAGCCCCCAATTGCCAGGCCGCATCGAGCAAGGCCTGTTCGATGGCCGAAATGCCTTCCCCCTGCACCTCGAGCTGCAGCCCGGAGCCGGCTACCGCCCGCAGGGGCAACGGCACGCCCTCGAGTTTCAGCGGCGTTTCCCGCCCGAAGCCATGCCAGTGGATGATGAGGAGGACCGGCGTGTCGCGCTTCGGCACGGTAGTCGCGGTCACCGCATAAATAGGCAGCTTCATGGCTGCGGCATGGGCCGAAATCGTTTCAAAGACGTTCATCCTGCCTCCGATTCGATTTACGCGGCCCCGGCTCGCGCGCGGGAGGCGGGACGCGGGGCCGCCGGGCTTCGTGCAAAAAATTTATCGCGCCATGTCGCCCCGTTCAAGCACCCCTGCAGCCCCGGAAGGCAGGCCAAACAAAAAAGGCGGCTTGCCTAGCAAGCCGCCTTTTATCCAGCGGAAAAAACCGGGGAAAATCAGCCGGGCATCGGAGGCTCGGTGCCTTCGATCTGGACCCGGAAACCCGAGCGCACGTTGGGCCAATAATCCCAGATCGCCTTGTGGTGCGTGCAACGGTTGTCCCAGAAGGCGATCGAATGCGGCTCCCAGCGGAAGCGGCAGGTCCATTCGGGCTTGTTGCAGTGATCGACCAAGAATTGCAGGATGCGGTCGCCTTCCAGCTTGGGCAACTCGTTGATGTGCGAGGTGAAGTCGGTGTTGACGAAGATGAGCTTCTTGCCGCTTTCGGGGTGGCGCGCGATCACGGGATGAGAAGAGATCGGCGTGCCGGCACCGAACACCCGCGTGCCGTCATGCGTCGCGGTCAGGCCTTCCAGGTAGGCCTTCATCCTCGGCGAAAGCGCGTCGTATGCCGCGTACATGCTCGCGAACATGGTGTCGCCGCCGCCGTGCGGAGGCACCGTGTGGTTGTAGAGCATGCTGGCCATGGGCGGGATCGGGGCGCAGGACTGGTCGCTGTGGAAGTTCTCGCCCGAGATCTGCTTGGAGGTCTCGTCGTAGTGGAATTTGCGGACGTACGGGTTGTCCGTGGTCTTGCTGATGGTATTGACGCCGACGTGCTTGCCCAGTTTCCCGAAATAGCTGGCGGTACGGATTTGATCTTCGAAACTGATTTTCTGGTTACGGAAGAAAATCACCTGATATTCGATGAAAGCGGCGCGCAGTTCCGCAACCTCTTTATCGCTCAGCGGACGGGTCAAATCGATGTTGCCGATTTCGGCCCCAATATGCGGAGATATCGGGGTAACGGTGATGCATTCGTATTTCATAATAAAGATTCCTGATCCGAAAAACCCGGACATGAGTCGGCGGCAACGTCTGTCGCCCATCCGGCACGAACGGAATCATGCGCCTGCGGGCCCGATTCAGCTAGTCCGCCAAGCGACTACTAGTTATTCAGTTTTTGCATTCCTCAAGATGAGGACGTGCTTCCCACCAGCGTGTCCGCAGCCGTTTGGCGAAGCAAATCCACGGTCTTGGTGGTCAGCAAGGTGGGCGGGCGCCGGCTGTGCGTCACAAGCGCGATGACCCCGCCTATGACCGGCTCGACCAGCGGATGGATGCATAACTCGTGGCTCTGCATGCCCGCCCGCACTAGGTTGTAAGGGACGACGGCGGCGCCGAATCCCTTGTTCACCAGCGCCACGATGGCCTCGACGCCATCGATTTCGAACGCGATATCGAGCGCAACGCTCTGGCGCGCCGCCTCGGCCTCGACCAGCATCCGCAGGGGATGGGGTTCGGACGGAAAAATCAATCGGTACTGGGACAGGCAGGAGAAGGCCAGCGGCTTGTTTTCTTCGCGCTCGTCCGATTTGCGCAGTATGAGGCAGAGCGGCTCGCGCACGATGGGCTCGATCTCCGTCAGCGAAGAGACCACCGGGTCATACATCAGCGCAGCATCCAGCTTATCTGATATCAAGCGCTCGTAAAGCGCCATGCTCAGTGCTTCGACGATGGTCAGCTTGGCGAGCGGAAAACGTTCACTGAAAGCGCGCACCAATGGAACCGTGAGCACCCGTCCCAGCGAGGGGGGTAGGCCGATCACCACCCTGCCCGTGATCTCCGACTCCGAGCGCGACAAGACTTGCGTCGCTGCGTCGAGCTGCTGGAGCACGCTTCGCGCGAACAGGGAAAACTGCTCGCCCGCGTCGGTGAGCACGATGCCCCGCCCATGCCGATGGAACAGGGTTTTTCGCAATTCGAGCTCGAGTTGCCGCACTTGCCGGCTGAGAAACGGCTGCCCTACCCCCAGTGCCGCGGCTGCCCGGCTGAAACTACCGTGCTCGGCGACTCGGACGAAATACTCCAGCTGCTTGAAATCCATTGCGCTCTCTAGCTAACAGAAATGCAAATATTGCATAACTCGTTGTTATCTTCACGTCTAAAGGCGATTTTCGCAAGCCTGGACGGAAATTGCTTGACACCGATGAGTCGACCCTTTTAGTGTGTCACTAATTAACCATTGAACCATAGACGAAACGCGAGAGCCGGTCGCCAGGTTTTCGTTCGGTCAGGGTCATTGGGCAAAAAGGCTTGCCCCACAAATTCGGAGGAGACACCAGGGTTTTTTCCCCAAACCCCGGTCTTTTGGCCGAATAAATAACTTCTTTTCGTCCAGAGTATTGCCATGAAAAAAATCATGCTGCGCGCCTGTGCGGCCTCGGTTATTGCGTCCCTTGGTTTTGCCGCACAAGCTCAAAATTACCCGACCCGACCGATTACCCTGGTAGTCCCCTTTGCTGCCGGGGGCTCTTCCGACATCCTGGCCCGCGCCTTCGGCGCCTCGTTGGCGGCGCGCGTCGGCCAGCCCGTCGTTGTCGAAAATAAACCCGGCGCGGCCGGCATCATCGCCTCGGATTACGTGGCGCGCGCTCAACCCGACGGCTATACCCTGCTGTTCGGCACCATCGGCACGCACGCCATCAATCCCGTCCTGAAAAAGACGTTGCCCTTCGACGTATCCAAGAGCTTCACGGCGATCGGGCCGCTCGCTGACGGCCCCCTGGTGCTCGTGGTCAATCCCCGCCTGCCCGCCAATAATCTTCAGGGGCTCATGGATTATGCGCGCGCCCACCCCGACAAGTTGTCTTATGCCTCTGCCGGCATTGGCGCCATTTCCCACCTGGCTGGCGAACTGTTCAAGTCTGAGGCCCAAGCCGAGATCACCCACGTGCCTTATAAGGGCGGCGGCGCTGCCATGCCCGACCTGATGAGCGGCCAGGTGCAACTGATGCTCGAGACCATCCCCAACACGCTCTCCGCCCTGCGCGCCGGCAAGCTCCGAGCCTTGGCCATTAGTAGCGACACGCGTTCGGCCTCGCTGCCCGACGTGCCGACCTTCAAAGAAGCGGGCCTCAGCAAGCTGAATGTCACCACTTGGACCGGCTTGTTTGGCCCGGCAGGCATGTCGGCAGACGTGAGTACGCGACTGAATGCGGAGCTCGTGAAAATCCTGGCCGACGCCGACTACGTCAAGCGCATCGCGCAAACCGGCAGCGTCGTGCCCAAGCCCATGACCGGAGAACAATTCTCTGCCTTCGTGAGCAGCGAAGTGACACGCTGGCGCGCCGTGGCGCAGGCTGCAGGCGTACAGCCCGAATAAGCCGGTGCCCGCAACCGCCGGGCGGCATCGCTCGGCCGGCTGCGTCCCGGGGCCGATCGCAAATCCGTCGATCGGCCCCTTTTCTTTTTTCTTTATTTGGGCCGCTATACGTCCACCGCCCCGGCGTCCGGTGCCGTGCATGCCGCGCGCCACGTCATTCCCATATCTGCACGCGCAGCGCCGGGGCGCGCGAAAAAAACGGTACTTTCTACACGCTGGCCAGGCAATTCCATGCGCGTGTTAAACCCGGAAATGCCAGCAACGGCGCTGTAACCCCTGGCCCCATGGCATACCGCTAAGCTGGACTCGTGAATGGAACCGGACGGTGATATGCGCATTCCCCCTTCGTCGCACGAAACCCGCTACATGGCGGAGGCCCGCTTGCGAATGGTGGTGCGGACGCTCAGGCCGGATATCCCCGCCGACGCCATTACCATCGAAACCGACGAGAGGGGTCTCTGGAGTGCGCAGATCTTCGGCGTCGAGCAAGCCTTGCAGCACCCCGGCGCCCCCTTGTACCGCGAGGTACTCGACAGGCTCTCGAACTGGCATCCGATCTATGACCGCGAGGAAATCGCGGCGCTGCTCACCACCCTCAAGATCATCGCCCCCAAGGCTGGCATTGCCATACCGCCGGGCTCGCTGCAGTTGCTCGAGTTGCCGGCCGGCGTCCTTGTCCTGACCGTGAACGATGCAGCCGTCATAGCCTCGGAAGACCCGCTGCACTTGCTGTCGCAGGCGGTCGTGCGCCTGCGCGCCACGCAGGACGCCTCGCATTGAGGCCCATGCCGGGGTCCGGCCCGCTGCGACTGGTATCATCAGTCATCAATCTTCCCGCGACTTTATAACCCGCATGTTCCCGACACGACTCACGGCCGGCTACCGGTCCTTCCTCGACGGCCGCTTCACTGGCGAGCGCGCCCGCTACGAATCGCTTGCCGAGAAAGGACAGAAGCCCGAGATCATGGTCATCGGTTGTTGCGACTCGCGCGTCGCGCCGGAGGTCATTTTCGATGCCGGTCCGGGTGAAATCTTCGTGGTGCGCAACGTCGCGAACCTGGTGCCTCCCTACGAGGGAGGCACCCAGAACTACCACGGTACCAGCGCCGCGCTCGAGTTCGCGGTGCAATCGCTGCGAGTCAAGCACATCGTGGTCCTGGGGCACGCGCTGTGCGGCGGCATTTCGGCCGTCGCCAATAGCGCCCAGCCACTCTCGGCCGGAGATTTCATCGGCAAGTGGATGCAGCAAATCGCCCCGGTCGTCGAACGCATCGTCCCACCCGGGGAAAACCCCGGCAAATACATCCGGCAGCTCGAATTGGCCACGGTTGAACACAGCCTCGCCAATCTCATGACCTTTCCCTGGGTGCGTACCCAGGTCGAACAAGGGCAGCTGCAGCTGCACGGTGCTTATTTCGGCGTGGCAACCGGCGTGCTGATGGTGCGCGACCCGGCCACCGGAGCGTTCCACCCCGTTACCGACGAGCCGGCTCAGGCTTGATTGCCCGCCGCGCAACAACTTTTACGCAACGTCATCCCGCCCCCGCGGTCCAACCGTTTCGCACGACTACATACGAATACGGACGGAGTTGGACGCCATGATGTCACGCATCGCCCTCGGGGCGCTGATTTGCCTGCCCTTGCTGGCCCATGCCGGCGGAGTTGCCAAGCTTGCCGGGGTGGACGACCGCGGCCGCCCCTTCTCGGCCTCCGTGGAATTTGCGGGGGGCAATGTACGCGCTTCGTCGCCCCAGGGCCCTGACGGCTATCTGCTGGCCCGCGGCGAGAGAATCTATGCGGTCACCCGCGTAAGCGGCCGCCAGGTGGTCATGCAGGCCGAAGACTTGATGCGCATGGCGGGAAGTTTGATGCCCAGCCCCACCGCGGCATTGGAACAAGTCAGCGCCATCGTCTCCCTACAGCCCACTGAGCGGCCCGAGGTGGTCGCCGGCGTGCGGGGGACGATCTACCTACTCACCTATGAGGACGGCCAGCGGCGGCGGCGAACAGAAGAACTGGTCCTAGCTCCTGACCCGGCCGCAGGCGAACTGACTTCCGCTGCGCTCAAGCTCGGCAAGAATCTCGCGAGGCTCGCGGGCACGGTCCTGCCCGCCGGCGCCGACGATTTGGCGAGCAGGCTCCAGCGCGAGCGCCTGGGGCTGCTCCGGTTCGGCGACCGCTTGAAGGTCGAATCCCTCGACGCCCGCACGCCGCAAGGCGCCCGCTTCGAGCTGCCCCGCGAATCCTTCCAACTGCCAGACCTGCGTAGCATCGTCCCTGGCCTCGGCCGCCCATGAGGCAGCAATGCAGGCGCCGCTGACAAGGCCTAGAATGCCAAGACCAGCCCACCCTGCCTTGACTGCATGCCCCATTTCGCCGCTCTGCGGGAGGGAGCTTCCCGATGACCCGCGCCACGCGTTTCAGCCTGGTGACGATTGCCGTCGGCGTCGTCGTACTCGGCCTGAAGTTCACGGCCTATTGGGTCACGGGCAGCATCGCGCTGTACTCCGATGCACTGGAGAGCATCGTCAACGTGGCCACGGCCGTCATTACGCTCATCGCCGTGTCGGTCAGCGCCATGCCAGCCGACGCCAATCACCCCTACGGCCACGACAAGGCCGAGTATCTCTCGGCCGTACTCGAAAGCACGCTGATCTTGATCGCGGCCTTGGCCATCCTGCGCGAAGCGTACGAAGCGTTCATGCATCCCAGGCCGCTGCAGACCCCGCTGCTGGGCACGGCCATCAACTTAGGAGCGACGCTGCTCAACGGGCTGTGGGCCGCCATGCTGATACGTTATGGCCGCCGGTGGCGTTCTCCGGCCCTGGTCGCCGATGGCAAGCACCTCTGGACGGACGTCGCATCCTCGCTAGGCGTCGCCCTGGGCGTCGGGTTGGCGGCGCTCACGCAATGGCAGCGCCTGGACGCCATCATTGCCGGCCTGGTGGCCTTGCACGTGCTGTGGTCGGGGTGGCAATTGATGCGGGATTCGGTAGGTGGCCTCATGGACGAAGCGTTGCCCGCGGAAACCCTCGAAGGCATCCGCCATATCATACGCACTGTCGGAGGCGGGGCACTCCAGCCTGGCTCGCTACGCTCGCGTCGCTCGGGCGCCCGGGTTTTCATCGAGTTCAACCTCGTGGTTCCGGGTGAGATTTCGGTGGCCACGGCGCACGACATTTGCGACCGACTGGAAGCCGCCATCGAGGCCTATGTCGAAGGCAGCACCATCGTCATTCACCTGGAGCCGGCATCCTCCCACGCCGCCTCGCGCGACATCCGTACCGGCTGACATCATTATTATGTTTACTCCCCCGCCCGAAACGCTTTCCCGCCAGCTCGTCATCGACGCCACGCGCTCCTGGCTGGAAAAAGCCGTCATCGGCTTGAACCTGTGCCCGTTCGCCAAGGCTGTCCATGTCAGAAACCAGATCCGCTACGTGGTCAGCGAAGCGCGCGACGCCGACGCACTCCTGGAAGACCTGGCCGCGGAACTCAAGGCCCTGGCCCAAGCCGATCCCGAGCAGGTGGACACGGTGCTGCTCATCCACCCCTGGGCGCTGGCCGATTTCCATGCCTACAACGATTTTCTCGACGCCGCCGACGCGGCGGTGGCAGCGCTAGGCCTGGAAGGCGAAATCCAAGTTGCCAGTTTCCATCCTGACTACCAGTTCGCCGACACTGATCCCGACGACATCGCAAACTACACCAACCGTTCCCCCTACCCCATTCTTCACCTGTTGCGCGAGGCCAGCGTGGAACGCGCGGTGGAAGCGTTTCCCGAGGCTGAGCGGATTTACGAGCGCAACATCGCCACCCTGCGCGCATTGGGGCACGAAGGCTGGAAGAAACTCGGGATATGAGGCCTACCCTGCATCCACCCGCATGCCCAGGCGGTGCAGCAGGTTGCGGTCGGCTTCTATTTGCGGGTTGCCAGTCGTCAACAGGCGGTCGCCATAAAACATCGAGTTCGCGCCTGCCAAGAAGCACAACGCCTGCAATGCCTCGTTCATTTCCTCCCTGCCGGCCGACAACCTGACCCTGGCCTCGGGCATCGTGATGCGGGCCACTGCAATGGTGCGCACGAATTCGAACGCATCCAGGGGCGGAGCGTCCGCGAGCGGGGTGCCTTGGACGCGGACGAGATGGTTGATGGGTACGGACTCCGGATACGGGTCCAGGTTCGCCAGCTGGACGATGAGGCCCGCGCGCTCCCGGCGCGACTCGCCCATGCCGACGATCCCCCCGCAGCAGACCTTGATGCCAGCCTCGCGGACGCGCTCCAGCGTATCCAGCCGGTCCTGGTAGGTCCGCGTGGTGATGATCCTTCCGTAAAACTCCGGCGCCGTGTCGAGGTTGTGGTTGTAATAATCCAGTCCGGCCTCGCGCAGCTGCTGGGCCTGCGCGTCTTTCAACATGCCTAGCGTGACGCAGGTTTCGAGCCCCAGTTGTTTGACGGCCTGGACCATCTCGCATACGGCCTCGACCTGGTGCGCCTTGGGGCTGCGCCAAGCCGCCCCCATGCAGAAGCGGGTCGCACCGTTGTCTTTGGCCGCCTGCGCCGCCGTGAGCACGTCATCCAACGGCAAGAGCTTCCCAGACTCGACACCGGCATCGTACCGGGCGGATTGCGGACAGTAGCCGCAGTCCTCCGGGCACCCCCCTGTCTTGATCGATAGCAAGGTGGACAGCTGGATCGCATTGGCGTCGAAATGCCGCCGGTGGACGTCCTGGGCCCGGAAAAGCAGGTCGGCGAAAGGCATCTCGAACAACGCCATCACCTCGTCCACATTCCAGGCCGAGCCATTGCGGCGGGATGGAACAGCGGAGGAAGCCGGGACAGGGACGGGATCGATTTGCATGAAGCACTCCTCGAGTGACGCATGAGGCAAAGCCGGAAGCGACACATGGTAAGCAAAGCCAGCCGGGGTTTCAAACGGAAACCCTCCGTCTTTTTCGGCGAAGATCGGCGATCTTGCCTCCAACCCCGCGAATTTTGGCCAAGCAGCAGCTATTTCGACGTTAAACCGTCGTTGCAATTTTGTTCACCAGATGTATCGAGGGCGCGTTACCCTCCCGGGGAACGTGCCCTTGCGCGCGCTGCGCAAGACGACGTCTCCCCCGTGCCGGACTTGCATTTCTTCTCCAAGATTGCTTGAATGCCGGCTCTGTGCATTGGCAGCGGTCCATCGGTCCGGTCTGCCATAATTTTTTAAGGAGTACGCATGCGCACCAAGAAGGAACTGATCGACGCTCTGGCCGAGCGCACCCAACAACCCAAGAATGTTTCCGAGGCCTTCATCGATGCGCTGGGCGATGCCCTGCGCGAGTCGCTGGCCAAGGGCAATGAGGTCGTGCTGCCGGGCGTCGGGAAGTTCTCGGTCAAGGAAAAGGCCGCCAAGACCGGCCGCAACCCCCGTACGGGCGAGGCCATCCAGATCGCCGCCCGCAAGGCTCCCGCCTTTACCGCTGCCAAAGTCCTGAAGGACGCCGTCGACGTCAAGTAAGCGTCGGAACATTGCATCGAAGCCTGCCGGCTTCGGTGCTCTCCGCTGGTCCGCATATATAAGCCTGCCTTACACTGGCGGCAATTCGTCGTTCCACGGAGTCATTTCTTGTCCACCGAGTCTTCATCCGACCCTTTCGGCGGTCCGAGCACCACCTACCTGATTTCTCAGGTTCACCACCCCCTGCGCAATTTCAGCGACGCGCTCCTGAGGCGCTACGGCGTCACCGGCCTCCAGTTCACGGTGCTTTCCGTCGTCGCGCATCGGGAAGGGTTGTCGTCTGCAGATCTTTCCCGCCGGTTTTACGTGACCCCGCAATCCATGGGGCAGCTTCTGACGACGCTCGAAGAGCGCGGCCTGCTCGAACGCCGGGAAGACAGCAACAACCGGCGCATCCTGCGCATCACCCTCACGCCTGCGGGCCGCGAGGTGGTCGAGGCCGGCACCCGCGACATGGCCAAGCTGGAGGAAGATGCCTTCCGCAGCCTAAGTCCCAAGGAACTGAAGACCCTGCGCAGCCTGCTGCGCACCGTCATCAGCGACCTGCGCAGCCGATGGGACGAGCTGCCATGACCGTCCGGCGCACGGTTTCGCGGGGCCGCCATTTTTCTATCGAAAACGGTTGTGATTCCATAATTATTATGTGATTCATTTAGCCCCGCGCTTCATCCTATAGTGCCCCTCGGCAAGAACAACCGAGGAGACCCTGATGAACGCACGGACTAAAGCGGCATCTCCGTCCCGCCGCATGTACCTGGGCGCACTGGCTGCCGCGACGCTGGCCGTCACTTGCGCCTCTGCGCCTGCCCGCGCGGCCGAGTTCCCGACCGGGCCCATTACCATCGTCGTCCCCTTCCCGCCCGGGGGCCCCACCGACACGACGGCGCGGTTGGTGGGCAAGGCGCTTGCCAAGCAGCTCGGACAGCCCGTCGTGGTCGAGAACCGGGCCGGCGCCGGCGGCACGGTCGGATCCACACACGTGGCGCGCTCCAAGCCCGACGGCTATACCTTGCTTTGGGCGAGCACGAGTAGCCTGGCCGTGGCGCCCGGCCTGTACCGCAATCTCTCCTACTCGCCCCTGGAATCCTTCGAACACATTGGCCTCGTCGCGCGCAGCCCCATTCTCCTGGTCGTGCGCTCGTCCCTCGAGGTCGATTCGCTGCAGGCGCTGACAGCCTACTCGGCCAAGAACAAGGTGTCTTACGGCTCGGCCGGGAACGGCTCGATCAATCACCTGACCGGCGAATGGTTCAAGGAGGTTTCGGGTGCCAAGCTGCTGCACGTGCCCTATAAAGGCGGCGCGCCGGCCTTGGCGGACATGCTGGGCGGACAAATCGAGATGACGCTGGAAACGATTACCGTCGTGCGTCCCTACCTCGAGTCAGGCCGCGCCAAGGTCTTGGCCACGGGAGGCGCCACGCGTTCCCCGGACATGCCGGACGTTCCCACCGTACGGGAAATTTACGGGCACGACTTCGAGTCCTATTCCTGGACGGGGCTCGTCGCACCGGCTGGCACGCCTGCCGACGTGGTCCGCAAGCTCAATGCCGCGCTGCACGCCGCCCAGGATGACCCCGAACTTGTCGGCCAAATGAAAGCCGGAGGACAGGACGTCATCAAGACCACCCCCGCCGAATTCAAGCAGTTCCTCGCCAACGACACGCGTCGCTGGGCCGAGCTGATCAAACGCACCAACACTTCTGTGGATTGAACTCATGCGCATCGTCATCGCCGGGGGCGGCCTGGGCGGACTCACCGCCGGCCTCTCCCTCCTCAAACAAGGTTTTCAGGTACGCATCCTCGAGCAGGCGCCCGAACTCAAGGAAGTCGGTGCCGGCATCCAGCTCGGGCCCAACGCGGTCCACGTCCTGTTCGCGCTAGGGCTGGAAAACGACCTCATGCCGCTGGCGTGCGAACCCGAAGGCAAGATCGTGCGCCTGTGGAACACGGGCCAGACGTGGACGCTTTTCAACTTGGGCGATGTTTCGCGCGAGCTCTACGGCTATCCGTACCTGACCGTGCACCGTGCCGACCTGCACAGCGCCATCGCCGCGGGCGTGCGGCGCGCCGACCCCGACGCGATCGTCCTAGGCGCGAAGTTCGTGCGCTATGAAGAACGTGGCAAGGACATCGTGGTTCACACTGCGGACGGTCGCAGCTTCGAATGCGACGTCCTGGTGGGCGCCGACGGGGTCCATTCCCAGGTCCGCCAGCAGCTATTCGGGGCCGACAGCCCGCGCTTCTCGGGCCTCGTGGCCTGGCGCGGCGTAATCCAGGCCGAGAAGCTGCCCGAACGGCTGCGCAGGCCATTGGGCGTGAACTGGGTGGGACCGGGTGCGCACGTTATTCACTATCCCCTGCATGCCTTCAAGTTGGTCAACTTCGTGGCTGCCGTGGAGCGTTCGGACTGGCAGGTCGAGTCGTGGACCCAGCAAGGCACGACGGAAGAATGCCTGAACGACTTGAAGGGCTGGAACGAGGACGTGCACATCCTGGTACGGGCCATCGACATCCCCTACAAATGGGCGCTGATGGTGCGCGACCCCATGCAAACGTGGCGCCGCGGCCGCGTCACGCTCTTGGGCGATGCCTGCCACCCGACCCTGCCCTTCCTGGCCCAAGGGGCAGGCATGGCCCTGGAGGATGGCTACATCCTGGCGCGCGCGCTACGCACCTATGGCGATCCGGAAGAAGCGTTGCAGCGCTACGAAGACGCCCGGAAAGACCGCACCGCGGCCGTCATCAACGGCTCGAATGCCAACGCCGTGCGCTTCCACAACCGGGAACTGGCCCATGCCGAGGGCGCCGCGGCCTACGTAGACCGCGAATGGAGCGAAGATCGCGTCAAGGAGCGCTACGAATGGCTCTTCACGTATGACGTGGAGACCGTGCTCGTATAAGCGAGCAACTCAGCCGCGGGGGGAATCACTCCCCCTCCATCACGACCTTGAAGATCGAGGCGAAGCGGGCCAGCGTTTCCGGAAGCGGGGCGCCGGCCCGCATCACATAGCTGAAGTCAAACGACACCTCCGGCGTAATGCGGCGCGATTCGACCGCATAACGCGCGCACGCGCTTTGCGAAAATGCCGGAACGATGGCAATGCCGAACCCCTGTTCGGCCATCCCGAGGGCGGTATCGAGGTGTTGCACCGCCATCCGCGAACCGACGTCGATCTGGCGCTTGTATAGCGCGTTCTCGGTCAATTGATGGATCGGGCTGTCCTCGGTGAGCCCGATGTAGGGTTGGCCGCGCAGGATCTCCCAGGTCGTATCGTCCGCGCCGGGGGTGGAGGGAACGGGTTGGTACCGCCCCGGCGCGTACACCGCCAGCAGCCCGGATGAGGTCAAGGGCTTGCGCACCAGGCCCGATACCTTGGTGAAGAATGCGCCGAACGCCGCATCGGCTTCGCCCGTTTCTGCCAGTTGCTGGATTTCGAGCGGGCTGCCAGCCACGATTTCGATTTCCACGCCGGGATATTCGGCAAGAAAGCGCTTGAGCGTTTCCGGCACGACGTTGGCGGCCATGAGGGGGGTGAAGGCCAGCCGCAGCGTAGTGCCCTCCTGGCGCCCCATTTCCTTCAAGCGGGCGGCGGCAGCAGTCAGTTCACGCTCGACCAGCTCGGCAGAAGGCAAGAACGCCTTGCCGGCCTCGGTCAGCACCACGGCCCGCGTGGTGCGTTCGAACAAGCGGGTATTGAGCTGCGATTCCAGTTCGCGGATGGTGGCGCTCAGCCCCGCCTGGCTCAGGTGCAGCCGCTGGGCGGTACGGGTGAAATTTCCGGATGCCGCAACGCCCAGGAAGGCTCGTAATTGGCGCAATGAAATATTCATGCGCCAATTATTTCACTTTTTCACATCAGTCCAGCTTGATCCCCGCCCGCTGGACGATCTTGCCCCATTTCTCCATGTCCCGTGCAATGAGGTCCCGCAGGCCCTGGGGAGTGGTCGGCGTCGCATCGGCGCCCGCCGCGCGGGCCTTCGCGATCACCTCGGGGTCTTTCAGCGCGGCCGTGATCGCCTCGTTCAGCCGCTTGATGATGGGCTCCGGGGTGCCGGCCGGCGCGGCAATGCCGAACCATCCCATGGCTTCATACCCCTTGATCCCGACCTCTTCCAGCGTGGGCACGTCAGGCAGCGAGAACGAGCGCTCCGTGGTCGTGACCGCGAGGGCCTTGAGCCGCCCCTCTTTGATCAGGTGCACGGAGCTCGGCGTATCGCTCATTGCCAGCGGAATCTGGCCGGCCATGGCGTCGTTCGTGGCCGGGCCCGTGCCCTTGTAGGGGACCAGTACGGTCTTGACGCCCGCCAGTTCGTTGAAGAGTTCGCTCGCCAAGTGCATGACGGTGCCTTGCCCACCGTGGCCGATGGACAGCTTGCCGGGATTGGCCTTGGCGTCGGCCACCACCTCCCGGATATCCTTGTAGGGAGAGTTGGCCGGTGCGACCAGCACGAACGGCGAGGAGGCGACCAGGCTAACGGGTGTGAGGTCCTTGACGGGATCGAACGACAGGTTGCGGTACAGCACGCTATTGATGCCAAGCGCGCCGGCCCCACTGAAGACGACCGTGTAACCGTCCGGGGCAGACCTTGCCACGTACTCCACGGCGATGTTGCCGCCCGCGCCGCCCTTGTTCTCTACGACCACCTGCTGCCCCAAATGCTTGGTCATGATGGGAGCCATGACGCGCGCGATGAGGTCGGTACTGCCACCGGGTGGGAACGACACCACCATCCTGATCGGTTTATTAGGAAAATCGCTTTGCGCCTGGACGCCCGATGCGGCGAACGCCGCCGCGACGGCCGCGGCCAAAAGAATGCTCTTTTTCACCATTGTCTCCTTGTAGAACTAGAGGCCTCATCCGGCAGCATGCCGCCGAGACTCTCCCTTTATCTTGATCAAGCTCAACTTTGAGCAACCATGATGAATCATCCCTGCAGATTACGCATTAGGGCATTTACCATCATCGCATTGACTTCATCGGCTGCCTCGTAGATCGCCCAGTGCCCGGCGCCGCGCACCATGTCGAAGGTGGCATGCGGCAGGATTTCCCGCAGCGCCCGCCCCTGCGCCTCCACGTCGCCGCCCCCGTACACGTCGTGCTCGCCGGCGATTCCATGCACGGCACAGCGCAGCGCGGAAAAGGCTTCGAGCTGGCGGCTGGCAAGCAACGGCCGCGCATCCAGCCGGCATCGCTCCACATTGTTGGCCTGGATCGCCACGGCTTCGTCGTCGATCCGGTCAGGATTCCCGAACATCGAGACAGCCAAGTTGTGCCGGTGAATGTGAGCTCGTTCGACGGGATCGTCGATGCCGCGCCAACGCAGCAGCTCCGGCCCCTTGGGCACCATGGGCCGGAAGGTCCCGCGCAGGAGCGTGATCTGCCGCACGCGCTCGGGCTGCTGCAGCACCATGCTTTCACCCAGCACCGACCCGAGGGAAAATCCGGCAATCGCGACCGGCCCTTCTCCGGCCAGTTGATCGATGCCTTCCCACAGCAGCGCCGCGAAGCGTGCGCAGGAAACCTCTCCCTCCGGCAATTCGGAATCGCCGTGGCCGGGTAGGTCGGGCGCCAATACGGTGAAATGCCGGGCAAGCGCCGACACATTGCGCTTCCAGTGGGTCCACGAACCAGCCGTGCCGTGTATCAGCACGAGCACAGGGCCCGTTCCCCATTGCCGCCATGTCATCCGCCTTCCACCGCACATTACCTCGTGGACGGTAGCCAGGGACTCCGGGTCTACGACGCTTGCATCCAAATCAGCCTCCTCCGGCCATTGACCTCTTGATTTAATCATTTAACCTTATATAAGGTTGCCTTACTTAGTCAAGTCCCCATAGGGGCCGCGCGCACCTTTTCTTCTAGAATAAGCGGCCGTTTACACATGCCTTTGGCTTCCCACGTCGCGTCCTTTTCTTCATGAAAAACCCGTCTGTAGCGCCCGCAACTGCTTCCGAACTCGGCCTGCGAGAACGCGGCAAACTCGACAAGCTTCGTCGCATCAAGCAGGCCGCGCGGGACGTATTCCTGGAAAAGGGATATGAGGCCGCCACCACGCGAGAGATTGCACAACGGGCCGAGGTCGCCATCGGCACCATCTTCGTGTACGCGGAGGACAAGCGCGATCTGTTGATGATGATCGTCAACAACGACCTGGACGCGATCACCGAGAAAGGGGCCAAGCTATTGCGGCGGGACGAACCGTTGATCGACCTGCTCATGGCGTTTTTCGGCCTGCGCTACCGCTATTGGGCGAAGCATCCGCAAATATCGCGGCCGGCCGTCCAGGCCACGTCGGACTTCCTCTCGACCAATCCCGACCGGGGGGACGAGACCCGCCGGTTTTACGCGCGCCGGGCCAATATTTACGCCTTGCTGGCCGACGTCGTGCGCCGCAAGCAGGAACAACGTGACATCGGCAGCCAAGCCGACCCGGACCTGATTGCCGCGCTGTTCGTCACAATCTACCTGACCGAGGTTCGGCGGTGGCTCAGCCAGCCCGCTCCCAAGCCCTCGGCGGGATTGGCGTCGCTGCGGTCCCTGCTGACACTGGCGATCGAAGGATTGAGCCCTGCCGACGCCGAACGTCGGGCGCTACAACAGACTTAGGGTGCGAGCTGCCCGCCGCCCAGGAGGTCGTAGGAGTCCAGCAGCGCATAGACGATCTCAGGCTTTCTTTCGAAGCAGCGGCGTATGGCGGCCGGGATCGCTTCTCGCGTCTTGCGGCAAAGCCCCGGTTGCGCCTCGACTTCGATACTGATCCCGCGCACGGTGCGCACGCCGCGGACGCTCGGGGTGATATGGAGCACGATGCCCAATAGCGCGTGCATGCGCGCTTCCATGTGCTTGAGGTCTTCGAAGCTGGAGATGCTCTCCAGCCTCGCCACCAGGCGCTTTTCCTCCTCCCGGGTCAAGCGCAGGATGCGGATGTCTGCATTCGGATCGGCCAGCAGTCGATCGCGGTCGCAGATGCATGCGCCCGGCGGACACTCTTTGCGGATGGGGAACGGGGCGTTCATGCCCCCGAATTTTATCCCCTCCCCAGCAACGGCATGGAGAGCGGAAACATCGTGCTCTCGTACAAATTGACGTCGTGGGGCAACGTCGCCATCACCGCGGCCACGCGCGCCACGTCTTCAGCCTTCATCAGGTCGCCCGGTTCGAACTTGCGGCCGGACTTGGCAGCCAACGCCGATTCGGTCACCCCGGGATGAAGAATGCTGACCGCGATGCCATGGTCGCGGCCGTCGAGCGCCAGGGCGTGGGTCATGCCCGACAGGCCGTGCTTGGTCGTAGTGTACGGAACCGAATTGGGCCGGGGTACCTTGGCGGCGACGCTGCCGATGTTGATGATGCGCCCACCTCCCTGAGGCTTCATGATGCGGAAGGCCTCTCGGCTGCAGAGGAAGGTTCCCGTGAGGTTCACGTCCACCACCTGGCGCCACGTCTCCAGGCTCATCTCCTCGATGGGCTGGCTGGTCGTCACCCCCGCGTTGTTCACGAGCACGTCCAGGCGGCCATGCGCCTCCATCGCGCTCGCGAACAAGCGCCGCACGTCATCTTCGCGGCTGATGTCCGCGACGCAGACCAATGCCTCGCCCCCCGCTTCCCGCACCCGGTTGGCGGTTTCCTCCAGCGCCTCCCGTTGACGGGCGGCCACCACGACTTTGGCGCCGAGCTCTCCAAATGCGATGGCGATCGCTCGGCCTATACCCGAGCTGGCGCCAGTCACGAGGGTCACCTTGCCTTCGAGGCTTACCATGACGAAGTCTCTCCCCATGCAAAAAAACGGCGTGCAGACTTGCACGCCGAAGGTCATTCATTCCGCGGTCATGCCGGCGGCGCGTATGATCTTGCCCCACTTCTCGGTGTCGACCGCCACCACGCGCGCGAGCTCGTCCGGCCCGCCCGGATAGGGTTCGGCTCCGATGCCGCGCAGGAAGCTCGCCATCTGCGGGCTGGAAATCACCTTGTGCAGGGAGGTGCTCAACTTGTCGCGCACGCTGTCAGGCGCATTGGCCGGCAAGAAGATGCCGAACCAGCCGGAGAGGTCGTAGCCTTCCACGCCGGCCTCGGCCATGGTCGGAACGTCCGGCAGGGAGGTCAAGCGCTTGCTGCCCGTCACGGCCAGGGCCTTGATGCGTCCGCCCTTGACCTGCGGAACAGCCAGCGTCGCGTCGGCGAAGATGAAGGTGGTGCGCCCGCCGATCAGGTCCGTCATGGCCGGCGGCACGCCTTTATAAGGGACGTTGACCGCGTCGACCTTGGCCAGCGTCTTGTACAGCTCGCCCGCAACCTGCCCCGTCGCATTGCCGCTGCCCCACGAGTACTTGCCCGGCGCGGCCTTGAGCATGGCCGTCAGCTCGGCCACGGAATTGACCTTGGTGTGTTCCGGCGCGATCACGAGCACGAAACCCAGGCTGGCCACCGTCCCGACCGGAATGAAATCCTTGATCGGGTCGAACGGCAGTTTCTTGAAAAGGTGAATATTGGCCGCGTGCGTGGAATTCGGCGTGAACAGGATGGTGTAGCCATCCGGCGTGGACTTCGCGACGAAATCCGCCGCCAGGTTCCCGAGCGCGCCGGCCTTGTTCTCGACAACCACCGGCTGCCCCAGTTCTTTCTCCAGGCCGGCCGCCACCTGGCGCGCGACGTTATCGATGCCGCTACCGGCGGGATAGCCGAGCAACATGCGCACCGGCCGCGTCGGATACTCGGCGGCGGCAGCCGGCATGGCCGCTCCGAAAGCACAAATCATAGCCAGCGAGGCCAAGGTCTTTTTCACCATAGATATCGTCTCCTTGTTGTGTCTCGTTGCCATGCGGGGCGCGCCCCGCACGCGACTCAGCGTTCAAACTTTGCCGACAGCGCCGTCCCCGAGAGATGACCGGCAAGGCTGCTCGACGCAGCGGGGGACAGTCCCGGCGCCAGTTCCAGGAATTGCTTGACGGCCCGTACCGTGACAGCGCTGCAGCCGAGCACGGTCGCCGCGATCGCATCGGCGCGTCCTTGCAGGGCATCGCGCGGCACCACCTCGCTCGCGAGCCCAGCCTGCAGCGCCTGCGGGGCACCGACTACGTCGCGAGTCAACACCATGCGGGCGATGGTCTTGATCGGCACCCGGCCCGTGAGCGCAGACATCACCAGCGCAGGCGGAATGTCGCGCTCCATTTCCGGAATCTGGAATTGCGCATCGTCGGCCGCCAAGGTGATGTCGCAGACACCCGCGAGCGCACATCCCACCCCGTAGGCCCGTCCCTGCACGACGGCCAGCACCGGCACCGGCGTATTCTTGAGGGCGTCATAAAGCGCCAGGGCCGGCAAGGCGACCTGCCGGCGGAGGAACTCCCCCGTCGGGGCCGAGCCGGGCTTGGGCATGGGCGATACCCGCCCGGCGCAGAAATCCTCCCCTTTGCCGGAGAGCCGCACGAGGCGCACGTCCTCATCCAGGTTCGAGACGGCATCGATGATGATGCCGCCCATCTCCGCGCTCATCAGGTTGCCGTTCTCAGGCGTATTGAGGACGATGTCCAGCAGGCCGCCGCTGCGCTCGATCAACACGGGCGCGCTCATTGCCGCGCTCCCTGCGCACGCCGTATGGCCTCCCAGATGGCCGGCGGTGTCGCGGGCATGGGGAGCTCCTCCTTCCAGCGCTCGCCCAGCGCGCTCGCCAGCGCATCGGAAAGGGCGTTGAATATGGCGGCCGTGGCCGGCGTGATGCCGCTTTCTCCCCCGCCCTTCACCCCGAGGACGTTGCCGCGGGTCGGGTCCTCGGTGAGCTCGACGTCCAGCCTCGCCGGCATCGATCCGGCGCGGGTCACTCCGTAGTCCATGTACGAACCGCTGAAGACCTGGCCGGTGTCCGGGTCGATGTGATAGTCCTCAAAGAAGGCCTGGCCGATGCCCTGCGCCAATCCGCCGTGGACCTGGCCCTCGACGATCTGCGGATTGATGGGGCGTCCGACATCGTCGATAGAGGTATAGCGGACGATCTCCACATCGCCCGTCTCCGGATCCACCTCCAGCTCGCAGATCGCCGAGCCGGTGGGATGGGCGGGAATGCGGCCGTTGAACTCGGCGGTGGCGCGATACTTGCGCGCGTCCACGTTGCCCGGCATGCCGTCTTGCTCGATGCGGGCCGCCACCTCGAACAGGCCGACCGTGCGGCCGCTCGCCGCATCGACATACCGCCCTTCCTCGAAGCGCACGTTCGCCGGGTCGCATTCCAGCAGCTTCGCCGCGACGGGCTTTCCGGCATCCCGCAGTTGTGCCGAGGCTTCGACCAGCAATTGGCCGCCCAAGCGCATGGAGCGATCGGAATGGGAGCCCCCCCCCACCTTCACGAAGTCGGTGTCTCCCGTGCGTATGACGATGGCCTCGAGCGGAACGCCCAGTTCGTCGGCCAACACCTGGCGGAACGTGGTTTCATGCCCCTGGCCGGTGCTCTGGGTGCCGATCACGCAGTCGATCGACCCGCCCGGCTCGACGGTGAGCTCCACGCGTTCGCGCGGTGCACCGACGGGAGACTCCACGTAGTTCGCCAGACCGATGCCGAGCCACTTGCCGCGCGCTCGCGCTTCCTGCTTGCGCGCCGGCGCATCCTGCCACTCGGCCACCTGCAGCGCGCGCTCCATGTTGGCGGCAAACTGCCCGCTGTCGTAGGTCAGGCCCATCGGGCTGTGATACGGCATTTGCTCGGGCCGGATCAGGTTCCGGCGGCGCAATTCGATGCGGTCGATGCCCAGCTCGCTTGCCGCGATGTCGAGCATGCGCTCCATCACGTGCGTGGCCTCGGGCCGGCCGGCCCCGCGGTACGGACCGGTGGGCGGCGTATTGGTCAGGACCGCCGTCACCGTCGCCGCCGCGGCGGGAACGTGATAGACGGTGGTCATGATGCGGGATCCGTTGGCCAGCGGCACGTACGAGACCGTATGCGCGCCTACGTTGCCGATGATTTCGTTGTCGATGGCGAGGATATGGCCTTCTTCGTCGAAGGCCATGGCCGCGCGTATGACCTGGTCTCGGCCTTGGTAATCCGCCAGGAAGGCTTCGTTGCGATCGCTCGTCCACTTGACCGGGCAGCCCGCCCTGCGTGCGGCCCACAGTATCGCCAGCTGGTCTGGATTGACGCAGCTGCGCGGGCCGAATCCGCCGCCGACGTCGTACGACACGACCCGCAGTTTCTCGGGGGGAATGCGCAAGGCGTCGGCCATGCACATGTGCTGGCGGTTCACGCCCTGGCTGCCGGCGATCAATAGGTATTCCCCGGTGGACGGGTCATAGCTGGCCAGCACGGAGCGCGGCTCCATCTGGCAGTTGACGATCCGGCTGTTGCGGAACTCGCGGCGCACGACATGCTTGGCGCGCGCGAAAGCACTGCGGACGGCCTCGTCGTCCCCGATGCGCGACTGGAAGCACAGGTTCCGGGGCGCGCCTTCCCAGAGCTGGGGCGCGCCCTCTTCCATCGCACGCACCGCATCCACTACGGCCGGCAGCGGCTCATAATCGATGTCGACCAGCTCGCAGGCATCGCGGGCCTCGCGCACCGAGCGCGCGACCACGAGCACCACCGGCTCGCCGACGTGCCGAACCCGGTCCACGACCAACGGCAAGTGCCGCTGGTTGAAAATGGAACCGGTAAGCGAATGGGTGAAGGCCCGCTCCTTGAACTCCACGGCCGCGGCAGGATTGGGTATGTGGTCCATGCCCTGGTGCCCGTCGTCGAGGTAATCCTGGCCGCGCAACACGGCGATGACGCCCGGCGCGCGCAGGGCCGCCTCGATGTTGATGGAGCGGATCCGCGCATGGGGGTGCGGCGAGCGCACGAAGGCGCCATAGGCCTGGCCCGGAAGATTCACGTCGTCGGTGTAGCGCCCCTTTCCGCTGACGAGGCGGATGTCTTCGACCCGGGGCAAGGGTTTGCCGACCAGTTTATCCATGGCGCGCCTTCCCCAGCGGCTTGCCCGCTGCGATGCGCGCCTGTGCGGCGTGCTTGACGGCGCGGATGATGTTGACATATCCCGTGCAGCGGCAGATGTTGCCTTCCAGCGCACGATGGATGTCTTCGTCCTCCAACGATCCGTCGGTATCCAAGTAGTAATCGATGGCCATCATCATGCCCGGAGTGCAGAAACCGCATTGGAGCCCGTGGCAGGCAACGAAAGCCTGCTGGACCTCGCTCAAGGCTTCGGGGCTGCCGAGCCCTTCCACGGTCACCACTTCGCCGCCGCTCGCTTGCGCGGCCAGCACGGAACACGACTTGACTGCAACGCCATCAAGCTTGACGGTGCATGCGCCGCATTGGCTCGTGTCGCAGCCGACGTGCGTACCCGTCAAACCCAGTTCACGACGTAGAAATTCCACCAGGAGCGTGCGGTCATCGACTTCCCGGCTGACCGGTTGACCGTTCACGCAAAGTTCAACCTTGATCATGCCTGCGCCTTCTCACCCACCGTGGCGCTGAAGCGCCGGAAAAACTCTTCGGCCAGCTTGCCCGCGACGGATCCGATCATCCTCGACCCGATCTGGGCCAGCTTGCCGCCCACCTGGGCCTGGGCGTTGTAGGTCAGGACAGTACCCTCGCCGTCCTCCTCCAACACGACGTCTGCCACCATCTTGCCGAACCCGGCCATGCCACCATCGCCCTGCCCCACGATCTTGTACTGTTCCGGGGCCTGCTTGTCGGTGATGGTCAGCGTGCCTTTGAACCGCGCCTTGACCGGACCGATGGCGGCAACCACCACGGCCGCGTATTCGTCGGCCCCCGTCTCGGTAAACGACTCGCACCCCGGCACGCAGGCTTGCAGCACCTCGGGGGTATTCAGATACTTCCACACCACCTCACGCGGCGCTTGCAGCCGATGCGATCCCTTCAGTTCCATGCTGTCTCCGACTCATGCGGCGCCGGCACGGCCGGCGCCCTAGGTTCTGCTCGATCAGGCGGCGGGCTTGAGGTCCGCCAATGCCCTTCGCGTCAATACGCGAACGAGGTTCGCGCGATATGCGGCGCTGCCCGCGCGGTCGTCGTTCAGGCCATCCTCTTCCAGGGGGGCTTCGTCCACCGACCCGCCCTCGGCGAGCGCGCGCTCTGCCTCGCGCCAGCGGAATACGCACGCCCCCGCGCCGGTCACCGCCACCCGCGGGCCGGCATCGGTTTCCGCGATGAAAACGCCGGCCACCGCGTAGCCGGTGGCCTTGTGGCGGTATTTCACGTAGGTGCTGCGCCGCGGCACAGGAAACTCGAACCCGACGATGAGCTCATCCGGTTCGAGCGCGGTCTCGAACATGCCGAGGAAAAAGTCGTCCGCCGCGATGCGGCGTTTGCTGGTAACGACGGTGGCGCCCAGCCCCAACACGGCCGCCGGATAATCCGCGGCAGGATCGTTGTTGGCTACCGACCCGCCTATGGTGCCGCGGTTGCGCACCTGCGGATCGGCGATGACGCCGGCGAGCCCCGCCAGGCCGGGAATCGCATCGCGCACGAGCGGCGAGGCCGCCATCTCGGCGTGGCGCGTTCCGGCGCCCACGGACAGGACGCCCTGGGAAAGCGACACGCCTTGCAGCTCGGGCAAGCGCGACACATCGACCAGGTGCGACGGTGCTGCCAGGCGCTGCTTCAGCGTGGGGATCAGCGTCATGCCTCCCGCCAGTGGGCGAGCCTCGGATTCGCGAGCCAACCAGTCCAGCGCTTCCTGGAGGGAAGCCGGTCTCACATAGCTCAGGGGATACACACAGTCTCCATTCTCTTATTGCAAAAAGGCCGGGGATTGCCCGGCCTGAGCGAATCGCCCACTAATGTAGAAGAAACCGTCGCTGGGCTGAAACACCTAATTGCGATGGGTTAACAAGCAATTTCTATCAGTCCTGATAGCGCTTCAACATGGCCCGGGCGATCACCAATTGCAGCACTTGGCTGGTGCCCTCGTAAATGCGCAGCGCCCGTGCGTCCCGATAGAGCCGCTCGACGTGATGCTCGGCAACGTAGCCCGATCCGCCGTGGATCTGCAGCGCCCTGTCGGCGATGCGGGACAAGGCCTCGGAGCAGAAATACTTGGCCGCGGCCGCCAGCGAGCGCGCATCGCCTCCGCGCTGCAAGGTCTCGGCGGCCTGCATCACCAGGGAGTGCCCCGCCAGATACTCGGTTTCCGAGTCGGCCAGCATCGCCTGAATGAGCTGGAAGTTGGCGATGGGCTGGCCGAACTGCTTGCGCTGCACCGCGTAACGGGCGGCCTCGTCGATCAGCCGGCGCGCCATGCCGACCGCCGAGGCGGCGACGCTGATGCGGCCGCTGTCGAGCACCTGCATGGCGATCTTGAAGCCCTGCCCGAGCCCGCGCTCGCCCCCGATCACGTTCGAGATCGGCACCCTGACGTCTTCGAAGATTACGTCGCTGATGGGAGAGCCCCGCTGCCCCAGCTTCTTTTCGGCCTTGCCAATGTGCAGCCCCGGGGTATCGCGTTCGACGATGATGGCGCTGATCCCGCCCGCGCCGGGGGTGGATGGGTCCGTCCGCGCCATGACGGTGAAGACGTGGGCGCGCGTGGCGTTGGTGATGAAGCGCTTGGTGCCGTTGATGACCAAGGTGTCGCCGTCACGCTCAGCCCGGGTTTTCAGGTTGGCGGCGTCGGAGCCCACGTCAGGCTCGGTCAGGCAAAAAGCTGCCCTGAGCTCGCCACTCGCCAGCCCTGGCAAATACTTGCGCTTCTGCTCCTCCGTCCCAGCAAGCACGATGCCTTTGCTGCCTATGCCGACGTTGGGCCAGAACACCAGCCGGAATGCCGGCGAGGTGTAGCTGAACGCCATCTGTACTTGCAGCTCCTGCATCAAATCGAGCTCGCACCCGCCGTACTCCTCGGGAATGCCCAGGCCGAAGAGGCCCATCTGCTTCATTTCCTCGATGACCTCGGGGGGGACCTCCTCGTTCTCCTCCACCTGCCGTTCCAGCGGCATCAGCCGCTGGCGGATGAAGCGGTCAATGGCGTCGAGCAGTTGGGGAAAGGTTTCCTGATCGAATGCCGACATGGAATTCCGCTCCATTCATTGATTGACGAACAATGCGTCGAGCGCGACCACACCCTCTCCCGCCGGCAAGGCGATGAGCGGATTGACGTCGATCTCGGCGATTTCCGGATTGGCGAGCATCAGGTCAGCGAGCTGGCGCACGACCCGCGCGACCGCCGCGACGTCCACGGGCGGCTTTCCACGCAGCCCCGAAAGCAGCTTGGCTCCCTTGAGCCGTCCCAGCTCCGCGGCGATCTGTGCTTCAGTCAGGTCCGGCGCGAGCAGGCGCACGTCGTGCAGCGCCTCGATCCAGATCCCGCCCAGGCCAGCCATCATCACCACGCCCCAATTCGGGTCGCGCCGGCCGCCGACGACCAGCTCGAGGCCGGGCCGCGACATGGCTTCGACCAGCATGCCATCCAGCTCCAGGCCTGGACTATGCTTGGCCACCGCCGCCGTCATGGCATGCCAGGCGGCCTCCAGGGCAGCCGCGTCGCGCAGCCCGACGGCCACGCCGCCGGCGTCGCTCTTGTGCATGAGCTGGTCGGCCTGTGCCTTCAGCACGACGGGGTAGCCAATCTCGGCCGCCCGCTGCAGGGCCTCATCGAGGGTGCGCGCCAATCCTCCCTGGGGAACCGGAATGCCCAGCTTGCGGAGTACCTCTTTGCCCTTGTACTCGGCCATCGGGCCCGACGCCAGCCCGGGCAGGCGCAGGCCACCGCCCTGGGCGCGGACCGCCGCCGCGGCGTGCAATTGCCCATAGCGGTGGACGTGCGCCATCGCCCGCATCGCCCGCTCGGGAGAGCGCAGGAACGGCATCCCGCTTTCACGCACCTTGGCCAGGAACTCCTCTCCCAGCGGCGAGCTGTCGCCCATGATGACGAAGCAGACGGGTTTGCGCGACTTCTGCATCACGGGCAGCAGCGAATCGGCCTTGGCCACCTGCTGCTCGGGCGAGCCGCCCATGAGCGGCATGATGAGGCTACCGACGCCGGGGTCGTCCAGGATGGCCTGCGCCGACTGGCCGAAGATCTCCGGCTTTTGCATGCCCATCGCCGTCAAGTCGAGCGGGTTGTCCGGCGCCATGAAGTCGGGAAGAATCGCCGACAATTTGTTCATGGTCTCGGGCGAGAACTCCGCCAGCGGCAGGCCGACGTCTTCGCAGAAATCGAGCGAGACGCCACGCAGCGCGCCGGAGTTGGACGCCACGGCAGCCTTCCCCTCCACCACCGGCTCGGGGTATTTGGCCAGGATCGCCGTCACGTCGAACAGTTCGTCCATGGTGTTGACCACCACGACGCCTTCGCGCTCGACCAGCGTGCGCATGACTTCGAAGTCGCCGGCCAGCGCGCCGGTATGGGATTTCGCGGCTTCGCGCGCGCGCTGGCTGCGGCCGGGATGCATCAGCACCAGCGGCTTGCCCAACTCCCTGGCCCGCGCGGCCACCTGCAGGAACTTGGCCGGCTGGCGCAACATCTCGACGAATACCGCAAATGCATCCACGTCGGGCGCGTCGACCAACGCCGCCAGGAAATCCTCCGCTCCCAGCACGGCCTCGTTACCCGTCGAGATGGAAAACGAAACGCCGAGCCCCCTGCCATGGAACGCTTGGCGCAGGTTGCCATTCATCGCGCCGCTCTGGGCCACGATGCCGATGCGCGGCCCGCCCTTGGCCGAAACCGGCCGCACCGGCTCGAACGTCAGCGGCGCAGCGTCCGCGAAGTTGATGAAACCGAGGCAATTGGGGCCCAGCACGGCGACGCCATGGTGCCGGGCGATTGCGGCGAGCTCGTCTTGTGCGGCCTTCCCGGCTTCGCCCAGCTCGGCGAAGCCGGAGGCAAAGACGACAGCGCCGCCCACCCCACGCCGCCCGCAGGCGGCGATGGATTCACACACCGCAGCCTGCGGCACGACCAATACCGCCGCATCGACGCCTTCCGGCAATTCGTCGATGGATTTAAAGCAGCGGATACCATTGACTTCGTCGCGGCTGCGGCTGACCAGGTGCAACTGGCCCGCATAGCCGAAGCGCTTCAGGTTGGCCAGCAGCAAGCCGCTGACCGAAGCCGGATCTGGGGAAGCGCCGACGACCGCGATGGACTGGGGCCGCAACAAGCGGTCCAAGGCAAAAGAGGACATGCGGATTTCCTGATCGATCAGCGTTGATACGGGCCAAGTCCGGGCTTGAATTTTTTCTCGTCGAGGAACTGCTTCATCGCGGTTTCGCGGCCGCGCTCGGGGTCTTGGAAGGTACCCTGGTCGACCTTGGCCATCAGGTAGTCACCGGCCTGCTCCCAGGTCATTTCGGCGGCATAGCGGTGGGCGATCTTGGCCTGGCGCAGGACGGTCGGATTCTTCTGCATCAAGACCTTGGCCAGCTCTTTGGTGCGCTCGCGCAGCTTCGCAAGGGGAACGGCCTCGTTGACCAACCCGATTTCGGCCGCGCGGCGACCGTTGAAGGTCTCGCCCGTCATCACGTAGTACATCGCCTCGCGTTCACGCACCAGGGTGGCGAGCGCCCGGCTCACGACGCCCGCCGGGATGATGCCCCAGTTGATTTCGGACAGGCCGAAGGTTGCCTCTTCCGCTGCGATGGCCAGGTCGCACGACACCAGGGGCGTGAATGCGCCGCCAAAGCACCAGCCGTTGACCATGGCAATGGTCGGCTTGGAATAGAAGCGCAGCTGGCGCCACTGCCACAGCGCATTGGCGCGGAAAAGACGCGTGCGCTCCTTGGGATCATTGTCCGTCGCGCGGAAATATTCGCGCAGGTCCATCCCCGCCGAGAACGAGTCGCCGGCACCGGTCAGCACCATCACTTTGCAGCGGTCGTCGGACTCGAGCTCCTCGAGGATGCGCACCATGTTGTAGACGATGCCGGGGTTGATCGCGTTGCGCTTCTCGGGCCTGTTCAGCGTGACCCAGGCGATGCCGTCTTCGAAATCGACGAGGACGGGCGGCTTATCGGCATTGGCCTGCGAGGTGGTGTTGTTGGTCGTCATAGATGTCTCCTCGATGAGTTGAAACGATACTGATCTCGTGAGATATACTATATAAAGCTTGTTTATATAAATCAACCTGTTTTTGTGAGCGAACGCCGCGCCCGGGGTACGCCCCTTTGGCGAAAGGCACGTGAACCAGGGGCGGGCGCCCTTGCCCCCGCTCCCCGAAGCGAATCAGGCCCCCAGGGCCTGCAGGGACGGCGGCACGCCGATGGCTTCCATCTCCCGGAACACGGCATCCGCCCAGCCTGGACCGACGTCCGCGCCGTGCGCCTGTTTCCAGGCCGGGCATTTGTCTTTGTCGATCAGCAGAGCGCGGATGCCTTCCCGGAAATCTCCACGGGTACAGCACCAGATAGCGGCCCGGTACTCCATCGCGAACACCTGTGCCAGCGACAGGTGGCGCGCCCGGTGCTGCAATTCCCAGGCCAGGCGCGCCGTGCTGGGCGCCCCGGCCGCCAGGCTCGCCTTCGCGCCCTGGAGCCAGGAATCCTCGCCGTCGTAGCGCAAAATGGCAGCCAAGACGTCATCGAGCGCCGGCGCCCGGCATAGCTCGGCAATGAGGTCGAGGTTTAGGCGTAAGGGCCCAGAAGCCGGCTCCGGTAGGCATCGGCAGGAGTCCAGGACCTCATGCAGCAGCGAGTCGTCCCGCCGGCGATCGCCGCTCCACGCTTGCCCGGCCAGGTCGCGAAACACCTGCGGCTTGCGCGCCTGCGGGATGTGGTAGTCGGCCCAGCCGACATACAAGGCGTCCGCGGCATGAATCGAGGCGCCGGTCAAGGCGAGGAAGCGCCCCGTTTTTCCCGGCATCCGGCCCATGGCCCAGGACATGCCTACGTCGGGAAAGAGGCCGATGGCGATCTCGGGCATGGCCAGGCGCGAGGTTTCGGTCACCACCCGGTGGCTGGCGCCTATCATCAGGCCCATCCCGCCTCCCATCACGATGCCGTTGCCCCAGCACAGGAAAGGCTTGGGGTACGTGTGGATGAGGTAATCGAGCGCATACTCCCGCTCGAAAAAGCGGGCGATGTTGGCGGGGATGCCCTGGCCGTCCCATGCCTGCATTTCGCGATACACGCTTTGCAGATCGCCCCCGGCGCACAATGCCCTGCCCTCGGCCTCCAGCACCACGATTGCCACGGCGGGATCGACCGCCCATGCCTTCAATCGCTCCGACAGTGCATCGACCATCTGGAGGGACAAAGCATTGAGCGTGGCCGGCGCGTCGAGCGTGGCAATGCCGATGCGCCACCCGCCGGTGGCGGCGACTTCCTGGAATCGAACGGTAGCCGGTGCGAAGCTCATGGCCGTGCGCGCGGGAAATCAGGAAACCGTGCCTGCCGCCTGCGCGTGCGCGCCCCGGCGCATGAACAGGGCCGCCACCCCAGCCGCCGCCAGCACGGCGAACAGCAATCCGCTCCACACTTCATAGCGCACGCCCAGCAATTCCACGGCGGCGTCCGCGCAAGTGGCGTAAATCCCGAACACGGAGGGCCAGGCCGCCTCCAGGCCGGAAGCGGTCATGAAGCGATCGGCAAACGTCTGCGCGCAACTGAGCGACTGCGAGGCCACGTTGTGCTGGTACCCCGCGGCAGCCAGGCCGCCCAGCGCCAGCACAGACGCGATTCCGGCACATACCTTCTGCGCCGCCGCAATCCTGCGCAAGGCCAGGCCTACGAGCGACGCCAACGCGGCGGCCAAATAAATCACGCGCTGCAGGACGCACCAGGCGCAAGGCTGCATATCGAAAACGTGTTGCGACACCAAGGCGACGGCGACTGCCGCCAAACCGGCGACGGCGACGAAGGCGAGCAGTCGATCAACGGACAATGTTCTCATGGATGACGCGAAGCTTCCTCAAGGTAGACGTAACTCAGCCTGGCGCAGCAGACCCAACATCAATTCCGAAGCGCCTTCCCATACGATCTGCACGCCCAGGCACAACAGGATGAACGCGGAAAGCCGCAGGAAAACGGCCGTTCCCGAGTCTCCCAGCAGACGCAGTAGCTGCGGTGCATACCTAAAGCACAGCAACACCGACGCGGCCACCAGCGCCAGTCCGAACACAGCGCCGACGATGCCGGTGGCGCTCATGGCGATCGAGGTTGGATCGTGCAGGCTGGCGCCGACCGTAATGGCCGCTGCGATCGAACCGGGGCCGCAGGCGATGGGAAAAGTCAGGGGATAGAAGACGCGGCGATTGGCCATTTCGGCGGTAAAGCCTTCGGCCATGCGCGCGGAACGCTCGGCGTCCCCGTCGCTGGAATTGAGCAGCCTCCAGGCGCTCGCCACGACCAGCAGGCCGCCCCCGACCCGCACGATGGCAAGCGAAATACCGAAGAAATCCAGCACCACGGAGCCGATGAGCATGGCGGCGAGCAGCAGCATGAACACGTTGCGTGCGATCTTGCGCGCCAAGACCTCCCGCACGCCCGGGGTCGCGCCCTCGGTCAGGGACAAAAAGATCGGCGCCGTGGCCGTGGGATTCAAGATGGGGACCAAAGTTGCCAGGGCGAAAAGAAAGCTCTTGCCCAGCGCCAGCCCATAAGCTTCGATCAACATGATCGAAGTGTATGGGAAATGACTTCAGGCCGCAGCGTTTCGCCGCGGCGCATCCTCAAGGCGCCATGGCGGGGCTTGGGCGATCAGCTCCGCATACACGTCGCCAACTAGGATCAGCGCCGGCCCGCCGCCCAATTGGCGGGCCGCCTCGGGCAACCTGGCCACCGTCGTCGGCAAAATGCGTTCGCCAGGCAGGCTGGCGTTCTCGACCAGCACGGCGGGCCGGCTTCCCGGCACCCCGGCCGCTGCCAGGCCGGCGACGATGGCCTCGGCCTGGCGGCTCGCCATGTACAAAACCACCGTATCGGCCCCACGCGCGGCGTCGGCCCAGGCATGGCCGGGCTCTCCCTGTCCCACCGATGGCGTCAGGAATACGACGCTGCGGCTCAACCCTCGCCGCGTAAGCGAAATGCCCACGGAGGCGCTCGCCCCGAAGGCGGCGCTGATGCCCGGAACGGCCTCCACCTCGATGCCGGCTTCGGCCAGGGCGGAGATTTCTTCCTGCGCCCTGCCGAACAGCATCGGATCCCCGCCTTTGAGGCGGACGACACAGGCATGGCGTCGTGCGGCCTCGACCAGTTGCTTGTTGATGAAGTGCTGGGCCGTGGAGAGCCGGCCGCACCGCTTGCCCACGGCGACCTGCCGGGCCTGAGGGGCCAAGGCCAGCACCTCTTCATCGACCAGGGCGTCGTGGAAGACGACGTCGGCCTGCGCGAGGATGCGGGCCGCCCGCAACGTCAGCAGGTCTGCGGCACCGGGGCCCGCGCCCACCAGGTATACCTTGCCCATCGTTAGCTCCACCGCTCCAGGCGGCCCGCTACGCTGGGGCGGATCGCGGGGGTACCCTTCATGCCACAGCCTCTGGAAGCGGATAGCTTTTCTGGTAGGCTGCCGAGAACGTCGCAAGCGCCTGGAGGGCCGCTTGCGGATCATGCCCCGGCTTGACGGCGAAGCTGTCGAACCCCGAACGCGCCTGGTAATAAACGGTGTCGATCATGACGTCGCCGACCGCCCGCAGCTCGCCCGTCCACCCGTAGCGCGTACGAAGCAGGTAGGCGATGGAATATCCCCGGCCGTCGGTATAGGCCGGGAAATCGATCGCGATCAGCGCCAACCCGCGGGAATCGATGCGGCCGCCGTCGGCCAGCGCAGCCGGATCATCAGCCGGGCCGAGCAGCACCCCAACCGGCCGGGCGCGTTCGCGCAACTGGGCGGAAGCGGCTTGCCAGACCGAAAGCGGCACGAGCCAATCGCCGGCCTCCGGCGGCAGCGGCTGCCCTTCCGTCGGCTCGAAGCGCTGCCAGGTGTCGACCTCCAGCCGGCCATGGCGAATGAGCGTGGGCGTCTTGGAATCAGGCATGGGCCACCTCCGCAACGGCCTTGGCCGCCTTGCGCTCGGCATACACCCGTTCCTTGAACGGTTCGATGCCCACCCGCTCCACGACATCGATGAAGCGCTCTTCTTCGCTGTCGCGCAGCGTGAGGTAGGTTTCCACCAGCTTGGCGACGACATCCGCCACCTCCTCTCGCGCGAACGAGGGGCCGATGACCCGCCCGATCGCCGCGCCGCCTCCCCGCGTCGATTCGATGTCCGGCAAAGGCTTGGCGGAACCGCTCTGGCGGCCGCCGAGCGTCACCTGGTACCACTCCTGCCCTGCCTTGTCCACCCCGAGGATGCCGATGTGCCCGACATGGTGGTGCCCGCAGGAATTGATGCAACCCGAAATGTTCAGGTCCAGCTCGCCGATCTCATACAGGTAGTCGAGGTCGTCGAAGCGACGTTGAATGGCCTCGGCCACGGGAATGGAGACAGCGTTCGCGAGTGCGCAGAAGTCTCCGCCCGGGCACGCGATGATGTCGGTCAGCAGCCCGACGTTGGGTGTCGCCAGGCCGAGCTCGTCGAGCGCTTTCCACAAGTCGTAGAGCTGGCTGCGCGCGACGTCGGCGAAGACTAGGTTTTGTTCGTGCGTCACGCGCATTTCGCCAAAACTGTAGCGATCGGCGAGGTCTGCGACCGCATCCATCTGGTCCGCGGTAATGTCGCCAGGAGGAACCCCCGTGCGCTTGAGCGATAGGGTCACGGCCGCATAGCCCGGCACCTTGTGCGGGTGCGTATTGCGGCGCAGCCAACGTGCGAACCGCGGGTCGCGGCTCGCGTATTCGGCGGAAACGTCTGGCCCCGGATCCGCTTCGTAAGGCGTGACCGTGAAGCGCTCGGCAATGGCTTGCACCTGCTCGGCCGTCAGCGTCTCCGGACCGTCCTTGATCGCTTTCCATTCGCGCTCGACTTCCTCGGCGAACCCTTGGGGCGTCAAGTCTTTGACCAGAATCTTGATGCGCGCCTTGTATTTGTTGTCGCGCCGTCCGTAGAGGTTATAGACGCGCAAAATGGCCTGGAGGTAGGTCAACAGATGCTGCCAGGGGACGAAGGGATTGACCAAATGCCCCACGAGCGGCGTGCGGCCCAGGCCACCGCCGACCCAGACGCGGAAGCCGACTTCGCCGTCTTGCTCGACGGCCTGCAGTCCGATGTCGTGGACCCCTACTGCGGCCCGATCCGTCACCGCGCCGCTGACCGCGATCTTGAACTTGCGCGGCAGGAAAGCAAACTCAGGATGAAACGTGGACCATTGGCGTATCAATTCGCACCAGACCAGCGGATTGACGATTTCGTCAGGTGCGATGCCCGCGAACTGGTCCGTCGTCGTATTGCGGATGTCGTTGCCGCTCGTCTGGATGGCATGCATCTGCACCTTCGCCAGTTCCGCCAGGATGTCTGGCACGTCCTCCAGGCGCGGCCAGTTGAACTGAATGTTCTGCCGGGTAGTGAAATGGCCATACCCGCGGTCCCATTTGCGCGCGATATAGGCCAAGGTGCGCAGCTGGCGGGACGCCAGCATGCCATAGGGAATGGCGATGCGCAGCATGGGCGCGTGCCGCTGGATATATAAGCCGTTTTGCAGCCGCAGCGTGCGGAATTCGTCCTCGCTCAATTGCCCGTTCAGGAAGCGCCGCGTCTGGTCACGAAACTGCGCGACGCGCTGATCGACCAGCAGTTGGTCGATGGGTTGATACTGATACATGCAGCAAGCCTCTAGAGGTGGCCGGATGGCGGAAGGCGGAGGCCGGCGCTCTGCCGGCGGCGGGCGTAGGTATGCGCTTAGGACACGCCCAGACCGCAGCTTACAAATACCGCGTGATGATTAAAACGACCGGTTCGTAATGTGCATATATCGGAATTTGTCTAAGAAGCGCGCGACAGCAAAACAAGCGCTTATATTCGACGCCCGGCTGTGATGCCTGGCCAGGATTACCGACAGGCCGAAAAAAAAGCGCGCACCTGACGATGCGCGCCTTCGCACCAACGTTCATACCAGACTCTTCGGTCAAACGTCGTTCGGGGCGTATCCCAGATTGACCTGCAAGCCCCCCGGCGCCACTTTGTCGCGGTTGTTGCGCACGTGCTCGATGTGGTCCAGGTACTCAGGCGTCACATCGCCAGTAATGTAGTGACCATCGAAGCACGAGGTTTCGAACTGGGTGAGGTTGGGATTCATGTCGGTTACGGCCTGCCGCATGGCGGAGAGGTCTTGGTAGACCAGCGCATCGGCGCCGATCACGCGCGCGATTTCCTCATCCGTGCGTCCATGTGCGATCAGCTCGCTGCGCGTGGGCATGTCGATGCCGTACACGTTGGGGAAACGCACGGGTGGCGCGGCAGAAGCAAAGAACACCTTGTTGGCGCCGGCCGCCCGGGCCATCTCGACGATCTCGCCGCTGGTCGTGCCGCGGACGATGGAGTCGTCGACGATGAGGACGTTCTTGCCTTTGAATTCCTCGCTCATGGCGTTGAGCTTTTGGCGGACCGATTTCTTGCGCACCGCCTGGCCGGGCATGATGAAGGTCCGGCCGACGTAGCGGTTCTTGATGAAGCCTTCGCGGTAATCGAGGTTCAGTCGCGCGGCCAGCTGCATCGCGGCGGGACGGGCCGAGTCCGGGATGGGCATGACCACGTCCACCTCGCCCAGGCGCAGGTTGCGGGCGACTTTGTCCGCAAGGTACTCGCCCATGCGAAGCCGGGCACCGTACACCGAGACGCCATCCATCAGCGAGTCCGGACGGGCGAAGTAGACATACTCGAAAATGCACGGGCTCAGCTGCGGGTTGTCGGCGCACTGGCGCGACGACATCCGGCCGTCGCGGTCGATGAAGATGGCCTCTCCCGGCGCCACGTCGCGCTCGAGCTTGAAGCCCATGCCCTCCAGGGCGACCGACTCGGAAGCGATCATCCACTCGACGCCGGAGTCGGTCTCGAGCTTGCCGAGGCACAACGGCCGGATGCCGAACGGATCGCGGAACGCCAGCATGCCGTATCCGGCAATCTCGGCCACCACCGCGTAGGCCCCCCGCACGCGGCGATGAACGGCCGCGACCGCCTTGAAAATGGCGTCTTCGTCCAGCGACACCCCGGTGGACGAACGATGCAGCTCGTGCGCCAGCACGTTGAGCAGCACCTCGGAATCGGAGTTCGTGTTCATGTGCCGGCGATCGACGCGGAACAGTTCCTCGCGCAGCGACTCCCAGTTCGTCAGATTGCCGTTGTGGGCAAACGTAATGCCGAATGGCGCATTGACGTAGAAGGGCTGGGCCTCTTCCGCGCTGGAGCTTGAGCCGGCGGTCGGATAGCGGACTTGGCCGATGCCCGAATTGCCGGGCAGCGCACGCATGTTGCGCGTGCGGAAGACGTCCCGCACCAGGCCATGCGCCTTGAACATATTGAACGTATTGCCCTGCGACGTGGCTATGCCCGCCGCATCTTGACCGCGATGCTGCAACAGCAGCAGGCTGTCGTAGAGCAACTGATTAACCGGTGCGCCCGAGACGACACCGACGATTCCACACATGAGAGCCTCTTTTCAGCAGCACAAACTTAATAGCGGATCCAGTCCGCAAACTGTTCCGGCAGGTACGGCTTGACCGCACGCGCACCCTCTTCGGCGTACGGCGACAAGACCGCCTCGGTCCACCACGACTCCTTGGGCAAAGGCGTAAACCCCGCTGCAACCACCAGAACCAGCACGATGACCACGCCGCGCACCAGGCCGAACAACGCACCCATGCCGCGGTCGGCGAGGGACAGCCCCGTCGCCTTGATCAGCATTCCCAACGCAAGATTGACGACACCTACCGCGAGGAGCACCACGATGAACACGCCTGCATAGGCAACCACTGCCCGCAGGCCCGAATTCTCGACCAAGCCCGCCAGCCAGTCGTACGCGGCGGGACCGTAGCGCACGGCGCCAACGAACGCCGCGACGTATGCGATCAGGGACAGCACCTCTTTGACGAATCCGCGAAAGAGGCCGATTACCACCGACGCCCCAAGTATCAGCAAGACGCCGTAGTCGAAATGGGTCACAGCGGCACGATGGAACTACTAAAGCCTGCCGACGTGACGCGCGCCCGCGCTGCATCGGCAGCCTCGCGCGTGGCGAACGGACCGACCCGGACGCGGAACACGTCACCCTTGCTGGTCCGGACGCGCTCGGTAAAGCTCTTGATGCCCGCGGCGCTCAACCGGTCGCGCATGTCGTTGGCGCGCTCCTCGGTGGAAAACGCCGCGATCTGCACGGCAAAGCCGCCCTTGCTTTCAGACTTGGGTGCCGCCTCGGCCAGGGCCCCACCCTCCAGCAAGGCGCGGGCACGCGCCGCCTCGGCCCGGGCGGCATCGCTCTGCGACGGACGCGTGGGCGCACTCGCCGCCGGCTTGGGCGGCTCAGGTTGGACAGGCGCCGGCTTTGGAGGTTCAGGTTGCGGCGCCGGCTTGGCGGGCTCGGGCTTAGCGGGTACGGGGGCGGCGGGCTCGGGCTTAGCGGGTACGGGGGCGGCGGGCACAGGCGCGGCCGGCTTTTCCTCGGCGGGCGGCTCCGGCTCGGGCGCCTTGGCCACTTCCGGGGCGGCATGCCGGTCGGGAATCTGGATGGGGATATCGTCGGGCAACAGGGGCGGCTCGGAATCGAGCACCATGGGCAGCACGACTACCGCTGCCAAGACCAGCGCGATGGCGCCGACCAGCCGGCGCCGCGCACGCCGGCGCGCTTCCTGTGCGGGATCCTGCGATTCGCCGCCGGCTGCATAACCGGCGCGGCTGGACTTGGCCGTCGTGGAGGCCGCCTTTTTCTTGCGCTCGAGCAATCCCATTGATACGTCCGGCTAAAACACGCGGCGGTGCCTCGGGTAGCGCCTGCAAGGCCGGGCTCAGCCCGCGTGGGCAGCCTTGGCCGTGCGCATGGATGCCAGCACACCCGCCACGGTAAGGAAAGATCCGAAGACCAAGATTCTATCACCCTCTCCCGCCCTCTCTTGCGCTGCGGCAAAAGCCGCGGCCGGATCGGCATGGACTTGGATGGACGACTCCTTGTCTTCCTTGACCCCGAGCGCGCGCAAACGCGCTGCGAGCTCTTCCCCGCCCAAGCCGCGCGGCCCCGGCAAGCCGGCGCACAGCCAATGGTCGACGCGTCCGCCGAGCTTGGCGATGACGCCATCGACGTCTTTGTCGCCCAGCATCCCGAACACCGCGTAGGTGTAGGGAAAAAAGCCCATGTTGTCGAGATTCTGGGCGAGTACCGCCGCGGCATGAGGATTGTGGGCCACGTCCAGGATCACCGTCGGCCGGCCAGGCAGGATCTGGAAACGCCCTGGCAGCTGCACCTGCAGCAGTCCGAGCCGCACGGCCTGCTGGGGCACCGGCAAGCGGTCGCGCAGCGCCTCGAGCGCAGCGAGCGCCGCCGAGGCGTTGAGAAGCTGGTTTGCGCCACGCAGGGCCGGATAGGCCAACGCATTGCGCCGCTGGGCGCGACCGCCATAACTCCACTGCTGCTTGTCGCCCGCATAGTTGTAATCGCGCCCGAAGCGCCAGAGGTCGGCGCCTATGCTCTCGGCATAATCGATCAGCGATTGCGGTGGCACCGGGTCGGCGCAGATGGCCGGCTTGCCGGGCCGGTAGATGTGGGCCTTTTCCCAGCCGATCTTCTCCCGGTCATCGCCCAGCCACTCGACGTGGTCCAAGTCCACGCTCGTCACGATGGCGCAATCGGCATCCACGACGTTCACGGCATCGAGGCGCCCTCCCAGGCCGACTTCGAGGATGACCGCGTCGAGGCCGGCACCGGCGAACAACCGAAGGATGGCAAGGGTCGTGAGCTCGAAATAGGTCAGCGAGACCTCCCCGCGCGCCTCGTCCACCGCAGCGAACTGCTCGGCCAACGCCGCGTCGCTCGCGGGCTCGCCATTGATGCGCGCGCGCTCGTTGAAATCGAGCAGGTGCGGGGAGGTATACAGCCCGACGCGATAGCCCGCCGCCAGCAGCATGGCCTCGAGCATGGCGCAGGTCGATCCCTTGCCATTGGTGCCGCCGACGACGATGGTGACCGCGTCGAGCTTCAGGCCGAGGCGATCGGCCACGGCCCGCACCCGTTCCAGCCCCATGTCGATGGGGCGGGCATGGATGGATTCGAGATAAGCCAGCCATTGCGCGAGCGGGCTTTGCGCGTTGGGACGGGAGACGGGGGAAGGAGACGACATGAGGAGGGAAGGACCGGAAAAGCAAAAGCGTTACTATAGAACGCTCTTGCCCGGCCACGCGGTGAGAATGTCGTAGCCGTCGTCGGTCACGGCGACCATGTGCTCCCACTGGGCCGAGAGCGAGCCGTCCACGGTCACCACGGTCCAGTCGTCGTCCAAGACCCTGACTTCGTGGCGGCCGGCGTTGAGCATGGGCTCGATGGTAAACACCATTCCTTTCTTGAGGCGCAGTCCGGTTCCGGGCTTGCCGTAATGCAGGACCTGCGGCGCCTCGTGATACTTGCGGCCGATGCCGTGGCCGCAGAAATCGCGCACCACCGAGAAACCGGCATCTTCCGCATAGGCCTGTATCGCGGCCCCCACGTCGCCCAGCGTGGCGCCGGGCCTGACCGCGGCGATGCCGCGCATCATGCTCTCCAACGTCACGTTGACGAGGCGCTCGGCCTCGGGGGAAGGCTTGCCGACGAAATACATCCTGCTGGTGTCGCCGTGCCAGCCGTCCTTGATGACCGTCACGTCGATGTTGACGATGTCGCCCTCGCGCAGCACATCCTGGGGCTTGGGGATGCCATGGCAGACGACATTGTTGATGGAGGTGCACAGCGTCTTGGGAAACCCGTGGTAGCCGACGTTGGCCGGGATCGCTTTTTGCACCTTGGTGATGTATTCGTAGCAGCGGCGGTCCAGTTCTTCAGTAGAGACGCCGGGCTGCACGTACTCACCTATCATCTCGAGGACCTCGGCCGCCATGGCGCCCGCAACGCGCATTGCTTCGATTTCTTGCGGGGACTTGATCGTAATGGCCATGCGGAAGACTCCATGTTTGTTCGATTTTAGCGCCGCCCACCGGCGGTTTCCCCGCCCTGCACGCCTCCCGCCCCACGCACGGCCGTCGCCGCCCATCGATCGAGCGAGGCCATGACACGATGCGGACGGACCAACACGTCGAGCGAACCACCGTACCGAGCCTGCATGTCGGCAAGCGTCGCCGGGGTCGCCGAGTGCGCCTGCGCATGCGCGGCCGACCAACGGCGCTCCACGTCCAAGGCAAGCGCATAGGGCAAGTAGCGCTCGTACCGGGCAAGCACGGCGTCCGGGGCCAGGGTGTCGGAGGCTGGCTCAGGATGCGCCAAGAACTGCCGGAAACCATCCACTTGTGCGCGCAGCGCGCGACCTTGGTCGGTATAGCCTTGCAGCCCCGCTGCACCCATGCACACCACGGCAAGGAGCACGAGCGGCGTGAGGCCCACGAACAGCAGGGGCCATGACTCCGCGTGCCTGTGGATCAGCACCACGCCAGCGACCAAGCACGCTACCGCCAATGCGCCCAGGACCAACCTGCTTGGAAAGCTCGTGGCGCCAGAGCGCCATTGCGCCTGCACGGCGAACAACGCGGGCACCGCCGGCAACGGCACGAGCATGCTCCACGCCTCCCATGCAAGCAGGCTACCCTCGCGCACGAGCGCCAACCCCACGAGGCCGGCAGCCAGGAGCAACCAGAGATAGAACGCCTTGCGTGCCCAGCCGTCGGCCTTGTAGAAAAGGACGCGTCCGTAAGTTTCCTCCAGGCGCTTGCGCTGCGCGTCTTGTGCCTCGTCATAGCAATGACGGTAGAGACCGTCCAGCCGCAGCAGGCTGCGCCCGCCCGAAAAGAATCGACTGAGCATGCCGTGGAGCAGCCCGTCCTGCCGGGCATCGCCGCCGGCCTGGTTGGAGAGGCGCTCTAGGTAGCGGCCATCCTCCTGGACGCGCAGCCTGACCGAGCGGCGCGCCAGCAATTCCATCATCCCCGACAAGAAAGCCCAGCGGTCATACTCCTTGCGGTACACATAGCGCAGCGCCGGCGCGGAAAGGCCTTCCGGAGGTTCGGAAACCGGCGCCTGGTTGCGCCGCACCCGGGCTCCGACCCGCAGCCACGTTGCCCCGTAGTAGAGCAAGATCAGCACCGCGCCCAGCGCGGCCGCCCAGATCTCGGCCCGGTCCTGGACGCCGTGCCACCAGGCGCGGACCGGGCCAGGCCGCTGGACGAACCCGGCCGGCCAAGCCAATTCGACGGCCATGTTCTCGCCGGGAGCCAGTCCGCGGGTAGACACGAACACTGCGCGGCCCGGCTCCCGCTCCACGAGCTCGCCCGGGCTGCCCCCGCCCTCTCCCGCCACCTTCGCGTCTTCGATGGGAGCCTCTTCCGGCAGGACGACGCGCACGCGCACCTTGTCGATGGGCAGGTTCCAGGCCCCGCCCGTGGCATCCCAGGCGAGGCGGTCCTGCCCGCCCGCTGCCTGCAGCTGGCGCGTCACCCGATAGGTCAGCGTATATTGGTATTCCCCGGGCCGGAACACCACATCCTGGCGCCCCGTCGCGATGCGCACGCCGTCTTTGAGGCGAGAGACGGCAAACGACTCGGGGCGCCCGTCCCGCCTCACCGACACGACATCTAGCCTCGCGTTGATCCAACTGCCATCTGCCCGCCGGTAGAGCTGCGCGAAATCCCGCTGCAAGCCGTACCGTATCTGCTTGCCGATGGAGCGCACGCGCAGATTCTCGGTAACCAGCAAATCGCCGTCCTGCTCGACCTTGATGTCGCTGAAGAACTCGAGAATGCGCTCGTCGGCCCACGCCTGCCCCACGGCCAAGAACAGCCAGCAAAGCGCCGAGAGCCAAATCCTCATGCGCGGCCTCCCATGCGGCTGAACGCGTCGCTGCCCAGCTTCCCGCCGGCGCCCACCGCGTGCAACAGCCCGGCATGGATGAAAAAGCAAAACAAAAAATGCCCCCACGAAATTGGCCTGCTTCCAGACATGACACCAACCCTGCTGTTGTGGCAGGACTGTACCACCGGCCACGGCCGCCCAAAGCGCAAGAGCTCACTTGTTTGCAGATCCGTCCCCAAGGTTTCCGCCGCGTCGCCGTCGGCCCAGACAGGGCACGGCGCGCACACCCCATTGACAGCTACGGAATCCATCAATAGAATTTTTTGAACTACTTGTTCATTTTTGTACATACATCCTTCAGGAGTATTCCCATGGCATCGCCCCTCATCGGTATCAGTGGCGCAGGCATAGGCGGATTGGCGGCGGCGATCGCTTTGCGCAAGCTCGGCCTGGAATCCGTGGTTTTCGAGCAGGCGCCGCGCTTTGCGCGCGTGGGCGCAGACATCAACCTCACGCCCAACGCCGTGCTTGCCCTGGACGGCCTCGGCGTGGGGGATGAATTGCGCAAGACCGCTGCACGCCCCACCCATCGCATCAGCCGCACCTGGGATACGGGTGAGGAAACCTCGCGCCTGGAAATGTCGGAAGCCGCAGAGAAACGCTACGGCGCGCCCCAGCTCACCATGCACCGCGCGGACCTCTTGTCCGCGCTCGAACAAGCGGTGCCGGCCGACACCATCTACCTGGGCAAACGCACCACGCGCATAGAAGAAGGCGCAGACGGCATTACCGTCCACTTCGAAGATGGGACCTCCCAGCGGGTCGATGTGCTGGTCGGAGCCGACGGCATCCATTCCACCGTTCGCAAATACCTGCTGGGGGACGAGTATCCGGAGTTCACCGGCGTCGTCGCCTACCGGGCTGTCGTTCCCGCATCGAAATTGGAAGGGCTGCCCAACCTCGGCGCGTTCACCAAATGGTGGGGGCCCAACCTCGATACGCAGATCGTCACTTTCCCGCTCAACCGTGGGCGCGACATTTTCATCTTCGCCACCATCCCACAAGACAGCTGGCGCCACGAATCTTGGACCATGCCCGGCAGCGTCGACGAGCTGCGTGCCTCTTACGCGAACTTCCATCCCGAAGCACGCGCGCTGCTCGATGCCTGCGACGAGGTGCTGAAGTCTGCCTTGTACGTCCGCGACCCGCTGCCCTCCTGGTCCCGCGGCAACATTACGCTCCTGGGCGACGCCTGCCACCCGATGATGCCCTTCATGGCGCAAGGCGCCGGCATGGCGATTGAAGACGCGGTCGTCCTCGCTCGCCAGCTCGCGCATACGCCGGACGATCCAGCCGCAGCCCTGAAGCGGTACGAAGCGGCCCGCCTCGACCGCACGGCGAAGATCCAGATCGGTTCGCGCAGCAACAACTGGCTCAAGGAAGGCGGAAATGCCGATTGGGTCTACGAATACAATGCCTGGGGTGTCCCCCTGGCCTGATCCCCATGCCCCGTACCGCCGAAGCGCTCGACGACGAAACTCCCGCCAAGACCCAATTGGTTTCTCCCGTGCAGCGGGCGTTCCGCCTGCTGCGCTATGTCGTCGAAGGCGGCAGCACGTCGAATTTGAGCGAGGTCGGACGCTCCATCGACGTCAACCGGGTGACCGTCATGCGGCTGATCGCCACGCTCGAGCATGAAGGCGTGCTCGAGCCCCTTCCCCAGGGAGGCCACCGCATCGGCCTGGCCTTCCTCAAGCTGGCCACGGCCGCGACGGCGGCCAACGACATGCTCGATCTCGGCCGACGCGTGCTGTCGACCGTTCGCTCGCGGTTGAACGCCTCGGCTTACTTGGCGACGCTCGACGGCGGCCATGTCGTCTACATGTTGCGTGACATGCCCGAAGCAGGTCTGGTGAGCAACATCAAGGTGGGCAGCCGGGTGGCCGCGCACCTGACGACCCCGGGCCGTGTCTTGCTGGCTTGGCAACCGAAGGCCGCGCTCGAGGTCCTCCTGTCCGGTGAACCGCTTGCCGCCGCCGATGCCCGCAAGCTGAAAGCCCAAATCACGGCTGACCGGGAGCGCATCTGCGCCTGGAGCTTTTCCGGCTTCGAGCAGGGCATCAACTCCTGTGCCGCACCGGTGTTCGGTCCGCTCGGCGATGTCACCGCCGCCATCAGCGTCGCCGGCCCGGAAAATGCGCTCGGCGCAGGCGAGGACTCCCGCGCGCTTGCGGAACGGGTCGTCATCGAAGCTGCGCGCGACCTGTCTTCATTGCTGGGCTGCCGGACTTACCCGCCGGCGGGTTGAGCGCCGGGTTGCCTGCCCGGGCGGCGTACCGGCCTCGGGCAACACGCTCAAGAGATTGGCCCCCGTACGCGACAAGTGCTGGCGCAGGATCTCGCATGCACGCTCGGCGTCGCGGTCGAGCGCCGCATTAAAAATCGCCTCGTGTTCGGCTGGCACATTGCGGTCTGGCGAGTTCGTCGCCAAGAACAAACGCCGGTAGCGATCCCCGAGGTCATGCAAGGTATTGCAAAAGCGCAGCAACAACGGCATCCCGCAAGCCGAGAATAGCGTGATGTGAAAGGCCCGGTGAGCCCGCTCCCAAGCAGGCAACTTGTCGCCGCTGCGGTCGACGGCCTCCAGTCGGCTCAAGCGGTGATACGTCGCCACCAGGGCATCTTCCCACTTTTCGTCGCCCCGCTTGATCGACTCGGCGAGCGCCATCACTTCGAGGTTCAACCGCAAAGCCGTGACCTGGCGGAAGTCGTCCGCCGACACTGGCGCGACCCGATAACCCTTCTTGTCGGTCGTCACGACAAGGCCGTCAGAGACCAATCGGGTCAATGCTTCCCGCAGCGGACTCAGGCTGACGTCGTAGTGTTCCCGCAATTCGTCCAGGCGCAGCTTGCTGCCCGGCAACAACTCCCCTCCCAGAATCGCATTGCGCAGCGCTTCAACCAAAGTCGTTGACAAGGTCGGACCGCTGGCGGGTGTCGTATCAAGGAGTGTGGTCATGCTGAACTCAAACAGAAAAGGAGCGAAGTGCAGTTCACATTCTAGCCGGTTCCACGCCGTCTCCCCCAAATAATCGATTTATCCTAAAAACGTGAGTTTTCAAAAATAATCGATTACTATTGCATGATCGATAAGGAGATGAGATGGCCCGACCCGATCCTCAATTTGTCCAAGATACGTTCGGCCCCTACGCCGACCCGCAGGCCAGCAAGGAACAGCGCGCGCAAAGCTACCGGGAAATGGCAGGGTTCCTTCCCCCCCGTGTCGAGGCACGCCTAGACGTCACCGGTGCGCTGGACCCCGTCATGGTCGACCTCCAAGAAAAAGTCCGCGCACATGCCCTGGAGTCCTCGGTCTTCGACGAAAAGCAAGTCCAATTGCTGATCTTCGGCATGCTGGTCGTCGAATTGAGCGACGCAGCCATCATCCATGGCGTCGCCGCCCGCCGGGCCGGCGCGACTTGGCAGGAGCTGCAATCGGTGGTGAACCTGGCCTACGTTTTCCGGGGGGTGTCAGCCGCCAATCGCGGCGCGGAAATGCTCATACGCATCGCAGAGCGCGAACGGGAACTGTCCGCTCAAGACTGACTGGGAGGAGACCGCCATGCAACCTTGCCAAGGCCCTGACCGGGCGACCCGCAAGCCATCCTTTGCCGTCCCACGGGGCGCATGCGATTGCCATGCGCACATTTTCGGCCCGCGGGAGCGCTTTCCTTTTTCGCCGGAGCGCAGCTACACCCCCGAGGACTGCACCGTCGATCAATACCGGGATTTGCTTGCCACCTTGGGCTTCGACCGAGGTGTCCTGGTCCAAGGCGGCGCGCATGGCACGGATAACTCCGCCATGCTGGACGCCCTCGAGAAACTGGGTCCGCGCATCAAGGGCATTGCCGTGCTGCCGCCCGGTACTCCCTTGCGTGAACGCGAAGCCCTGCACCAGAAAGGCGTGCGCGGTTTCCGCATGTCCACGGTCGTGTCGGGCGGCGTGGGCTTCGACCAGCTCGAAGCACTGGCTGCCGAGGCCGAAGAAATGGGATGGCACCTGCTCCTCCATTTCCATCGCTCCGAAGAGCTGGTTGCTGTGGCCGACCGTTTGCGGCGCCTCAGATGCCACTACGTACTGGATCACCTTGCGCGCATCCGCGCCGACGAAGGCATCGAATCGGCCGCATTCGCCACGGTCATGTCGCTGCTCGAGACAGACCGCTGCTGGATCAAACTGGCGAGCCTGTATCGCCTGTCGAGCAAACCCTACCCCCACGAGGACATGCTCCCCATGATCCACCGCGTCGTGCAAGCGCGGCCGGATCGCATGATCTGGGGAAGCAACTGGCCGCACCCCATACACACCGGCCCCATGCCCAACGACGGAGACCTCGTGGACCTCATCCCCCTGTGGGTACCCGACTCAGAGCAGCGCCGGCAAATGCTGGTGGACAACCCGGTGACGCTTTATGGGTTCACCCCGGCCGATCTGCCCGAGTGACCCGACGCCTGCCCTCACATCATCGATCACGACATACCCTGGAGACTACACATGAATTTCCATCCACGCGCGCTTACCGCTCTTGCCCTAGTCGCCGCCTCGGCCTGCGCGCATGCGGCCTATCCTGAAAAGCCCATCACCTTCGTCGTGCCTTTCCCGCCCGGGGGCACTACCGACATCATTGCGCGGACGCTGGCGGCCCGCGTCGGCGCGGAGCTGAAACAAACGGTGATCGTCGAAAACCGTCCGGGAGCAGGTGGCAACGTAGGCGCGCAAAGCGTGGCGCGTGCCCAGCCCGATGGCTACACGCTGCTGCTGTCCACTGCCGGCCCCCTTAGCATCAACCAACATCTTTACAAGAATCCTGGGTACGACCCGGTGACGAGCTTCGCGCCCGTCGCGCTCCTGGCGGCCGTGCCCATCATGCTCGTGGCGAACCCGTCGGCCCCGTTCAAGACCGTCGCCGAACTCATCGACTACGCGCGAAAGAACCCGAATAAGCTTTCCTACGGATCACAAGGCAACGGCACGACCAGCCACCTCACGATGGAGCTGCTCAAGACCCAGGCAGGCATCAACATCCAGCACATCCCGTATCGGGGTAGCGCGCCTGCGGCGACCGACTTGATGGCAGGCGTGGTGCAAGTCATGTTCGACAACTCGCCGAGTACCCTGCCCTACGTCAAGGCTGGCAAAATGCACGGCTTGGGCGTCGCGTCGCCAAAGCGGGTGAAAGGCATGGAGGATCTGCCCTCCGTCTCCGAAACCTTGCCCGGATTCGCTTCGGAAGCGTGGTTCGGCCTGGTCGCGCCGGCCGGAACGCCCGAGGCAACGGTCGATTTGCTGAACAAGACGATCAACAAGGTTCTCGCCAGCGCGGAATACAAAGAGGAACTCGCGAAATCGGGCACCCAGCCCCTGGGTGGCACGCCAGCCGACTTTGCACGCTACCGGGACGCCGAAACGGCCAAATGGGGAAAAATCGTCCAGGCGGCGGGCATCAAACTCGACTGATCCGCACCGCATCGACGATATCCCGGCCCGGCTACTCCCTTCCGTGGAACCGGGCGCGGACCTGCGCGGCCGTCGCCAGGGGCCGCCCCAGCGCGGCCGCCACCTCGGCAACTTGCCGCACGAGCGCCGCGTTATCAGGCGCCGTGGAGCCGTCGCGCAGATAGAGATTGTTCTCGAACCCAACCCGAACATGGCCGCCCAGCGCCGCGGCGGCCGCTGCACACGCGTGCTCGTGGCGGCCGAACGCACACATGGCCCACGGATACGCGTGGTCGTAGGCTTCGAGGAAAGGCAGGAGATCCGTCGGCGACGAAACCTGTCCGGCGCTGTAGCGCCCCAGGACGAATAATATGAACCAGGGGGCATCCGGTACCACGCCACGGCGCCGGTAATTCATCCAGCGCTCCACGTCGCCTACGTCGTACAAGATCACCTGGGTCATCACGCGTTCCCGAGCCAGCCACGAAAACAGCGACTCGACGCGCGCATCGGCCTGCGGCCCCAGGGCAATCTCGCGCAGCCCGACCGATACGGCCTCGGGCTTGACCGCCATGACGGCGGCTACCTGTTCGTCGGGGGCGTACACCCCGGCCGCCTCGGTCGTGATCTGGATCACGAGTTCGTTGCCGACCGCCTGCCTGACCGCTCGCGTGGCCGCCAAGTATGTGTCCGGCTCCAGGCTGTGCGACTGATCGGCCTTGCGCACGTGCATGTGCAGCATGGCGGCGCCCGCATCCAGGCATTGCTTCGCCGTCTCGGCCAGCTGGCCGGGCGTGACGGGCACGGCAGGATGATCAGACGTTTTCTTATAGGCACCATTGGGCGCCACGGTCAAAATCAGTGGGGCATCGAGCTCTGCAGGTGCTGCTCCTTGCATGGTATTCCCCTTAGGCTCCAACCGGTTCGCGCATGGTGACGAACTCCTCGGCTGCCGTCGGATGCAGCCCTATGGTCTGGTCGAATTGTCGCTTGGTCGCACCGCATTTCAATGCGATGGCCAAGCCCTGGATGATCTCGGGCCCATCGGGCCCGACCATGTGGCATCCCAGCACGCGGTCGCTGGCGTCGTCCACCACTAGCTTCATCATGGTCTGTTCATCCCGGCCGCTCACGGTGTTCTTCATCGGCCGGAAACGCGAGCGATAAACGCGCACCTTGCCATAGCGCTCCCGGGCCTGCTCCTCCGTCAGGCCGACCGTCGCAACGGGCGGCTGGCTGAATACCGCGGCCGGTACGTTTTCCGCATCCGCCCGCATGGGGTTGGCGTTATACAGCGTCTCGGCCAAGGCCCTCGCCTCTGCGATGGCCCAAGGCGTCAGGTTCAGGCGATCGGTCACGTCGCCGACTGCATAAATGCCCGGCACGTTGGTCTGGGATGAAGCGTCGACCTTGATGGCCCCGTTCTCCCCTAGCTCTACGCCGCAGGCTTCGAGCCCGAGCCCGCGGGTATTGGGCGCACGCCCGGTCGCCATCAACACCTGGTCGACCTCCAACACTTCGCCGCCGTCCAGCTCCACAGCAATGCGGTGGCCTCGACGCTCGAGCCTGGCCACGCGCGTGCGCGGGCGGATGACGATGCCGCGCCGCTGCAGGGCACTTGCCACGGCCTCCCGGACGTCGTGGTCGAATCCTCCCAGCACCTGGTCGCGCCGTATGGCCAAAGTCACGTTGGCCCCGGCGCCGCGGAAGATGCCGGCAAACTCGAGGGCGATGTAACCGCCTCCAACGATGAGGACGTCATCGGGCCGTTGGGCGAGCGACAATGCCTCATTGGACGTAATCGCCAGCTCGATGCCCGGGATCTCGGGCAACACCGCATGGCCGCCGGTGGCGATCAGGATGCGCTCGGCCGTATAGCGCCGCCCGCCAATCTCCACGGTATGCGGATCCACCAGCGTGGCCCGGCCTTCGAGCAGGGTGACCCCGGCCTGATCCAACATGCGCCGGTACACGCCCTCGAGCCTGTCGATCTCGCGGTCCTTGGCCGCCACCAAGGCGCCCCAATCCAGGCTCGCGCCCTCGATGCTCCAGCCATAGCCCGCGGCATCCTCGAACGCCTCGGCGAACTGCGTGCCGTACATCAGCAGTTTTTTTGGCACGCAGCCGCGAATGACGCACGTGCCGCCCACGCGGTCGGCTTCGCAGATTGCCACGCGCGCGCCGTACGAGGCCGCGCGGCGCGAACCGGCCACGCCGCCCGATCCGGCTCCAATGGTGATAAGGTCATAGTCGAAGGCTGGCATGAGGCACGTCCCCGGCAACTGAGTCATCGATACATGGGCATGGATGATAACGCCGCGAGGCGATCGCTGCCGGCATTCTCGCTCGCGCTTGGGTTAGACTCGACCGACTTTCCGCCCTTGGATGTGCCACACCGTGACAGCCGCCCCCGACAACTTGCAATGGAACGCCCCTGGGCCGAGACAGGCGGCATGGCTGTCTGCCAGTGGCCATCCGGTGCCACGGCGCGTGGTCGAAGCCGATGACGGCATGCCGGCCGACACGGCTTATCGATTGGCATGCGAAGGCACGGCGCTGCTGTGGCGGGGCGACTTCCAGAATGCCCGGCAATTACTGCAGGCCATGGCCCGGCGATGGGATCGCAAGCCATTCAAGCCGGGCGAGACGATCACGCAAACTTTCCACCTGTACCGCCAGGCGCAACTGCAGCGGGCGCGGGTGCTCGGCATGCTGCTCGTGCCCATCGAGGCCGGCTTCGCCATTCCGCTGCGGCGCGCGCCCGACGTGCGCCAGGCTTGCCGCGAAGCCTATGGCGAACTTCATTCCGAAGCCGTCGTTTCGCTGCGTGAGCTCCAAGGCGTGATCGGCGCCCACGAATGGCGCAAGAAAGGCGTGCCCGTCCCCGCCTTGAATGCCCGCATCCACCCGCACTATGGCGTTTTTTCCCCGGTCCGGGGCGAATACGTGGAGCTCGTGGCGCAGGCGCCCTTGCCCCGCGCGGACTGCGCGTTCGACATCGGCACGGGCACCGGCGTGCTCGCCGCCGTGCTCGCCCGCCGCGGCGTGCGCCGCATCATCGCCACGGACACCGATGAGCGCGCCTTGGCCTGCGCCCGCGAGAACATCGACCGCCTCGGGTTGGCCAGCCGCGTGCGCATCGAGCAGGCTGATCTATTCCCCCACGGACGGGCGGGACTCATCGTGTGCAATCCGCCCTGGGTGCCTGGCCCGGCGCATGGCAACCTCGACCGCGCCGTGTACGACCCGGACAGCCGCATGCTACGGGGTTTCCTGGCGGGTCTCGCGGATCACCTGGAACCGGACGGGGAAGGCTGGCTGATTCTTTCCGATCTCGCCGAGCACCTTGGGCTCCGTTCGCGCGCCAGCCTGCTCGACCTGGTCGACCGTGCGGGCCTGCGCGTGATCGACCGCCTGGAAACCCGGCCGCGCCACCCCAAGGCCCAAGCCGCGGCGGACCCGCTTCATGCCGCACGGCTTGCGGAAACGACTGCGCTTTGGCGACTCGCCAAGCATTGATTACCGGAGAAATTCGTTACCCCCTCACTTTGCACCAAGGACTTGCATGATCAAGCACATTGCCATGTGGCGGCTGAAACTGGATGAAGGCGAAACCCGCGAAGCCGCCTTCGAAGTCATCCGCTCGACCATCGCCGCGCAGCGCGGCCGCATCCCCGGCCTGCTCGAATCCGAAGCGGGGCTGAACTTCAGCACCTCGAGCAAGGCCATGGATGTCGTCGTATATACCGTTTTCACCGATCGCGAAGCATTGCGCGCCTATCACACCCATCCCGTGCACCTGGAAACCCGCGCCAAGGTCGATCGTTACCTCAGCTCGGGATGCATGGTCGACTACGAAATCGACTGACACCCCGGGGGGCGCCCGCCCCTGCCACGCTGCCTCGCCCCGCCGCCCCCCCTGGCCATTTGGCCTAGGCCGTCGACACATGGCTTTAGGCGTATTTATCAATGCGCCGCGCCCACCTACCATTTCCCCCGAGCGACGCGCTAACCAGGCGTCGCTCCGCGCTCTGCCGTATCGAGAGCGGCTTTGTGCAGGCCGCCCTCGATGCGGCCTTTGTCAATGCGGTCCCAAAGGACGCGAGAGGGAGAACAAGCAATGAAAGTGTTTTCGAAGCGCTGGCTGATGACCCTGCTAATGGCCGGGTTCCTGGCCGGCTGTGGCGGTGATGGAGGAGGCACGACCGGCAGCGCCGGCGGAGGCTCCGGCGGAGGAACGGGCGGTACCCCTGGTGGTGGCGGTGGCCCTGTCACGGAGCAACCTGGTCCAGATCCCTATGCCGACAGCACGACCACGCCGCCGGCGCCCATCGTCGACCCGACCATTACTGCCGCGGCGACGATTGCGCCGCGCGACGACGACAGCGGGCTCTTCGACATCAATATCGCGGGTTTCGCCTCCCCCTCGTCCAAGATTCTGTCCGCCCGCCAGCTGTCCATGCGGTCCGGCCCGAACAAGTCTGCCGCCGCCCGCGCCAACCTCACGCGTGCCGGCGTGCCCGACCTCGAAGCCGACGACTTCGTGATCGTCGAGGACGGCGTAGTCAAGGGACATACCATGGTCCGCATCGGGGAATCCGAGGCGCGGGCCAAGGCCGACGTGGTGTTCGTCTTTGACACGACGGGCAGCATGTCCTCCGCCTTGGCCAGCGTGCAGGCGTCCATCCTCGAGTTCGCGGACTTCCTGGAGAAAAGCGGGCTCGACGTGCGCCTGGGGGCCGTCACATTCGGGGACGCCTTCGATACCCGCACGCCCTCCTCGACCGGACTCGGCACTGGCAGCACGGCGCCACCCTCCTTCGACAATATCGACCGGCAGGTATTCGCGCCGACGGACGATTTCGCGAAATTCAGGCAATTCATTTCGGAAGAACAGGCGCTCGGTGGTGGCGACAATGCCGAAAATGCCATGGGCGCGCTCCAATACGCCTTCGACGAATTGCCCTGGCGCGAGGGCGCCCAGCGCGTGATCATCGTGATCACCGACGTGTACGCCCACAACGACGTCACCTACGGGGGCGCGAACATCAGCGGACGCTGGATCCCGCCTGCTGCCGCAGACCTCATCGCCAAGCTCAAGGGCAAGGCCGTCGTGCACGTCGTCTCGCCCGAGTTCGTCGCCTCCCCCGGCTTGTATACGGACATGAAGGTCTTCGCAGGCGCGGACGGCACGGGCGGTGCGTACTATGCCTGGAGCAGCGGCACCTTCAGCCTGATCGACCTGCCCATCGCGGAAGTGGCCGCCAGCGGGTACATCGTGACCTACCGGCCCAAGCGGGACGGCAAGGCGAAGACCTTGCGCGTCGTGATCGATGACGGCGAGGATATCCGCGGCGAAATCAACCTGGACGTCGAGTACTGACCGGGTTTGGCCCGTACCGGCAGCCCTTTTCCCCAGTTGCCGGTACGGCGCGCCGCGTTCACCCCGCAAAACGTGATCGCGACTAGCTTCGGGGGTGGGCGCCTCGCTGCCGACGTCCTCTACGCCGCGCTGACCGCCAGCGGCTATCGCCGCCACATGGAGGCCGTGCGCGCGCGGCTGGGCGAGGCCCGCGAGCGAACCATCGCCCGCCTCGGCAAGCTGGGCATCACGCCGTGGCTGGTTCCCGAGGCGGGCATGTTCGTATGGTGCCGGCTCCCCGCAGGCGCCGATGCCGCGGAGGCCGCGCGTTTCTGCCTCAGGCAGGGCGTGGTGCTTGCGCCTGGCAATGCATTCAGCCAATCGCAGCTCGCAGGCGACTTCCTGCGCTTTAACGTCGCGCAATCCACCGACGAACGAATTTTCACGACGTTGGCGCGTGCGCTGGGTGCATGAAGGCCCATCGGCCCCCGATAGCAGGAAGGCCGCCTACGCGGCCCGTCCGCGATAGCCCAACCGAGCTGACAGCGCGTCGGCCGCTTCCCGGACCGCCGTCGCGATCGGGCCGTCTGGAGCCGTGTCAAAGCGTGCGCCATTGCCCAAGGCGGTCACGGCCAACACCATCTTCGAGTCGTAGTCGAACACTGGCGAACTCACCGAGTTGACGCCGGGAAGCACGTCGCCCGCCACCGACCCCACGCGCGTGGCCCTTACGCGATCGAGCAGGGCTTGGACTTCGTGCATGGTCTGGGGGTAAGCGCCGCCTGCCGCCCGTTCGCGCAACTCCTCTTCGATCAAGCCCGCCGTCAGGTGGGGTTCCATGAAGGCCGCAAATACCCGGCCCGTGGCGGAAGACAACAGCGGCAGGACGGACCCCGGACGCACGTTCACCATCACCGGGCGCGGCGAATCGCGCCATTGGACGACAGTGGGGCCGCGGTTGCCCCACACCGCCGCCAGCACGGTCTCGCCCAGCGATAGGCTGAGCTCGTCCAGCAGCGGCGACACTAGGCGTACTGCATCGAGCAACGCGAGGCTGGCCAAGCCTATGCGCAGCGACGCCCGGCCCAGCGCGTAGCGTCCTTGGGCATCTTGCTCGACGTATCCGCACCTGACGAAGCTGGCGAGATAACGATGCACCTTGGCCGGATGCATGTTCGCGGCCTGCGCGATTTCCTTGAGCATGAGCGGGCGGAGGGCGTCCGCGAACACGTCCAGGACGGCCAATCCCGTCTCGAGGGCCTGCACGCCATTACCCCGACTGGCGGTTTCTGCTGCGCCTTCGGGCGCGGTTTCTGCCGTCTTGTCACCGGCTGCCATGTTTACCCCGGTCGGAATTACGTTTAACGTAATGCTAACACGCTCAACGTAATAACTTGACGTGGAGACCGACCAAATTTACGCTTATCGTAAGTAAATTACTTCTTCCGTAATAGCGGCAACCACTACTCCTTTTCTTGGACCGCCATGAACGCACCCATTCACCTCGTCGAAGTCGATTCCGGCTACATGTCCGGCTTCGGTAACGAATTCGCCACCGAGGCCCTGCCCGGTGCCCTGCCCGTGGGGCGCAACTCCCCGCAGCGCGCACCCTACGGGCTGTACACCGAGCAGATATCCGGCACGGCATTTACTGCACCGCGCAGCCACAACCGGCGCTCGTGGCTCTACCGCATCCGGCCCGCTGCCGTACACCAGCCCTTCGAACCCATGGAGAGTCCCCTCCTGGTGGGTGATTTTGCGCAGGTGCCGGCCACTCCCCCCAATCAATTGCGCTGGGATCCCTTGCCCATGCCGCAGGCGCCCACCGATTTCATCGAAGGCTGGATCACCATGGCCGGCAACGGATCGGCCGAAGCCATGCAAGGCTGCGCCATCCACCTTTACGCGGCCAACCGTCCCATGCAGGATCGCTACTTCTACGATGCGGACGGCGAACTGCTGATCGTTCCGCAGCAAGGGCGGCTGCACATCGCCACCGAGTTCGGCGTCATCGATCTCGCCCCCCAGGAAATCGCCGTCGTCCCGCGCGGCTGCCGTTTCCAGGTAAGCCTGCCGGACGGCGAGGCACGCGGCTACATTTGCGAGAACTTCGGACCGCTGCTGCGCCTGCCCGACCTCGGCGTCATCGGCTCGAATGGCCTGGCCAACCCCCGCGACTTCCTCACCCCCCGCGCACGCTACGAAGACCGGGAAGGCAGCTTCGAGCTCATCGCGAAGCTCGGCGGCCGGCTCTGGCGCGCCGCAATCGATCATTCGCCGCTGGACGTCGTCGCCTGGCACGGCAACTATGCGCCCTACAAATACGACCTGCGCCGCTTCAACACCATCGGTTCGATCAGCTACGACCATCCCGACCCGTCCATCTTCCTGGTGCTGCATGCGCCAAGCGACACCCCGGGCGTGGACTGGCTGGACTTCGTGATTTTCCCGCCCCGCTGGCTGGCGGCCGAAGACACCTTCCGTCCGCCCTGGTACCACCGCAATATCGCCAGCGAGTTCATGGGCCTGGTGCATGGCGCATACGACGCCAAGGCGGAAGGCTTCGTGCCGGGGGGCGCCAGCCTGCACAACTGCATGTCGGGCCACGGGCCGGATGGCGATACCTTCGAGAAAGCCTCTCGGGCCGACACCAGTAAACCGCACAAGGTCGACGACACGATGGCCTTCATGTTCGAAACCCGCACCCTCATCAAGCCCACGCGCTACGCGCTGGAGAGTGCCCAATTGCAAAGCCGGTACTACGAGTGCTGGCAGAATCTCAAGAAAAACTTTTCCCCGGAGACCCGATGAGCCATTCCGACCCGACCGTCGACCCTACCCTGAAAAGCTGGGTCGAATCCGCCAACACGGCCGACACCCACTTTCCCATCCAGAACCTGCCCTATGGGGTCTTCAAGCCCACGGCCGACGCGCCGCCGCGGGTCGGCGTAGCCATCGGCGACCAGGTCCTGGACTTGTCCTGCCTCGAGCAGGCCGGCCTGCTGCGCACGCCCAAGCGCTTGTTCTCCAGTGCGAGCCTGAACGCCTTCATGGCTTGCGGCCGCGAAACCTGGCGCGACATACGCAAGCAGGTCAGCCACCTGCTTTCCGCCGGCACCGCCACGCTGCGCGACGATGCCGCACTGCGGTCGCGCGCGCTCGTGCCCCAGGCGCAAGCCACCATGCTGCTGCCGGTGGAAATACCGGGCTACACCGACTTCTATTCCTCCAAGGAGCACGCGACCAATGTCGGCGCGCTCTTCCGGGACCCCAAGAACGCGCTGATGCCCAACTGGCTTGAAATCCCGATCGGCTACAACGGCCGCGCGTCATCGGTCGTCGTCAGCGGCACGCCCGTGCGTCGTCCCAACGGGCAGATCAAGCTGCCCAACCAAGAGCGCCCGGTTTTCTCGCCGTGCCTGAAGCTCGACTTCGAACTCGAAACCGGCTTCTTCGTCGGCGTGCCCAACGACCTTGCCGATCCCGTGCCATGCCCTGAAGCCGAGTCACGCATTTTCGGGATGGTGCTGCTCAACGACTGGAGCGCGCGCGACCTGCAGGCCTGGGAATACGTCCCGCTCGGGCCTTTCAACGCGAAAAGCTTCGCGACGACGATCTCGCCCTGGGTCGTCACCCTCGATGCGCTCGAACCCTTCCGGACCCAGCAACCGCGCCAAGACCCGGAACCGCTGCCTTACCTGCGCCATGAAGGCCCGCACGCCTTCGACATTCACCTCGAGGTCTCGCTGCGCCCCCAAGGCGGCCAACCCGCCACCCTGGCGCGCACCAACTTCAAGTACATGTACTGGACGATGGCCCAGCAGCTCGCCCATCACACCGTTTCCGGGTGCAACACCCGCGTGGGCGACTTGATGGGATCGGGCACGATCAGCGGTCCCGAGCCAGGGTCCTACGGCTCGTTGCTGGAACTGACGCTCAACGGCAAACAACCGGTAGACATCGGAGGGGCCACCCGCGCCTTCATCGAAGACGGCGATGAAGTCACTCTCACCGGCTGGTGCCAGGGCGCAGGCTACCGAGTCGGTTTCGGTTCATGCTCTGGCGTCGTATTACCCGCCCTGCCCATCGCCGTCTGAAGCCTTCTGCGGCCGGATCCGGTCGGTTCCGGCCCGCAGACCAACCAAGGAGACAAACATGAAATACACGTGGACGACGCCCCTGGTCGCAACGGCGCTGGCCTTCTCTGCCGGCATCGCGTGCGCGGCGGAGACCTATCCGTCCAAGCCCATTCGATGGATCGTGCCGTACGCCGTGGGCGGCGGCTCAGACTTCCTGGCCCGTACCATCGGTGCCCGGCTTTCTGAAATCGTCAAGCAACCGGTCGTGGTCGACAACAAGCCGGGCGGCAACACCGCCATCGGTGCTGTCGAAACCGCACGCGCCGCGCCCGACGGCTACACCGTGCTGTCGGCCGACAACGGCACGCTGGTATTCAATCCGGCCCTGTATAAAAACCTGAGCTACGATCCCGCGCGTGACCTCGCGCCCGTCACGCTCATGGGCAAGTTCCCGATGATCCTCATCGTGGGGCCCAATACCGACTTCAAAGACGCCAAAGACTTCATCGCCAAGGTCAAAAGCCAGCCCGGCAAATACAGCTACGCCTCCGCGGGAGCCGGTAGCCCCCACCACCTCGCCATGGAGCTGCTGAAAGAGCGCACGGGCATGCGCATGCTTCACATTGCCTATCGCGGCGCGGCCCCGGCCTTGGTCGACGTAGCCGGCGGACAGCTCCCCGCCATGATGACGGACCTCGCAGCCGGCAATGCCTTTATCAAAGGCGGGAAAGTCCGTCCGCTCGCAGTCGCCAATCCAACCCGCCTAGCTCAATTGCCCGACGTTCCCACGTTTGCCGAACTCGGCATCCAAGACGTCGAGGCTTCGGCGCAGGTAGGCATGGTCGTGCCGGCCAACACGCCGCCGAACGTCATTGCCGAGCTGCAAAAACACGTCGCGGCCGCCATCAAGACGCCCGAGGTGCATAACAAGCTGGTCGATTTCGGCATCGAGCCCGTGGGAAGCACGCCTCAGGATTATGCAGAGCTCATCAAGCGCGAAAGCGCGCTGTGGCAAAAACTCATCCGGGACCTGAAGATTACGCTGGACTGAGTCCCGGACACGCCAAGACCAAGCAAGCGGCGCGCTCCACGCCGCTCGCCTAGCCCGCGACCTCAGGCTGCCCGGTTCGATGCCCCCGCATCCACCAGGGCGGCCGCCTCTCCCACCAATGCCCTGAACCACTTGTGCACGGCACTGCGCTGCGTTCGCTCGTGCCAATACAGGTAGTTCCGGACTGGAGGCAAGGCGCCCGGAAATGCCACGATGCGGATGGGAAAACTCTCCCGGATCCTGAGCGCCATGCGGCGAGGAACCGTGGCAACGACGTCCGACACCATGAGCGTCCCGAGCAGGGACATCAGCCCCTGAACGTGGATGCGCACGTTCAATTCGCCGCCCTGCTGGCGAACGAACTCATCGATCACGCGCCCCGAGGTCGTTCTTCCGTTTCCTTGCAAGCGGGCGTGGGGCAGATCCATGTAAGTCGATAGCGCGAGCGGGTCGGTCAGCGCCGCATTGTCCGGCCCGCCGATCACCACGATCTCGTCGTCGAACAAAGGCACCGCGCGAACCGAGTGCTGGGGATCGCGCACCCACCCCAGGCGGAAATCCACTTCTCCGGACGCGAGCAGCCCGGCGATGCGCCGTTGGTCTGGGGGACGGACGGTCAGCGTGATGCCCGGGGCCTTGTCACGCAGTATGCGCGCCAGGTGGGGCAGCAGCAAATGCTCGAGATACTCGGGCGCGGTCACGACGATCTCGCGCTGCAGGCCTTCCAGGTCGACCGTGTCGAGCGGCGCCTGCAAATCGGCCACGCCATCGAGGAAGCGTTTCACTTCCCGTTCGAGCGCGAGCGCCCTTTCGGTCGGAAGCATGCCGTCCTTGCCGCGGACCAGCAGGGGGTCGCCAAACACCTGCCTGAGTTTGTTGAGCGCATGTGTGATCGCCGGCTGCGACACCCCGACCACGAGCGAGGTGCGCGTGACGCTGCGCTCGTTCATCAACGTCAAAAAAATCTGCAGCGTCCGAAAGTCGATATTGGTCAACTGATACATGAAATCCTCACCCGCCAGAGGCCGCTCCCCCTGCAACCAAGCCTTTATTAGCCGGCGTTTATTTTTGTCATAAGCCACCGCCTCCTTCGAAAGCGCCTTGCCCGGCGTAACATGCGCCCAGCTTGCCATGCCGTGCCGCCCTTCGAGATGGTGCGGCGCCGAAAGATCAAAACAGTACCAAGGAGACGAACATGAAGAGAGTCTGGGCTGCAGCAATGTTACTGGCAGCCTTTGCCGCCCCGGCGGCCGCCGACACGCCCTACCCCGTCAAACCCGTAAAACTCGTGCTGCCTTTCCCGACCGGCGCTACCTTCGTGGTGGGACAGATGCTAGCCGAAACTCTGACGCGCGAACTGGGCGAAGCCGTCGTCATCGAGAACAAGTCCGGCGCAGGCGGGCGGATCGCCATGGAACACGTCGCCCGCTCACAGCCGGACGGTTACACGCTGCTGCTGACCTCCCCGACCCTGACGATCACGCCGGCGATCAACTCCAACCTGCGGTTCGACCCCCTCACGGATTTCGCCCCGATCGCGAAGGTCTCCGAGGTTCCCAACGTGTTCGTCGTGAATCCCCAGAAATTCGGGCAGATGGACTTCAACGCTTTGCGCAAGCAAATCACGAGCGACCCCGGAAAGTTCAGCTACGGGTCCGGAGGAGCCGGCTCGTCGAACCACTTGGCGTTCGAAAAATTCAAGGCGCTCACCAACACCGACATTCTGCACGTTCCCTATCAGGGGGCTTCGCAAGCCGTCACGGCGGCAGTTGGCGGACAGATCGACATGGTGATCAACGGACTGCCTAACTCGGTACCGCTGATCAAAGGAAAGCAGCTCAAGGCCATGTTCGTATTGACGCCCGAACGCCAGCCGCTGCTTCCGGACGTTCCCTCGGCGGTCGAGGTGGGCTTGCCTGAAATGGTCATCACCACCTGGTATGGCGTGCTCGCGCCCAAGGGAACGCCGAAGGCCATCGTCGACAAAGTGGCCGGCGCCATCGAGCGCGGCTTGTCGGCGCCCAAGGTGCGCCAGAAACTGGCCGACAACGGGATCGATTTCGCTTATTCCGGCCCGGAAGCATTCAGCGCTTTCATCAAGGCCGATTACGCGGATTGGAAAAAAGTCGTCACTGAAGCAGCCATCAACATTCAAAACTGAAGACCCAAGGAAACCCATGAAAACCGAATGCCCATCGCTGGCCGACATGCAGCACCGCATCGCCCGCTTCAAGAATCTCAAGCCGCGTGCTGCGCACTGGAACGACAACCTCGGCATCCCGGCCGAAGCGCTCCGACTGTTCAATCCCAAGGCCAATTACGTGTTGATGGCGCCCGCTTCGCTGCCGGGACGGCTTTCCCCCAACCCGGCCATCGTCGATGGTGACAAGGGAGTGATACGCGTGGGCCTGGCCGTCGCCGCGCCGAATGACGGACCGGAGTTGCACGTCCATTGGAAGACCCACGAAACGTTCATGGCGCTCTCCGGGCGCTGGCTCATCCGCTGGGGTGACGAGGGCCAGGAAAGCGTGGAACTCGAGCCGTACGACATGATTGCCATGCCGCCGCGGGTCGCCCGCCAGTTCATCAACATTTCCGACCAGGATGCCCACTTGCTGGTTATCATTCAGGGCCAGCCGGAAGATTTCGATGACGTCGGCCGCCTGCCGTCCATCCGCCAGAAGATCATCGACAAATACGGCGAACAAGTCCTGGCCAACATGGAAGCCAACGGCTGGGATTTCTCCCTCGTGCCGCGCAGCATGCGCAATGCGGAGTCGCTAGAGAACCAAGCATGAACCAAGAAAACGCCCCCTCCAGGACTTGGCTCGACGGCACGGCGCCGATGCCGCCCCAGGCGAAAACCGATCCAGTCGTGGCGGAACTCCAGGACAGGCTCAAGAGCCAGGGGGCCGGCCAAGCCGACCCCACCTCCCAACCGCTCGCCGAGGCCCGCGCGCAGCAAGACCGGTACTTCGCAGCCGTCAATGCCGACCTGCCCGATGTCGCTTTGGTCGAAGACATCACGATCGATGCCGGCAGAGGCAAGCTTGCCGCACGCATTTATCGGCCTGACGGCGCCAAGAGCGACGCATTCATCGTTTTCGTGCGTGGCGCCGGGTGGTGGGCGGGCGGCCTGGACTCCCACCAGGGCATCTGCCGGGCGATCGCACTCGCCACCGGGCGGACGGTGGTCGCCGTCGACTACCGGCGCTCCCCCGAGCACGTATTCCCCACGCAGCGCGACGACGTCACGAGCAGCGTCGCCTGGCTGCTGGAACACGCAGGCCAGCTCCAGTTGCCCCCCCAAGCCCTCTTGTGGGGCGAGTCTGCCGGCGCCTCGCTATGCGTATTGGCTTGGGACCAAATGCGGCGCCAGGCACATGGCGCGCGCGTTCGCGCCTTGGTGCTGTTCTACGGCAACCTGGGCGGTCCCCGGGGAAACCTGCGAGCGCAATCCAAATGGGTGTGGCGCCAATATCTGGGACCGGCGTGGGAATCTCCGCCCCCGGCCGCCGTGCCGTGCAAGGTCGACCCCGAAGGCATGCCTCCGGTCTGGCTGGGCGTCGGCGACGCCGATCCGCTGATCGAGGATTCGTTCCAGTTCGCGAGGCTCCTGCACGAGGCGAAGCGTCCCCACCGCCTGCACGTGTACCCGGGCATGCCGCACGGCTTCACCGTGTATGCGCGGCAGTCAGACATCGCCGGCAAGGCCATGGCGGATGCCGCCGACTTCGTCGACGCTGCGCTACAGCCGGCCTGACGGCGCGGAGCGGGCCGGCGGCCGAGCCGCGCCCGCACCCGCGAATCTCCTGCTTTCCGGTATGCTTGACGCCCTCAGAACAGGAGACATCCCATGTTCCGCAAATATATTGCCGTTGCCGCGCTGGCGATGGCTGCCGGCGGCGCACATGCGCAGGCCTACCCCTCCAAGCCCATCCATCTTCTGATCCCCTTTCCTCCCGGCGGCGGGACCGACATCCTCTCGCGCCTCATCGCCAACAAGCTCAATGAGAGCGAAAACTGGACCATCGTCGCCGAAAACCGCGCCGGCGCGGGTGGCACCATAGGCATCGCGGCTGCGGTGCGTGCTGCCCCCACCGGCTATGAAATGGTCATGGGCCAGAAGGACAACCTCGTGGTTGCGCCCTGGCTGTACAAGAGCGTGGCCTACGACCCGACGCGCGACCTCGTTGCCGTCGCGCACGTGGGCTACACCCCTATCGTCATCGTCACGCAGGCAGGGTCCCGTTTCAAGACGCTCGCTGACGTCGTGAACGCCGCCAAGGCTGCGCCCGGCTCGGTAACCTACGGCTCCCCCGGCAGCGGCACGACCATTCACCTGGCCGGAGAGATTTTCAAGGACGCCGCCAAGATCGACATCCGCCACATTCCCTACAAAGGCTCGAATGCGGCCATGATGGACGTGCTCGCCGGGAACGTGGACTTGATGGTGTCGTCCGTGCCGTCCGCCATGGCACAGATCAAGACCGGCAAGCTCAGGCCGCTGGCCGTCACCAGTGCCAAGCGCAGCACCTCGCTTCCCGACGTGCCGACCATCGCCGAGCTCGGCTATCCAGGCTTCGACGTGAGTACCTGGTACGGGCTTTTCATGCCTGCAGGATCGCCTCGTGACGCCGTCACCAAGGTCAACGCCGCGGTGAATAAACTCTTGGCCATGCCCGAGACGCGCGCGGCGATCCACGCCCAGGGCGCCGAGGCCCTGGCGATGTCGCCCGAGGAATTCGGCGAACTGCTCAAGACGGACTACCAGAAATGGAAAGGCATCGTGCAGGCGGCGGGCGTGACGGTCGAGTGACCGCCCACGCTGAAGTCGACTGAAACAGTTCCGCAAGCCCGGGACCGCACCTTGCCCAGCGAATACGGTCTACTAACCATGCCAGCCCGAGGCCGGTACAAGCCGGTCGACCGGCGGGCGTATCAGGAGATCGTCATGAAGTACCAACGTTTGCTGGCAAGTATGGTGTTGGGCGCATTCGTCGCTGTTTCCGGATCAGCCTTCGCCCACGACGGGCCGGGCCGAGGGGGTCCGAAAGGCCCCGGCGGCCATGGAGCCCCCATGAGCCACCACGGCGGCCCCGGCAAGCACAAGCCCCCGGGCCATAGGCCTCACGCCGTTCCTCCCGGCCATGTCCACGTCCACGTGCACACCGACCCGCACTATCGGCCCTGGGCAAAAGGCCAGCGTGTCCCGCTGCCGTACCGGGGCCCCCAGTATGTCGTGGTGGACTGGCGCGGCCACCACCTACCGCCTCCGCCAAAGCACTACCACTGGATCAATGTCGGCGCGGATTATTTCCTGGTCGGCGTTGCCACGGGCATCGTCCTGCAGTCGATACTCGGCCGGTGAGCGGGTCCCGCCCGCACGGCCAGCCGGGCGAGGCCGCGCCTCGCCCTTTCACAGGGGTAGTCCCGCCACGGCATCCTCCACGTCCGCGCCGCGAGCCAGCACCGGTCAATGGTGGCGCAGATAGCCCTGGATGTCGTCGATGACGGGCAGTGCCGCAAGCGTCGCCAGCAATATGGCCAGCGGCACAGTGGACACAAAGCCGAAGTAGGAAAACGAAAGCGCGCCTGCCAGGCCGCCGACGAAGAACAACCCCACCATCGTGCCGAGTATGGCGAGCTTGCTGCGGTCGGCACGCACGAAGTGATCGCGACCGGCATCGGCCGAGACGTTCCAATAGAACAGCTTGCCGAGCTCGATGCCGATGTCGGTCACCATGCCCGTCACGTGGGTGGTGCGGATTTCCGCCCGGGACATCTTGGTGATGATGGCGTTTTGCAGCCCCATGATGTAGCAAAGCAGCATCACGGTAGCGGGAACGGCCAGCCATCGGAATTGCTCCAGGTTACCGCCCAACAGGCCAAAGCACAGCAGCAGCCCGGCTTCGAGCAGCAGTGGCAAGGCGAACTCGCTCGCCAGGTGAGAACGGCGTCCGAAATTGACCAGGACGGCGGAGGTCGCCGCCCCGAGCACAAAAAACAAGAGCGCCGCCAGCCCTTGCAGGAAAACGGCGATCGCGCCCAACGCCAGGTAATCGGCCATGGACGACAAGATGCCGGACATGTGCGAGGTGTACTGCTGTACGGCCAAGAAACCGCCGGCGTTGACGGCGCCGGCAACGAAAGCCAAGTAGTAGGCAAGATGGCGATTTGCCTGCGGGCTGCGCTCGACGGAGGTCAGCCTGCGTAGGTACAACAAGGGCATGATGCGGACCGGAAGAACTATGCTTGGGGCGGCTACCGCGGTGCCGCGCGGAAAACGCTAAAGCATAGATCTTTTTGCCCGCCTCCGCCGGGTCAATTGGTCGTCACCACCCGCAAATCGCCGTGGCGCTCGAGCACGGTCACCACCACTTCGCTGCCTGCACGGCGCAGCGCCACGTCCACCGTTTCATCGCCCAGCGACAGGCGGCGTAACACGACCTCGTCGAGGAATTCAGGCAATACCGGCCGCTCGAAGCGAATTTCGCGTGCGGCAGTATCGAAATCCAATCCTAGGCAGGACTGGATCAGCGACAACGGCGCGGCGGCCGCCCAGGCCTGGGGCGTGCAGGCCACCGGATAAAAGGTCGGGCTTTGGCTGACTCGCCGCGCGAAACCGCAAAAAAGCTCCGGCAGCCGGCGCAGGTCGATATAGGTCGATGCTGCGAACAGCCCCTCGAAAATGCGCGCGGCCTCCCTGCGAAAACCGTAGCGCGCCAACCCGGCGGCGAGCAGCGCATTGTCGTGCGGCCACACCGAACCATTGTGATAGCTCATCGGGTTGTAGCGCCGCTCGGTCGCCGCCACCGTGCGCACTCCCCAGCCCGAGAAGGAGTGTTCGGCCATGAGGGTCGCCGCGACGCTGGGCGCCCGTTCGGGGTAGGCAATGCCCGTCAGCAACGCATGGCCGGCGTTCGACGTGAGGACTCGACAGGGCCGCTTGTCGCCGTCCAGCGCCAGCACATACGTGCCCAAGGCCTCATCGAAGAACGCTTCGTCAAAGCGCGCCCGCAAGGCCTGCGCCTTGGCCGCCTGCTCGGCGGACACCTTGGGGCGGTCCAGCAGGCTCGCGATCCTGGCCGCAGCGCAACGCGCCCCGTAGACATAGGCCTGGACTTCGGCCAGGGCGATCGGCCCCTTGGCCAGCGAGCCATCGGCATGGAACACGGAATCGTGGCTGTCTTTCCAGCCCTGGTTGACCAGGCCATCGGAATTGCGCCGCCCATATTCGACGAAGCCGTCGCCGTCCCGGTCGCCGTACTCGTCCAGCCACTTGAGTGCGGCCTCGATATTGGGCCAGATGCTGCGGATCAGTTGGAGATCCGCCGTGCGAGCGAGGTAGGCCCCGGCCAGCATGACGAACAGCGGGGTGGCATCCACGCTCCCGTAATAGCGGCGGAACGGCACCTCGCCGAGCTCCGCCATTTCCCCATGCCGCACCTCATGCAAGATCTTGCCCGGTTCGGCATCTGCCTGGGGAAGGATGTCAGTGGCCTGGTTGGCGGCCAGGTAGCGCAGGACGCCGCGCGCGATGGCCGGATCGAACCACAAGGTCTCCCATGCCGTGATCAGCGCGTCGCGCCCGAACAGGGTGCTGAACCAGGGAACCCCTGCGTACGGATACGGGCCCTGCGGCGTATCCGTGATCAGCATGTAAAGATCGGACACGCTGCGACGAACGGCTTCATTGAAGATTTCGTTGGAAGTCACCACCGCCGCTGCGCGCGACGACGACGTGCGCAAGGCCCGGTGCGCCTCCCTCAGCGCGACGAAGAAGGCTCTCGGGGGCGGATCGGACGAAGGCGGCGAATCGCACCGCACTTCCATGAAGATGCGGCTCGTGGCGCCGGGTTTCAGCTCCAAGTCGAACGCGGCGCTCTCCTGCGTCAGCTGCGAGGGCTGGGGATAAAAGCGCAACGCCGTATGGCGATGCCGCTTGTCCAAGCCCACGTAGCCGAGCGTCACGCCGTCTTCCTGGAACACGGGCGGCTTGAGCGTGCCGCGCCGCTTCCGGCGTGTGCCGCGCACTTCGAACAAGTCGGCAAAGTCTGCGGCGAAGGCAATTTCCACCCTCACCTTGTGAGGCGCCGTGCTGTAATTGCGCACCATGAGGCGCTCGTAGCATGCGCCGTCCCAGAGAAACCGCGACCGACGCACGTGAATGAGGTCGTGCTCCAGCACCAGGCGCCCTTCGCTGTCGCAAATGCCGATGTTGGTGAGGTCGCAGGTGAGGATGGCGTTGTCGTCGCGCAGCGTCGAGCTGAGAAGCATGGGACGCGTGCCATCCAGCGTCAGGTACAGATGCGAGAGGTAACGCGTGTCGCGGTGGTAAATGCCCTCCGGGCTGCCCGGCCCGGCCAGCGCGTCGCCGTTGTGGTCGAACACGGCGAAGGTTTCGCCGTGCTTGAGCGTGCGCGGGCGCCGCTCCTGCAACGACGCGCTGGCGGGAATGAAGAATTGGGCAACCGGCGTGGCCGGCCGGACTTCGGCCACCGACACGCGCACTTCCTCGCCGTTGGCTGGCCCACCCATTCTTCTCCTCCCCTTACGCCATCACGCGGAACTCTCCGTCATTGACACCCACTCGCGAGAGTGTGCGCGACTCGCGCCTGCTCTCCACGAGCCGGCGATAGATGGACACATAGTTTTCCGCCATGCGCTCTACCGTGAAGCGGCGCTCGAAGCATTCCCGCACTTGGGCGCGCGGCAACTGATCGATGCGCGCGACGGCCGCGACCGCCTCCTCCATCGATTCGACGATGAAGCCCGAAACGCCGTCTTCGATGATCTCCGGCACGGATCCGCTGCGGAAGGCCACCACCGGCGTGCCGCAGGCCATGGCTTCGATCATGACCAACCCGAACGGTTCCGGCCAATCGATGGGAAAGAGCAGCGCCGAAGCATTGCCGAGGAACTCGGCTTTTTCATGCTCGTTGATTTCGCCGATGAACTCCACGTTCGGGTGCTCGGCCACCATCGGCCCGATCACCTGCTCCCAGTAGGCCTGGTCCGCCTTATCCACCTTGGCCGCGATCTTGAGCGGCAGGCCGGCCGCCGCGGCGATCTGGATGGCGCGGTCGGGACGCTTCTCCGGCGATATCCGGCCGAGGAAGGCGAGATATCCCTCCGGATTCGGACGGAATGGCAGCAGGTCCGACGGCAACCCGTGGTAGACGGTGCCAACCCAATTGACCGGCGGCATGGGCTTGCGCTGGTGGTCGGAGATGGACACCAGCGGGAACTGCGCGAAAGCCGTGTAGAAGGGCTTGAGGTCAGGCAAGTCCAGCCGCCCATGGAGCGTGGTCAACGTCCGGTCTGCAATGTCCCGGATCAACGGGAAATGCAGAATGTCGATGTGGAAGTGAAGGATATCGAACTCGTTGGCCAGGCGGCGGACCTGGTCCAGCATCATGACGTGGTAGGGAACGGGATCCCGCACGTCGGGATTCAACCGCAACGCCTGGTCGCAGCATGGCACCAAGGAGGCCGAGGTCACGGAGTCGCCGCTGGCGAACAGCGTCACCTGGTGGCCGCGGCGAACCAGCTCATCGGTCAAGTAGGCAACGACGCGTTCCGTCCCCCCGTACAGCCGGGGCGGACAGCGCTCCATTAGCGGAGCGATCTGGGCAATCTTCATTGGCAAATCCTCCTCGTACAGACGAAGCATTGGCAAACGAACTTGCGTCAGTCGGTTCCACTAAGAAACGTCGGAAATGATAGCGTAGACGGCACCACCTGCGCATGGACGCCGCCAGGCGCCCCCCGGGCCGCGTTGAATGCCTCAGGCGGAGCGGCCCTTGCCGGTTTTTTTCGGCGCCTCGCCGCGCGACGGTGCGCCCTTGCCCAGCAGCAAGTCCGCCCCGTTCATCCGCTCCATCGACGACAACGCGTCGGCATAAGAAAGAAAATGCCGCAGATAAGCCGGCGCGAGCCGTTGCATGAGTTGCAGGGACTGGTGCACAAGGTGGACGGAGTTGAGCGGCCCGGCGTTCTCCGGCACGTTTTGCATGGCTTGCCGAAGCTCGCTTCCTACGCGCAAGCCGGCCCAGAGGCTGCGGAAATACTCGGCTACGTCAGCGCCGCCCGACGCCTGGACGATCGCCGCACGCCCCGCTTCGAGCCGCGCCACGAGATCAGCCACGCCCGCCCGTTCCTGCTTCGCGGCGGCACCGGCGCCCCGTTCGCGCGCAGCGGCTTGGGCAACGGTCGTGCGAGCCTGCGCTTCGTACGCCTCGAGCAGTTGCGCCAGCTTATCCTCCAAGACCCGGCGCGCCTCGCCTGCACTCCCCAGCGCCCGCCGGCTCAAAGACGCGATGAAGTGAAAGCGCACCGGATCGCAACGATCCAGGCCTTGCTCGCGCAGGTGCGCCAGCCTGGCCTCGATGCCGGGAGGAACCGTATCACTCACGATTTTGGGCGCCCGCCTGGCGCGATGAACGTGGCATGGGAGCGATTTCCACCCGCCTGTTGCGCGAACGCCCTTCTTCATCGGTGTTCGGCGCAACGGGATGCTCGGAACCGAATGCGGCGGCGAACACCGATGAGGACGGTATGCCTTCTTCGATCAGCGCCCGAGTCACCGTCAGCGCACGCTGCGCCGACAACTCCCAATTGTCGGCGAAGCGGCGGTTACCTTCAGTGATCTGCAGGTCGTCGGTGAAACCGCTCACCATGATGATTTCATCGCCGGCTTCCAAATAGGCAGCCAGCGGTCCGGCCAAGCTCTTGAGCAGCTGGCGTCCCTCGGGTTGCAGGGCATCGGAGTTCAGCGCAAACAACACGCTGCCACGTATGCCTATGCGCCCGTCGGTCAACGTCACGCGGCCGGCAGCCAGCGGGCCTGCCAGCGCGTGCTCGAGGGCTTCGCGACGCTGCGTCTCTGCCTGGCGCTGCCGGACCTCTTCCTCCAGTTTGACCGAAAGCTCCAGCTGCGTGCCGACCACGCCCACCAAAATCAGTACAAAGGCGCCCAGCATCACCGTCATCAGGTCGCCGAAGACGGCCCAGGCAGGCGCAGCCGGCTCCAGCTCGGATTCGATCTCGTTCGCCATCACGACGCGTCGCCCGCCGGCGTCCGTTGCGCGTCGAGCAAGCGCAGTTCCTCGACGATTTGCTTCTGCGACATCATGCTGAGTTCGATGACGTCCTTGGCCTGCGCAACATAGTAGGCAAGCTGCTCATCGCTGCGGGCCATGGCTTGGCCCAGCGCCTCTTCGATGCGTTGCAGGTGATGCATGAGCTTGTCCGTGGACTCGCTGAAAAGCTTGACGGCATGATCCAAGGATTCGCCCAGGCTGGCCACTTCGGCCGCACTGCCCGTCACCTGCGCCGCGACCGACTCCAGCCTACCGGTTTCGCTGGCGACTTGTTCCGTGAAGCGCGCCCCCACGCGTTCGAGCATTTCCGCCGACGCGCCGACCAGCGCATCCACGGCGGCCCGCTGCTCGGTGCTGGCATGATTGACGGTGTCGAGCAAGCCCGCCACGGTTTGCAGGAGCCGTTCGCGCTCCTCTAGCATGGCATTGTCGCGTTCCATGCTGTCGGACAGCTTCTGGCGCAACTCGCCGATGACCTCGGCGGCGGCACGTGGCGCCTCGGAAGCAGCCTGCACGAGGCGCTCGATTTCCGCGATGGTCGCCCGGGCGGCGGCCTGCGTTTCCGCGGAGACCTGGCCGGCCGCCTGCGCCAGCGCTTCGCAGACCTCCTGCTGCCGGAACGTGATCTTCTCCCCGGTTTCCAGCAGCTCGCGCTGCAGGGTACCCGAGAGGTTTTCCAGGGCCTGCGTCCAGGCGGCTTGCCGCGCCTCGTCGCGCGAAGCCAGTTCCGTCCGCAGCGTCTGGTGCGCCTGGCCGACGGATTCCAACAATCCCGCGGCGTGCCGCTCGAAGGCCCCTGCCGCGGCGGACAATACCTGCCCCGTTTCGTCCAGCAACTTCCCGCTGGCTTGCTGGTGACGCTCGAGCGCGCCATCCCAGGCGGCGGCCAGTCGCTGCGCCGCGGCGTCCAGCTGCCCCGCCACCCCGTCGACCAGCCCGGCGGCCCTTCGCTCGAAATGCTCGGCAAAGCCGTCGAGCGAGGCCTGCACGGCCCCTGCCAGCGCTTCGCCCGTGCGGCGATGCTCCTGCAGCGCCTCGTTCCACGCAGTGGAAACCGTCGCGGCCGTCGCATCCAGGCGACCGGCGAGCCCCTCTAGCAGTTCCGAGGCACGCCGCTCGTAGCCCTGTGCAAACCGATCGAACGAGGCGCCGATCTCTCCGGCCAGGGCGGCGCTGGCGCGCTCATGGCCCGCTAGCGAAGCGCCCCAGCGTTCGGACACGGCTGCGGTCATGCGCTCCAGGCGTGCCGAAATATCGTGCACCAGCTCGGTTGAGCGCTGTTCGAAACTCGAGGCGAAGCCAGCCAGCGTCGACCCCAATTCACCCGCCAACACCTGGCCGGCCAGCCGATGTTCGTCCAGGGCGGCGCGCCAAGCCTGGGTTACGGCGGTGGTACCGGCCTCCACGCGCTCCGACAAAGTATCTAGCTGCCGCTGCACGGCCTGGGCGACGGCCTCGCGTAGCTCCGCCGCCTCGCGCGCCAGGCCAGACATGGCGGTCTCGACCGCCGGCTGGATGGCGGCGCCCGCGCGCCGCGCGCCCTCTTCCAGGCTCTCCTTCACGCAGGCCTCGACGGACGCAGCCAGGCGCCGATACTCAGCGTCGACCTTCTCGTGAAAGCGCTCCTGCCCCACCGAGAGCCGTTCGCCCAGGGCCTCATGCTGCCGCGCCAGCGCCTCGGTCATGGCTTCCAAGCGGTCCAGCAGCGCCGGCATCAAGTCCGCCTGGCGCCGGAGCAATTGGTAGGACTCCTCGCGCTGGTGTGCCAGGGAATATGGGCGCAGGGTAGTGGCGATGCGCGTATCGAGCAGCTGGCCGGCCTGTAGCCGCTCGCGCCGGCACAGCGCGGCGAGCAGGCCCAGGGCCGCCGACGCCGCGACACCGGCGACGGAAGTGCCAAAAGCAAACCCCAACCCGCTGACAGGCGCCGCGAGCGAGGCGCGGATGGCCGCAATATCGGTGGCGTTCTCGAGCGCAACGCCGGTTCCCCGCAGCGTCGCCACCATCCCCAAGAACGTCCCGAGCATCCCCAGCAACACCAAGAGGCCCGCGAGATAAGGCGTCAATGCCGGCCCCGGCAGCGCCACCCTCCCCCCTTCGACGCGCAGGCGCACGGCATTGCGCAGGGAGGGATGCAGCCTGTCCAGGAATGCGGCGAGGCTGGGCGGTACGCTTTCGAGCTCTCCCGCCGCCCGCGCCAAAGAGGCCGTGGCACCCTGGAAGCGACGCAGTTCCAGGCCACCCGCCACGTAGAACCCTGCAATGAGCAGGATGATGGTCAGCGCCAGCGGGTTCGACCCAAGATAACCGAAGGCGACCCACGCGACCACCGCCAGGCCCGCCAGGAAAACGACAAAAGATAAGAATCTGCTCATCGAGGCTCGTCAGCTCACGCGAAGGGCCGCGAGCAGCCCTTCGACCGGTTGTAGTCGAAAGTCCAGTTCGGCGAGCAATACGCTCTCCATGTCCTTGCGGAACACGTCCAGCCATGCCGGGGCGGCAGCCTGCGCCCTGCGCCGCAGGCGTCCGAAATGCCCTTCCAGCAGCGACGGGACGGACGCGAGCAAGGTGCGCTCTTGTGCTCCCAGTACCCGCTCCATCACGGCATCCACCGCCGCCAACCTGGCCATTTCCGGGGAAATCGCGGCCAGCCGCGCCCGCAATCGCCCGCGCAGCGCGGCGATCGTCGTTTCCATCATCTGCTGCTTGGACGCGTAGCGCTGGCCGTAGCGGGAATAGTCCTCCTCGACCCCTGGATCGACGGCCGCCGCGCCTCGCCGGGCATTGCCCCGCGGGGGGTGAAGCACCTTGTCCTGCATGATGGAGCGAGCCAGCTCGGTGCGGACCCGCGCGCACTCCTCCTCGGCCGTCTCGGCCGGCAGCGCGGCCGCAGCCGCCATCTTGGCGCCGCCGTTCAAGACCGCGGACAACGCGATCGCGTCGGTCCAGCCGAGCCAAAGGCTCAGGCGCTCGGCAAGCACCTGCCGGGGCTGCGGGACCGGAAGCTCTCCGAGGCGGGCGAGCAAGCGGACGAATGCCGGACCGCTGGCGCCCGTGGGCCGGGACATGTGCACCATGAAACCGGGTTGAAACAAAACCCCGGAGTTTACACGCCCGGACGAGGCGGTCCGGCGCAGGCAGCGTCTCCTACGGTGTACCAGCGGCGTTGCCGCAGGCTTCCCGGATGCTTTGTAACAACGCCCGGACGCTGTCAGGCAATTGCGCACCGCTGCGCGTGGTGATCCCTATCCGGCGCTGCAACCCGTCGAGCGGTACGGCCAACTTGCATAATTGCGCCGCTTCGACTTCGTATTGGAGCTGGTGGGTGGAAAGCACGGTAAGCATGCCCGCCGTGATCAGGAGGCCGCGCACCAGGGCGAGGTCTCCGGTCTCGACGGCCGGCACCGGCGCGGGCTCTCCGTGCGCCGCAAAAAAGGCGCTCAAGGATTCGCGCAGCGGCGTGCCGGGCCGGGAAAGCACCCAAGATTGCCCGCGCAAGTCCGCCAGCCCCAGGCGCTCGCGCCGCGCCAGCGGATGAGTCGTCGCCGCCATGACGCAGAGCTCTTCGGTGAACAACAGTTCGTGGTGCAGTGCCTGGTCGGTATCCGGACGCAGCGCGCCGATGATGAAATCCAGCTTACCGCTCAGCAGGTCGGCGCAGAGCTGTTCGTAAGGGCTCTCCCGGGCGTGTACGCGCAAGTCAGGATGCGCCGCGCGCAGCTTTGCGATGGCTTCAGGCAACAGGCGCGTGCGCGAGAGCGGCAGCGCGCCCACTGCGATCACCCCCGCCATGTTGCCGTCCAGGGCGGCCAAGTCCTGGGCGAGATAGCGCAGCTCCGCCAGTGCCCGGTCGAAACGCATCAGCCAACGCGCCCCCAAGCGCGTCGGCACCATGCCCTGCGGCGTCCGCAGGAACAATTTTTCGCGCAGGGCGGACTCGAGCCGGCCGATCGAGGCGCTGATGGCCGGCTGCGAGACGCCCAGGCGGCGTGCCACCGCGGGCATGTGCCCAGTCTCGCCCAACAGGGAGGCCACCGTCAGGCGGCGCTCGTCAAACAGGCTTTCGACCGCGGCCGCGGTCACCACGGCCCGGTCGTTGCGCGCCGCCTCGTCCAGGACAGAGGCTAGCTCTTCCTCGATCCTGCAATACCTGCCATAAGCCACCCTGCCCGCGGGCGTCGGCAACATCCCGCGGCCGCGACGTTCGAACAAGGGGGTCCCCAGGCGTTGCTCGAGTTGCGCCACGGCCCGGCTCACGGCTGAAGGCGTACGCAATAGCGTATCGGAAGACGCACGAATCCCGCCGTCGCGCGCCACCGCGGCGACCACACGCAACTCGCGCAGGGTAATGGGAGCGCGGGGATGCACTCCGGACCATGCTTCCTCCATTTCCTCATGATAAACAAAATCGAACACTTGCTTCGTACAACTCAACCCGCCTGGCCGGGTGAGGGGCACAATCTTCCGAGGCACCCGGAGCAAAAGATGGACGCCGCATAACAACGCTGCAACAAAGGAGACACTCCAGATGAATCGCTATCCGCATCGGCCACCGCGTCGCAAATTCCTCCAGCTCGCAGCCTCGGCCCCCCTCTTCGCAAGCCAGGCCAGGATCGTGGTGGCGGCCGGCTATCCCCAGCGGCCGTTGACCTTCGTCGTCCCGTTCGGCCCCGGCGGAAACGTAGACAGCGTAGGCAGATTGATGGCCGCGGCCATGGGCCCGGTCTTGGGGCAAACCATCGTCGTGGAAAACCGGGCGGGCGCCGGCGGCAGCGTGGGTGCCGCCCAAGTGGCGCAAGCCGCGCCCGATGGCTACGTGCTCATGGTGGGATCCAACGGTCCGCTCACGGTCAACCCCTTCGTACAGGCGAAGCTGGCGTACGACCCGATCAAGGACTTTGCGCCCATCGCGTTGGTGGGCTCCGTGCCACACGTACTGCTCGCCAACAACGACCTTCCCGCCAAGACCGTGCAAGAGGCGGCGGAACTCTCCAAGAAGCGGTTCGTGGGCTGCGCGTCCTCGGGAATCGGCAGCGCCACCCACCTCACTCTGGCGCGCTTCAATGCCCAGACCGGCGCCCGGATAGAACACGTGCCTTTCCGGGGCGGCAATACCCTGGTTCCCGCCCTCATCGGCGGCGACGTGCAACTGGCGTCGATGGAGTTCTCGACCGCCCTCCCGCTGCACCAATCGGGACGCGCCCGCATCCTGGCCGTCGCCGGGGAGCGGCGCAGCCCGCTGGCGCCCGACGTGCCGACCTTCATCGAAAGCGGGGTGCCGGGGTTCACGGCCCAGAGCTACGTGGGGCTGCTCGCGCCGGCCCGCGTGCCGGCAGACGTGTTAAACAAACTGGAAGAGGCCGCGAACGCCGCGCTGGACGCCCGGGAACTGGCGGACAAGCTACGTAGCCTGGGCCTGGAGGTCGCCCCGAAGGAACACCGGCGCAGCGCTGGGTTCGCAGCTTTCCTGCAGGCGGAGTACGAACGCTCGGGGCAAGCCGCACGGATAGCGGGAATCCAACCCGAATGAACGGCCTGGACAGAGGCACCGCACCGCAGAGATCTTCTAGTCCAGCCTAGATTCATGTCATCAACGATACCGACGAGAGGAACACATGAGCATTACCCTGGGCATCATTGGATTCGGTGAAGTCGGCGGCATTTTCGGCCGCGGACTGCGCGGCAAGGAGGGCGTGGACGCGGTCTGCGCCTGGGACCTCAAATTTGCCGGCGACGGCGGTGCGGCAGCCCGCAAGGCGGCGGCCGACGACGGCATCGAACCCGTCGACGGGATGGCGGCACTGTGCGAGCGCGCGACGCTGTTGATCTCGGCAGTCACCGCCTCCAATACCTTGGCGGTGGCCGAAGAGGCGGCGCGCCACGTGCGCCCCGGCACCCTGTTTCTGGACCTGAACTCGGCCTCGCCGGGCACCAAGCAGAAAGCCGCCGCCGCGCTCGAGGCGGCCGGCGCGCACTACGTCGAAGCAGGCGTCATGACCTCGGTGCCGCCGTATGGCATCCGCGTCCCGATGCTGCTCGGCGGAGCGCGCGCGGAAAGCCTCGCGGCCACGCTGGCGGGCTGGGGCATGGACGCCAAGCCGGTCTCCACGGAACTGGGCATTGCGTCCGCCATCAAGATGAGCCGCAGCGTCATGATCAAGGGCCTGGAAGCATTGGTGATCGAAAGCTATGCCACGGCACGGCACTATGGCGTGGAGGAGTACGTCCTGCCCACCCTGCAGGAGACCTTTCCCCAGATCGACTGGGAAAAACAAGGCGCCTACTTCTTCAGCCGCGTGGTCAAGCACGGCAAGCGGCGCGCCGAGGAGATGCGCGAAGCCGCACAGACCGTACGCGAAGCCGGCTTCGAGCCGCTCATGGCCAGCGCCACCGCAGAAAAGCAGGATTGGGTGGCGCGCCTGGCCCGCGAGGGCGTGTTCGAAGGCATAGAGGCCAGCTCGCCGTGGCAGGAGTACGCCGACCGCTTGCTCAAGACCATCAAGAAATAAAACAAGCAAAGCGGCGCAAGAGACGGGGAATGGGGCCCTGCCCCCTTCCCGTCACGGCATCAGCCCCCGCTGCCGCAATATCTGGCGCGCCAGTGCCAGTCGCGCGGCGCCGTCCTCCGGCTTGCGCATGTCCATGTTCAAGGCGAAGAAGTACACCTCTTGGCCCCGCTCCAGATAGCCCACGAACCAGCCGACCTGGTTCGGATCGTCTTCACCCAGCCGGGCCCAACCCGTCTTGCCGCTGAGCCGGTAAGCCTCCGACGCCTCGAGCACAATCGCATCTTTGACCACCTGCACGGACCGTCCGGAGGCATCGAGCTGCCCGCCGTAAAACCGCCGCAGGAAGTCCACCTGCTCCAGCGCGGAAATGCGTAGCTCGCCACTCAACCAGAACTGGTCGATGCCGCCGCTGATGTTCCGGTTCCCGTAGCGGAAACGGTCCACATAGTCTTGCATGCGCCGGGCGCCGATCCGTCTCGCGAGCTCCTGGTAGAACCACACGACGGAGTTGGACATCGCCGTAGCCAGCGTATGGGACTGCGCCCAGGCCGGCGGCCACCAGCTTTGGCGGGGATCACGCTTGTCGTCCCAGTTCAGCGCGAAATCCCCGCCACTAGCCACGCCCGTTTCCAGCGCGATCAAGGCGTTCGGAATCTTGTACGTCGAGGCCGGCAGAAAGCCCCTCGCGGCGCGCGCCGCATCGTGGCACGCCAGCCCCCCGGTCCGCCCATCGAGCAATACGAACGCGCCCCGCGCGCCCGCCTGCCGGAAGGCTTCGGCCATGCGGGCGTCCTCCTGGCACTCCGAGGCCGCGGCCGGCCCCGCCATCAAGATCGCCACGCTGCAAAGTGCAGCGCGGCGCAGCAATGCATGCACAAACATGATCGGGCATTTCCTCCTTCTTGCGCCAGGTCGGCCACTTACCTCGTAGGCGACGAGATGAGCGATCAGATAGCCAGTCCCCTCCCGGATTGAATTATTGCAAATATCAAACGATAATGATAATAATTCTTATTATTATCATGAAATGAGTCTTCCACCGGGGCTGGGGGCTGACCCAGCCCCCAGCCCCGAGCTTGCACGAACCGGCGTCTGTCAATGTAGTTGGAACATGAGTCATGCTGCTTCTAGTTCACTATGCACATGGATAACGGTCGTTTCCTTCTCTGGATTCAGCCAAACGCTGCCTACGGGTTGCCAGTTTCGAGTATTGCCCGACCAGCGTGCAGGATGCTGAGCGCGAGCGATCTGATAAAGGGCATGGCGCCGGGCAAGAATGGCGTGATCCTGGCCGGCGTGGCGCTGAGCGGGCGTGACGTAACGGATCTCGCTATGGCGATGCTGTTCGTTGTACCAATACACGAATTGCCCCACCCACTTGCGGGCGTCGGTCAGGTCGGCAAAGCCAGCCACAGGGAAGGCGGGATGGTATTTGCAGGTACGGAACAAGGATTCAGAGTAGGCGTTATCGTTCGAGACGCGGGCACGGCTGTGCGACGGTGTGACGCCGAGTTCTTCAAGCTTGGCATGGATGGTCGAACCCTTCATCGCCGAGCCGTTATCGCCGTGCAGGACCAGCGGCCGGTGACCACATTGCTCACGCAGTACCGCTCGTTGAACGACCTGCGCGCTGTTGGCCATGTTCTCGGCTTCAAAGACTTCGTGGCCCACGATCTTGCGGCTGTAGATGTCGACGATCAGGTACAGATAAAAGAACTGGCCGCGAACCCGGGTCGGCAGATAAGTCACATCCCAGCTCCACACGGCGTTGGCGTGGTCGGCACGATGGCGCCGTGGCGGGCCCTTGCGCTGGGGCGCGGCTTGGCGACCACGACGGCGCTGTTCTCCCGCCGCATGCAGGATGCGATAGAAGGTCGACTCCGAGGCAAGATACCGTTGCTCATCATCCAGCAGCCGCGCAACAATCTGCGCCGGAGGCAAGCTGGCAAACTGCGGTCGGTGGCAGACATCCAGCACCGCCTGGCGTTCTTTGTGCGTCAGGGCATGAGCCGGCCTTGGCCGTGTCGCGTGAGGCCGCTGGTCTTCACCACCTGCCGACCAACGCCGGTAGGTGTTCTGCCCGATTCCCAGCTCGCCACAGGCATGACGCAGGCGCGCACCGGCCGCTCTGGCTTGGTTGACCAACTCTACAATCCGACGGCGATCTGTGGCATTGGTCATTTTTCCTCGTCCCCCCAGATCGCCTGGACTTTTTTCGCAGCGCCAGCAATGCTGCCGTTTCAGCCAAGGCGGCGTCCTTGCGACGCAACTCCCGCTCTAGCAGGCTGGTGAGAAACCCCGACCGCTGCTCCGGGCGCGGGTTTTGAGGCAGACTCCTGCCTCGAATCGTCTTTCTGCTTTTCCCGATTTCCCATGCGCGGCCAAGAGAATCCCCAAGCGTCGATGTTCAGCTACGTGAGCCTGGAGCAACGCGTGCCGAAGGACCACCCGCTGCGCACTCTGCGTGCGCTGGTCGACGGCATTCTCGCCAACATGAGTGCGCTGTTCGATGAGCGTTACTCGCACACCGGGCGCCCGTCGATTCCGCCCGAGCAGCTGCTGCGTGCGCTGCTCGTGCAGATCCTCTTCACGATCCGCAGCGAGCGCCAGCTCGTCGAGCAGCTCGACTACAACCTGCTGTTCCGATGGTTCGTTGGCCTGGGCATGGATGACGCGGTGTGGGACCGCACCGTCTTCAGCATCAATCGCGACCGTCTGCTCGGCACCGACGTCGCACGCCAGTTCTTCCGTCGCGTACTGCATCTTGCCGAGTGGCAGGGCTTCGTCTCCGACGAGCACTTCAGCGTCGATGGCACGATGATCGAGGCCTGGGCCAGCCACAAGAGCTTCGTTCCCAAGGACGGCAGTGGCCCGGACAAGCCTGCCGGGCGCAACCCGGAGGCGGACTTCAAGGGCAAGACGCGCAGCAACGCCACACACCAGAGCACAACCGACCCGCAGGCGCGGCTCTACAAGAAGGGCGAGTTCGCGGAAGCGAAGCTGCGCTACATGGCGCACGCGCTCTCCGAGAACCGCAACGGGCTCGTCGTCGATGTCGAGAGCACGCAAGCCACGGGACGCGCCGAGTGGGAGGCGGCGATCCGGATGATTGATCGCAGCGTGCGCAAGCCGGGCGCGACGGTGGGTGCGGACAAGGGCTATGACACGGCCGAGTTCGTTGCCGCACTCGAACGGCGCGGCATCAAGGCACACGTGGCGCGCAAGGTCAGCGGCAGCGCCGTCGATGGACGCACGGCGCGTGGCAAAGGCTACGCGATGAGTCTGCGCCGGCGAAAGATGATCGAAGAGGCCTTCGGCTGGATCAAGACGGTGGGTGGTTTGCGCAAGACGCGGCACAAGGGGCTGGAAAAGCTCTCGGGCCAGGCACTGTTCGCGTTCGCGGCGTACAACCTGACCCGAATGCTGAGCCTGATGCGAGCGGCTGCCGCGTAGAAGGGACAGATGCGTCCGCTGCCCGGCGAACAGCGGAATGCGAGGGTGAGAGAACCCTGAATCACACGCCACGGCGCACTTCCGGTGCCGGAAAAAATGATCGGAAGGACATGATCCGGAAGGATTCAAGGGTTTCTCACCAGCCTGCTAGCTCTCTTGCCCCCTTGCCGGCAAATGCATGGGGTTCGATCCCGAATAATTGGCCTGCGGCGCGATTGGCGTACACATATCGCAACTCGGAGTCATAAGCCATGACGGCATATGGCAGGAGCTCGAGCATATGTGCAGACCCGAAGTCATCCTCACCCGCACCGGCGGGTTCACCGCCGTCGACTTCGCGATGCCAAGTGCAGGTCCCGCTGAATCCGACGAATTGGTCATTGGCTTCGAAGCTGGGCTGGACCTGCGTATGCACTTCGAGCACACCACCGTCCGCAGCCGACACGCCATGCACGAGTTCCCAAGGCGATGCCACGACAGCGGCTTTGGTGAACGCCGACTTGAGCCGCCGGCGGTGTGGCGCAGGCACTCGCTCCAGCCATCCCCAGCCCAGCGCCTGCTCGACCGGCTGCCCCGTTAGCCGCGTCCAGGCGGGATTCACATAGGTCCAGGAGCCGTCTATGGCGGCGGACCAGAGAATGCAGGGCGCGTGGTCCGCCAGGCGACGGAAAGACGCATCGGAAGCATGGGCTGCCGTGGAAAGATGCGCAGCCGTGCTCATCGGTCGTCGCCCGGCTGCATGACGGGAAGCCCCCTGGGGCTCAATGCTGTCGAGACCATTCGGTATCGTAGTTCTCTTCGACGTCATCCGGTGGTTCGAGGAAAAAAGTGGCTATGAACGCCGCCACCGCCACCACGAACATGATTAGCGCGACAGTGGCCGCGCTCGCCGCGAAGCCCGTCCAGGCAGCCACGATCGCCAACAAGGGAACCACGAAAAAGATAGTAGCCCAACGCAACATGATCCATCTCCTTGGCTTTCCCGTATTCCCCGCATCACCGGCTGCGCTGCGAGGTTACGGTCACGTCTGGGCTGACTACGAGCAGATTCCGTACCAACAAGCCCTTGCTCCCGCGAAAGCCGGATATTGCTAGGGGAATCCGCAAGCCGGCCGAGGGCGGTTATAAGTTTTACATGCTCATCCGTCGGGTTGAGAGAAAAAGTTACATGCAGTTTTTGCACGGTGACGGCATGCGACTCCCTTTTCTACAAGGACTAAACTCCCAGCTTCACCGGAGATCGCCATGGACCTATCCGAACTGGCCGCCCACATCGCGCGCCGCTACGACGAAGAGCTGATCCCCCTGTTGTCCGACTACGTGCGGGTACCCGCCAAATCGCCCATGTTCGACGCGAACTGGGCGGCGCACGGGCACCTGGCCGCCGTCGTCGAAACGGCTGCCGCGTGGGCCCGCGCCCAACCCGTCACCGGGCTGTCGGTGGAAATCGTCTCCATCGAGGGCCGCACCCCGTGCCTGTACTTCGAAGCGCCCGCGACACAGGGGCTGGGGGCCGAAACGACCATCCTGTTCTACGGCCACCTCGACAAACAGCCGGAGATGACGGGCTGGCGGGAAGGCTTCGGGCCCTGGACCCCCAGGATCGAGGATGACAAGCTATACGGCCGGGGCAGCGCGGACGACGGCTACGCCGTCTACGCCGCGTTGACGGCCCTATCGGCGCTGGATCGCCAGGGCGTGCCGCGCCCGCGGTGCGTGGGCCTGATCGAGACCTGCGAGGAAAGCGGCAGCTACGACCTGCCCGCTTACCTCGACCTGCTCGCGCCGCGCATAGGCATCCCCACATTGGTCGTCGGCCTGGACTCGGGTTGCGGCAACTATGACCAGCTCTGGGTAACGACATCCTTGCGCGGCCTGGCCGGCGGCGTGCTCACGGTAGAAGTGCTGACCGAAGGCGTGCATTCCGGCATGGCGAGCGGCCTCGTCCCCTCTTCGTTTCGCATCGCCCGCCAACTGCTCAACCGGCTCGACGACCCCGCCACCGGGCGCGTCATCCTGCCGGAGCTCCATGCGGAGATTCCCGCCGAGCGCCTGGCGCAGGCGAAGGCCGCCGGCGACATCCTCGGTGACCAGGTCTGGAAACAGTTCCCTTGGGTAGGATGCTCGCACGGCCCCGAAGGGCATGCGCATGCGCAGCCGACGACCACCGACCCGGCAGAAGGCATCCTGAACCGCACCTGGCGCCCGGCGCTCTCCGTCACCGGGGCCGCAGGCTTGCCTTCGATCGACGCTGCCGGGAATGTCCTGCGTCCGAAAACCTCGCTCAAGCTGAGCATGCGCTTGCCGCCAACCGTCGACGCCGAGCGTGCCGCGCGGGCGATGAAAACCGCATTGGAACGCGATCCGCCTTACCAGGCCAAGGTGCGCTTCGAAGCCGAAGGCACCGCCAGCGGCTGGAACGCCCCGCCTACGGCGCCGTGGCTGGAACGCGCCATCCACGAGGCATCCCAGGCGGCGTTCGGGAAAAGCGCAGCCTGGATTGGCGAAGGCGGGACCATTCCTTTCATGGGGATGCTGGGTGAGAAGTATCCCGACGCACAATTCCTCATCACCGGCGTGCTGGGCCCGCAGTCGAACGCCCATGGCCCGAATGAATTCCTCCACATTCCCTACGTAAAAAAGCTCACGGCCGCCATAGCGCAGGTCGTGGCTGCCGGCAGGTGAGCGAGGCACGCCGGCCAGGCACCGTTTCAGCCAGGGGCCGGCGCACACACGATCGTTACAGAGACGCGCCGGGCCGGCCGGCGTCTTCTGCTAACCTGGGCTCACACCACTAGTTTCCATTGCGCGTCGGCTGCGGCCCGCGCCGGAGCTTGACGTGCTTTCGCAAACCGCACAACGGATTGGAATGAACCGCCCGGGTAACGCGCACGGGTGGTAAGGGAGATGAGCCATGAGCAGCCGTGTTGAAAAAGACACTTTCGGTCCCATCGAAGTACCTGCGGATCACCTTTGGGGCGCCCAGACCCAGCGCTCGCTGCAGTTTTTCTCTATCTCGACCGAGCGCATGCCCGAGCCGCTCATCGTGGCCCTGGCGCGGGTCAAGCGCGCGGCCGCCCGCGTCAATGCCGAGCTGGGGCTGCTGGAGCCGCGCCTTGCCAAGGCCATCGAGTCGGCGGCTGACGAAGTCATCGCCGGGCGGTGGCCGGGCGAGTTCCCCCTCAGCGTCTGGCAAACCGGATCCGGCACGCAGACCAACATGAACCTCAACGAGGTGCTGGCCAATCGCGCTTCGGAGCTATTGGGCGGGGAGCGCGGGCAGGGCCGCCTCGTGCATCCGAACGACCACGTCAACCGCGGCCAGTCTTCCAATGACGTCTTTCCCACCGCCATGCACGTGGCGGCGGCGCTGCAAGTGCACACCCGGCTGCTGCCCGCCCTCGCCCGGCTGCGCAAGACGCTGGCAGACAAAGCCAAGGCCTATGCCGACGTGGTAAAAATCGGCCGGACTCACCTGCAGGACGCTACGCCGCTCACGCTAGGCCAAGAATTATCTGGCCACGAGGCGCAGCTTACCCTGGCAGAGGAACAAATCCGCTATGCGCAACGGGGATTGCTGTTGCTCGCCATCGGGGGAACGGCTGTCGGGACCGGCTTGAATACGCATCCGGAGTTCGGCGCGCGCGTCGCCGCGGAGCTAGCCAAGGAGACGGGCCTGCCGTTCGAGTCTGCTCCCAATAAATTCCAAGCCTTGGCTTCGCATGAAGGACTGCTTTTCGCCCACGGGGCCTTGAAGACGTTGGCCGCAGGCCTGATGAAACTGGCCAATGACGTGCGGTGGCTCGCCAGCGGCCCCAGGTCCGGCCTGGGCGAGATCCGCATACCGGAGAACGAGCCAGGCAGCTCCATCATGCCCGGCAAGGTCAACCCGACCCAGGCCGAGGCGCTCACCATGCTGTGCGCGCAGGTCCTGGGCAACGATGTGGCGATCAACATCGGCGGGGCCAGCGGCAACTTCGAGCTCAACGTTTTCAAGCCGCTGCTGATCCACAACTTCCTGCAGTCCGTACGCCTGCTGGCCGACGGCATGGAGAGCTTCGACAAGCACTGCGTGTCGGGCCTGGAACCCAATCGAGAGCGCATCGCTGAATTGGTGGAGCGCTCGCTGATGCTCGTGACGGCCCTCAACCCGCATATCGGCTACGACAAAGCCGCCCAAATCGCCAAGAAGGCGCATAAGGAAAACTTGTCCCTGCGGGAGGCGGCGCTGGCGCTGGGCTACGTGACGGCCGAGCAGTTCGACCAATGGGTGAACCCTGCCGCCATGACTCGCAATACGGTCGAATAAGGCGCCTGCGCCTAGCCCTTGCCGCTGACCTCCGCGCCCGCGTCGGGCGTGAGGCGCCGGAAGAACAAGATGGAGGCGATCATGGCACCGCCTATCACCAGGTAGCCGGGGACGACGTCCCAGGCGTCGAGCGAGGTGGTGCCACGCGCGACCATGCTTACCTTGAGCACGAACGCAGCGATGGCCACGCCTAGGCTGATGGCCAATTGCTGCACGGCGCTGGCCATGCCCGTCGCGCGCCCCATGTGCTCCGGCCCGATATCCGCGTACGCCAGGGAGTTCACCCCTGTCAGCTGGAGCGAACGGAAAAACCCGCCCAGCAACAGCACCACGATGATGACCAGGTGCGGCGTCGCCGGGGTAAAGAGCACGCAGCCGATGACGGAACCGCCGGTCAAGACGGCGTTCACCACCAGCGTGCGGCGGAAGCCATAGCGTTTGATGATGGGGCCGGCAGTCATTTTCATCATCAACGCACCCAGTGCCCCGGCAAACGTCAACATCCCCGCCGCAAACGGCCCCATGCCGAACGCTACCTGCAGCTGCATGGCGAGCAGGAAGGGAACCGCGCCCACGGCGAGCCGGCACAGATTGCCGCCCAGCAGCGAAATGGAGAAGGTTGGGATCTTGAGCAAGCGGAAATCGAGGATGGGATGCGGCGAACGTTGCGCATGCTTGACGTACAGGAACCCGCACAAAAGGCCCACGCCCAGCAACGCTGCCACCGTGGCGGGGGCAAGCACGTCGTGCCCCAGCGCATCGAAGCAGAACACCAGTGTGCCCATGCATATCGCCGTCAGGACGAACCCCAGGAAATCCAGCGGCAAGGGCTTTCCGCCCTCGATGTTCTTGATGTAGCGCAGCACCAGGATCACGCCCGCGATGCCGATGGGCAAGTTGATGAAGAAAATCCAGCGCCAAGACGCATACTCCACCAGGAAACCGCCCACAGCGGGCCCAAAGATAGGCCCGAGCAGCGCCGGCATGCTCAGGAACGACATCGCACGCACGAGCTCGGACTTCTGGACCGTCCGCAATAGCACGATGCGGCCGACGGGCACCATCATCGCCCCGGCGAACCCTTGCAACATGCGGCCGGCCACCATGTGCCCCAACGACTGGGAAATGCCGCACAGGGTCGAGCTGAGCGTAAAGAGCATGATGGCCGCCGCGAACACCTGCCGCGCCCCGAACCGGTCTGCGGCCCAGCCGCAGATGGGAACGAAAACGGCCGCGCTCAATAGATAAGCCGTGATGGCGACATTGAGCCGCACCGGGTCTTCCCCGAAGGACTCGGCCATCGCCGGCAGCGCAGTGGCGATGACCGTGGAGTCCAGCATCTGCATGAATAGCGCACAGCCGATGATGAGCGGCACCACCATGGGGGACAACCGCTGGCGCACGCGGCCGAAGAATGAAGGGCGGGCCCCGGGAGTGACGGCCATGCACTCACTCCCCGAGGCGCCGCAGGGCGTCCACCGCTGCCCCGAGCGCAGCGCGCGACTCGGGCTCGAGCTTGGCAATGCGCCCGGCGAGCCAATCGGTGCGGCGTTTGCGTACGTCGGCCACGAGCTTGCGGCCTTGTGGCGTGATCGCCAACCCCACGCGTCGCTTGTCCGCATGAAGCGTGAGGTCGCGGCGGACTAAGCCCGCCTCTTCCAATTGCTTGATGTGTTTACTCATCGTCGGCGCGCGCATGTTTTCGCGGTGGGCCAAGTCGTTGACGCCGATACCCGGTTCTTTGTCGATGGTCGCCAGCAGCATGATCGTCAACGGCGATACACCGAAAGCCTGCGTTTCCCGGCGCAAGAGCCGGTTGAGCCGCAAGATGGCAGGACGCAGCTGCGCCGCCAGCTCAAAGGCATCGTTGCTTGACGGGTCGGACATGGCATCGGCATGCGGCAAGCAGCCGCCTGATATAGTTAGTTAGCAGAACTAACTATATCGCCGCACGCACGGTTTGGCAAGGAAGGGAAAGGATCGGCACCGCTGCACGCGGCGCCGAGGCTCCGTTCACATGACGGCCGATGCACCGCCGTCGAGATTGATGCTCGAGCCCGTTACATAGCTTGCCGCCTCGGACGCGAGGAAGACGATGACGTTGGCAGCTTCCTCGGCCTCTCCCACCCGGCCGAGGGGAATATCCCGCGCAAATTCCCGGTACAGCGCCTCCGGCTCCTTGCCCTTCTTCGCGGCCGAGCGTTCGTGCTGCGCCGCCTTGATCTTGCCGATGCAGACGGCGTTCACGAGGATATTGTCGGCCGCAAACTCGCGGGACAGGGCCTTGGTCAGCGCCAGCCCGGCCGCGCGCGAGACAGAGGTGGGCATGGACGCGGCGCCGGGCTGCTTGCCCCCTATGGTCGAGATGTTCACGATGCGGCCGCCGCCCTGGCGCTTCATGTGTTCGACGGCGAGCCGCGAGCAGCGAATGGCCCCGTAGAGCTTGAGCTCCAGGTCCGCATCCCAATCGGCGTCCTTGACCTCCAGGAATGGTCCGCGCATGGACGTGCCGGCATTGTTCACCAGGATGTCGATGCGGCCGAAATGGCTGGCGACGGCCGCAAAGAAGCGCTCGACATCTTCCGGCTTGGAGACGTCGGCCGGTATGCCCAGCACGTCGCCGCCCTTGCCGCGCAGAAGCTCAACCGTCGCGGCGAGCCTGTCGGCATTGCGGGCGCAGAGCGCGACTTTCGCGCCTTCCTCGACAAACTTGAGGGCCGTCGCCAAGCCGATGCCGGCGGTGGCACCGGTCACTACCGCCACTTTTCCTGCAAGACCAAGATCCATTGCTACTCCGTCATAGAATCAAACCATGCGCGGCGCGCCGCGCCCCTACGAACCGCACACCGCGTCCGCCGCGGCGGCACTTTACCAGCCCTCTGCCATGGAAACGAGCCCGCAAGACATCGGCCTCATCCGCGTGTACCACGCCCACGTTTACTACGACCCTGCGACGACCCGCCCAGACGCTGCCGCGGTGCGCGAGCAAGTGTGCGCCCGCTTCCCGGTCCAGGCCGGCCGCTGGCACGACGTCCCCGTCGGTCCGCACACCCAAGCCATGTACCAGCTGGTGTTCGCGCCCGATACGTTTTCCACCCTGGTACCCTGGCTCATGCTCAACCGCCGCGGCTTGGACGTGCTGATCCACCCGGACACCGGGTTTCCCCGCCGCGACCACCTCGTGCACGGTTTCTGGCTCGGCCGGCAGTTGCCGCTGCGCGGCGAACGCCTGCCCGAGCAGGAGGACTAAACCTGCCTCACCGCGCACGGTCGATCCAGCCCAGGCGCTCGCCGGCCGACGCCACAATCTCGAACGACCGCAATTGCGCAGCCGGATCGTAAACCTGGGCCGTCACCATCAATTCGTCCGCCCCGTGGCGTTCGGCGAACGCCGCCAAGCCCGCCTGGACGTCCGCCTCATCGCCGACGATGGAGCAAGCAAGCGACCGCTCCACGTGCGCGCGTTCCGCTTCGCTCCACCACTCCTCGATGTCATCCACGGGTGCCGCCAGCTTCCCCGGCCTGCCCCGGATGAGGCTGACGAACTGCCATTGCAGCGACGTAAACAGGCGGCGCGCCTCGGCCGCCGTATCGGCGGCGCACACGTTGACGCCCAGCATCACATAGGGGCGTTCCAAAGTTGCGGACGGTTGGAAACGGGTACGGTACAGATCCAGCGCCGCGGTCAAGTACCCCGGCGCGAAATGCGAAGCGAACGCGAAAGGCAGCCCCAGCTGGGCCGCCAGCTGTGCGCTGAACAAACTCGAGCCCAGGAGCCACAAGGGCACGTCCAAGCCCGCGCCGGGCACGGCCTGAACGGCTTGGCCCGGCACAGGCGACCGGAAATAGCCCTGCAGCTCGAGCACGTCCTGCGGGAAGCGGTCGGCAGTATCGCCCTGGCTGCGGCGCAAAGCCCTCGCCGTCGGCTGGTCCGAGCCCGGCGCCCGCCCCAGCCCGAGGTCGATGCGTCCCGGGTATAGCGACGCGAGCGTACCGAATTGCTCGGCAATGACCAGCGGCGAATGATTGGGTAGCATGATCCCGCCCGCCCCCACCCGCATGCGCTCGGTACCCGCGGCAACGTGGGAGATCACCAGGGACGTTGCTGCGCTGGCAATCCCCGGCATATTGTGGTGCTCGGCCAGCCAATACCGGTGATAACCCCAGCGTTCGGCATGCTGGGCGAGCTCGCGGGTGAGACGAAACGCCTCGGCGGCGTCTCCTCCTTCGCGTATGGGAGACAAATCCAAGATGGATAACAAAGCCATTGCTGCGGCATCAATATGGGAAGAGAACGCGCATCGTACCCCCCGGGAGGGCTATTCCCGGGCGAAACCTTACGAGCAACGCGCCTTTGACCGAAGTCAAGCCCATGTAGTTGAAAGATTCAACTTGTTACGGTATCGTTGATATTATCCATAGTTGACTAACTCAACAACCTGAAGTGTCCTGGGCATACCGCGATACAGGTACCGTGACAGGCTCTTCAAGAGGAGACTCCATGAACCTTCGTTTCGCTCTCAAGCTGACTGCAGCCGCCGTGGCTGCGACCTGCGCCCTGCCCGTCGTCGCCCAAGGCGACCCCGCCGCAGACTATCCCTCCCGCCCCATACGGGTCATCGTGCCGTACACGCCCGGCGCCATCAACGACGTGCTGGCCCGGCGCATCGCGCAACGGCTGTCCGAAGTGCTCAAGCAGTCTGTCGTCGTCGAGAACAAGCCGGGCGGCGGCACGGTAATCGGCACCGAATTCGTCGCGCGCGCGGAACCCGACGGCTACACCCTGCTGCAAACGGCGGCGGCGCACTCGATCAACGCCAGCTTGATGTCCAAGTTGCCCTACGACACGATCAAGAGCTTCAGCTTCATCTCCCTGGTGGGCACGTCGTCCTACGTGATGATCGCCAACCCGAGCCTGCCCGCGAACACCGTGCCGGAACTCATCGCCCTGGCCAAGTCCAAGCCCGGCCAATTGTCGTACGCCTCGACAGGCAACGGCGGCAGCGCCCACCTCATGGGAGAGCTGTTCAAGGACATGGCGAAGGTCGACATCATGCACGTGCCCTACAAGGGGCTGGCCCAGGGGTTGAACGACGTGGCCAGCGGCCAGGTGCAGCTCACGTTCAGCACGTACACCGGCGCCATGGCCTACCTGAAGCCCGGCCGCGTGAAAGCCATAGCCGTCACCGGCAAGGAGCGCATGAACGTCCTGCCAGACATCCCGACCATCGCGGAAACGCTGCCCGGCTACGACGCCTCCGGCTGGTGGGGCTACGTTGCGCCCGCCGGCACGCCCAAGCCCATCATCGACAAGCTGAACCGCGCGCTCAACAGCATCGTGCAGGCCCCGGATTTCCGGGAAATGTTCAAGTCGGAAGGGGTGCAGATGCTCGGCACCACGCCCGAGGAGTTCCAGGCGCACGTCGAGCGCGAAATGGCCGTCTGGGCCAAGGTGATCAAACAGGCCAACATCAAGGTCGACTAAGCCTCTTGCCATGAAAATCGCCCGCTGGTCGCTGGACTTCTACCGCCTTCCCTACCGCCGTCAGGTGGTATGGGCCAATGCGATCGAAGACGCGGGCGTATATGCCCTGCTGCGCATCGAGTCCGACGCCGGAATGGCCGGCTTGGCCGAAGGGACGGTCAAGGCCACCTGGTCCGGCGTCTCGCCTGCGTCCCTGGCGGCGGCGTTCAAGGACTTGGTCATGCCGGCCGCAATGGGGCTGGACTTGTCTGCCCCCCAAACGCTGCGCCAAGCCCTGGCGCCACTCCCGGAAAACCGGCTCGCCAAGGGCATGTTGGAAAGCGCGGCGTGGATGCTCCGGGCCGCGCATGCGGGGAAGCCGCTCTGGCAGTATTGGAACGGAAGGCGAGACGTGGAAGTGGCCTGGACGGTCACCCGCCAGGCTCCCGGGGCCATGGCGCGCGAGGCGGCCGAAGCCGCCGAGCGCTATGGCATCCGTTCGTTCAAGATCAAAGGCGGACAAGGCATGGACGTGGACCGGGAAGCGCTGCGCGCGATACGCCGGGCGCTCGGCGATCATGCGATCCTCAACGTCGACGCCAACTCGGCGTACGACCGCAGTGATGCGGCGGCCTACCTGCGACTGCTCGAGGACGAAGGCGTCCAGGCCGCGGAAGACCCCTGCGCCTTGCGTCCGGACGCCCATTTCGAAGCCCTGCAACGCGGCACGCGCTTGCCCATCATCGTAGACAGCGCATGCGCCACGGCGGCCGACGCCGCCTTGTTCCTCGAACGCGGCGCGCGTGCACTGAGCGCCAAGCCGGGCCGCATAGGCATGAGCGAGACGATCGCCATCGGCGAACTCGCCGCGCGGCACGGCGCCGGCGTCGCCACCGGCATCTATGCAGAAAGCGCGCTCGGCACGCTGATCAACCTCCAGCACGCCGCTGCCGTGCCGCCGTCGGCATGCGCCTTCGCGGCCGAGCAAACGTTCTTCCTCACCCTAACGGAACAAATCGTCGCCGAAGCCCCGCAGATCCGCGATGGTCGCATCACGCTTCCTGCAGCGCCTGACCCGGACGCCTGGATCGCCCCCGATCTGCTGGCGCGCCACCGGCTGTCGCTCGGCGCCTGAACGCCCCGCTTTCTCGGCACGAGACGCGGTTAGACCCCAGCCGCTGATCTCGTTCACTCAAATCGCAGGCGGCTGCCATCACTCGACATACACTCTTGGCTTTGCATGGGCGCGGCCAGGGGATCTTCCTGATCCAAGAGCGTTGAACGTACCTGCGCCGCGTCCTGAGACTGCCGTTTTCAACGTGGATCGCCCCATGCACCTGCTCGCCCCTTCCCTCGAATCCCTGAGCGCCGCACTTGCCTCGGGACGCACGACCAGCCGTGAGTTGGTCGAGCGCTGCCTGGCGCGCATCACCGACCCTTCGGGCGAAGGGGCACGCACCTACATCCGCATCGACGCGGAAGAAGCCCGGCACGCGGCCGACCGCATCGACCAGGCGCGTGCCCGCGGCGATGCGCCCGGCCCCTATGCGGGCATTCCGATCTCGATCAAGGACCTGTTCGACATCTCCGGAGAGGTTACTGCCGCCGGCTCACGCGTGCTGGCCGACGCCGAACCGGCGCGCTCCGATGCGGTGGCCGTCGCTCGCTTGCGAAAGGCTGGCTTCGTCATCATGGGGCGCTCCAACATGACGGAGTTCGCCTATTCCGGGCTTGGGCTCAATCCGCACTACGGCACGCCCAGCAACCCCTATGATCGCGGGACCGGCCGCATTCCCGGCGGCTCGTCTTCGGGCGCCGCGGTGTCTGTCGCGGACGGCATGGCGGCCGTCGCGCTCGGTACCGACACAGGCGGATCCTGCCGTATCCCGGCAGCGCTGACGGGGCTGACCGGTTTCAAGCCGACCGCCTCGCGCGTGCCGACGACAGGCGCCTTCCCACTCTCGACCACGCTGGACAGCATTGGCGGCATCGGCGCGACGGTAAACAGCTGCGCCATCGTGGACGGCGTGCTCTCCGGCGACCCTGTCCACCTCCACGAGCGCATCCCGCTAGCGGACCTGCGCATAGGCGTTCCACAAACCGCCGTGCTGGACGGACTGGACCGCCACGTCGCTGCTGCATTCCAGGCGACGCTGCACCGCCTTGCGCAGGCCGGCGCCCGGGTCGTGGAGCTCCCGTTCGCCGAGTTCGGCGAAGTTGCGGCCATCAACGCCAAAGGCGGGTTCACGGCAGCGGAATCCTATCCCTTGCATCGCGACATGCTGGCCAGGCGCGGCGATCTCTACGATCCGCGCGTGAAAACCCGCATCGAAAAAGGCGCGCACATGACGCCCGAAGACGTGGCCGAGCTGAGAACGCGCCGAAGCGACTGGATACGACGAGTCAGCCGCCATTTCGAAGCGATCGACCTGATCGCCTGCCCAACCACGCCCGTCATCGCCCCCGCATTCTCGGAACTCGACGACGATGACGCGTATGCGCGGATCAACCTGCTGATGCTGCGCAACCCCACTTTCATCAACTTCCTGGACGGCTGCGCGATCTCCCTGCCGTGCCACGAGCCGGGCTCGGCGCCCGTCGGGCTCATGCTGGCGGCAACGCATGGGCAAGACCGGCGCCTGTTCGCCGCGGCGCGCGCGGTCGAGGATTTGCTCGCCGCGCGCTAGGCCGCTAAGCCCGGCGGGCAAACGCCAGGTAGTCCGTGTCGAAGGTCATGCCCCAGCCGGGCGCGGTGGGCAGCGTATAGAACCCATCCACAAAGGGCCGTTCGGGTTGGTTGGCGATGAGCCGGTAGAAGAAGGGATCGCGCCACGGCAGCATCACCTCGGCATAGCGCCCGTTCGGCACCCCTGCGGACATCATCAAGCCGATCTGCGGCTCCAGGTGCTGCATCACCGTAACGTTGAACGCCGATGCCAGCATCGCGACGCGCCGCCATTCGGTCGGGCCGCCGCCCCAGCTCGCGTCGAAGTTGCAGATGTCGATGGCGCCGGCGACCATGAGATCGCGGCAGCCGAAACGCGACAGCTCGCTTTGCCCCGCGGCCACCGGCACGCCGCCCACCGCGCGCACCACCGCCATGTCCGCCCGGTCGTTGTCCCACCGGCACGGCTCTTCGAACCACGCGATGTTCAGGTCGCGCGTGCGGCGCACGAACTCGATCGCATCTTCGCGCGTCCAGCCTTGATTGGCATCGCAGGCGAGCACGAAATCATCGCCGCCGGCCTTGCGCACGGCCTCGGCCCGGCGCGCATCCTCGGCCGGCGTCTTGCCCCCCAGCTTGAGCTTGAGCCCGTATATGCCAAAGCCTTTGAGCTCGGCCACTTCGTCGGCCAATGCCTCCAGGTCTCCCTTTTCGCGGTAGTAGCCGCCCAACGCGACGACGGGCACCCGCTCCCGCGCGCCGCCCCACAGTATGTGCATGGGCACGCCTGCCAACTTGCCCACCGCATCGTGCAGGGCACTGTCCACGCAGGCCTGGGCCCGCAGTGCCACCCTGCGGTCGCGCAGGAAAGGCTCCGTCGCGCGGCGAGTGGCCGCCCAAGCATCGTCGATGGCCGCTACCTTGCGCCCGATGAGCATGGGCGCAAGCTCATTCTGGATCAGGTGGATGATGGCCGGCTGCAATTCATCGTCATTGCCGTTGAAGCATTCGCCTACCACCCCTGCGTCGGTATGAACGCGGGTCACGATGGTGCACCGGTGCGTGAGCTTCAGCGTGGACCCGGTGGCGGGCCGCTCCAGCGCGACCTTGAGCGGAATGGTCTCGATTTGGGTAATGCGGGCATCCGTCAAAGGATGCGAATCGCCGTGGGCTCGTCCAACAGTCATGATGCTCCTTTGCCTGGCTCAAGCACGAAGATGCGTTCGCACATGACGCGCTTCGTATTCCGGAAATGCGCGCGCGCACGGCTGCTCCATTCTGTCTCCCGCACGGCCAGCCATGCGGGGTGCTCCTTGATCGCCGGCGTGGTGACGTCGTAACAGGCCACCGATCGCTGCGTGCCCTCGGCATTGACCGTGACGAACCGTCGCGAGCGCACGTTGCCAGGCACCGATGCCAGGCCGGGAAGGTGCTCCTGTTCATACCAGGCGTTGAGCTCCTCCGCCGACCCTGGCAGCACGTCAGTCTCCACCACGTAGTGATATCCCGCGGCCTCGCCACGGGATGCTCCCGGCAAGTCCTGCACCGGGACGAGATACAAGGCGTCGGGCGCGCCGCCCGGCACGGCGCCGGCAGCCATTCGGGACAACTCGCCGCCCATCGACGAAACCGCCGGATTACCCGACCAGAAATAAAGATAAAGATGGGAACCGTCCAACGCGCGATGGGCATCGACGCGTTCGAAGCGCCCCGGATAAGCGGCGACCGCCTCAGCCGCCAGCTTTTCGACGGCCGCCGCATCGGCGGGGGCAGGAGAATACCGCAGCAGCAGCGCAGCGGGTGTAGTCATAGACATCATCCTGAAAAAACGCCGGCCGACGGGTGGCCGCGCGGCGCGTTCTACCTTATCAGGTCCCGCCCATGGGGGCGATGCCCCCGAGGAAGGGACACGGCAGCCCGGTCAATCGGCCTGGATGCCCAGGCGCTTGATCAGCTCCGCCCATTTGATGGTTTCCGAAGCCAGGAATTTTCCGAACGGCTCCGGCGCGAGATACGCCACGGTCGCGCTTTCCGCTTCCAAGCGCCGGCGCATCTCGGGCTCTGCAAGAATATCGGCCACAGTCTTGCTGAGCTTGTCCACGATTGCTTGCGGCGTGCCTGCGGGAGCGAGCAGGCCCCACCAGTTGTCGCCGTCATAGCCCGACAGGCCGGCCTCGTCGACGGTCGGGACATCCGGCAGCACTGCCTGGCGCTGCGGGCCGCTCACCGCCAACGGCCGCAGCCGGTTCGCCTTGACGTGGGGCAAGGCCTGCAACACGGTTCCCACCGACACCTGTGCATGGCCGGCCGCGACATCGGCGAGCGCCGCGCCCGCCCCCTTATAGGGCACGTGCGTCATCGATATGCCAGCGCGGATCTGGAACAATTCGCTCACGAGGTGCTGCGAACTGCCTACGCCCGAAGACACATAGTTGAGCTTGCCGGGATTGGCCTTGGCATAGGCGATGAGCTCGGACAGGGTCTTGACCGGCAGGCCCGGATACACCGAGATGAGCAGCGGTGCGGTCGCCATCCTCGCAATCGGCGCAAAGTCTTTATTGGGATCGTAAGGCAGCTTCTTGTAAAGCGTCGCGTTTGCCGTGTGGGGGGTGGAAATCAGCAACAGCGTATAGCCGTCGGGCCGGGACTTGGCCACGAGATCGGTTCCGATGGTGCCACCAGCGCCCCCCCGATTGTCCACGATGAAGGGCTGCCCCAGCCGCTTGGCCAGCTCTTCGCCAATGAGCCGGCCCACGATGTCGTTGCTCCCGCCAGGCGCAAAAGGAATCACGATGCGCACGGGGCGGTTCGGGTAATCCTCCGCATGGACGGCCGGGCTCCAGGCAGCGGCCAGCACGGCCATGGCGGCGGCGGGCGCCAGCAATTTGCGCGAAAAATTCATAAGGTCTCCTCAGGCGTGCCGCGCGGCGCGCGGGCAGCCGCGCACGTTCTACGGTCTTGGTCGAGGCAGCATTGTGCGCACCCCACTTATTTTCATCAATAAAATAGCGGCTACATCTGATATCTGAAAATTAAATAATGGACTTGCAGCAGCTCGAATCCTTCGTGCGCGTGGCAGAACTGGGCAGCCTGACGCGCGCCGCGATGGTGCTCGGCGTCTCCCAACCAACCCTGAGCCGCCACATCCGCCTGCTGGAACTCGAGCTCAAGAGCCATTTGCTGGTTCGCACCGGGCGCGGGGTCGAACTGACCGAGTCTGGCAAATGCCTGCTCTCCTACGGCGATGCCATCCTGAAGCTGACGCGCCAGGCGCAGGCAGACATCCAGGCCCTGCGCGAACAGCCCACGGGCAGGCTGACCGTCGGCCTTCCGCCGCGCATCGCGCACGTGCTGACGCCTGCGCTGGTCAAGGAATTCCGGGGCCGCTATCCGGAAGCCTCGATCTCGGTATCGGAAGGCTTGAGCGTGGCGCTCCGCGAAGACCTGTTGCTCGGAAAGATCGAGATCGCGCTCTTGTTCGATCCGCCGCCGAGCCCCAAACTGGAGTACCGCAGCCTCTATCGCGAAGAGATGATGCTGTGCGGCCGCCCCACGGCCGCCTTTCCCCTACCGGCGCGACTTGCCGCCAAGGAGCTCGAGCGATATCCGGTGCTGGTGCCCAGCATTCCCAACGCAGTTCGCAACGTCATCGAGGCCAATTGCCGGCCCCACGACATCAAGCTCAATATCGTCGCCGAAGTCGATGCCGTGCACACGCTGCTCAAACTGGCAATGACCGGGCAAGGCTACGCCATCGTCCCGCGCAGCGCGGCCCCGGTCTCCAAGACCATAGGCGGCAAGCCCTTCAAGGTCTCGACCATCGTCGAGCCCCGCATGCTCAACAACCTCGTGCTGGCCACGGCTCGCGACCGGCCCCAGTCACAGCTTGCGCAGGGCACCGTCGCGCTGCTGGCGGAACTGGACATTGGCAAGCTGCTCGCCCCAGGGCGACGGGTGCGCCGCACCGACGCCTGACCCGCTCTGCGGCCGCAATGCCCGCGGCTCAACGCACCCGGCCCGCCCCGGGTTTGTGCGCCACCACGTCGCCGAACTCCTTGGAATCCAGGACGGCCATCCGCGCATCGTCGATGACCGCGGCGTGCTCGCGCGCCCGGCGGCGGCGCTCGAGCAGAATCAGCCGCTTGGTCTGCGCGACGGCCGCGGCGGAGTTCGAGGCGATGCGACGCGCGAGCGCCAGCGCGGCGGCGAAGCTATCGGGCGCGACTTCGTCGACCAAGCCGATGCGCAGTGCCTCTTGCGGGTCGACCAAGCGCGCGGTCAGCATGAGATCCAATGCCCGCGGCTCGCCGACCAATCCCGGCAGAGTCACGGCGCTGACGCCGGACAGCATGCCGTGCTGCACCTCCGGGAACCCCAGCTTGCCGGTTTCCGCGGCAATGCGGAAATCCGCGTGGATGGCCAGGGTCAGGCCCATGCCTATGGTGTATCCGTGCAATGCCGCCACCACGGGCTTGTTCAGTTCAACGCCTATTCCGGGAATGGCGTCCATCAGGGTCCGGGTGTCGACCATCGTTCCCGTGGCCTGCATTTCCTTAATGTCCGATCCCGCGCAAAAGGCTTTTTCGCCTGCGCCGCGCAGCACCAGCACCTTGACGGCCGGATCCTCCGCCGCCTCGCGCCAGACGCGCCCCAGCTCCCGCTTGGCCGGCACGTCCAACGCATTCATGCGTTCAGGCCGGTTGATGACAACCTCATATATGTCGCCCTCGAGCGACCGGTAATCGATTCCCATGTATGCCTCGTCGGAAAGTGCGCTGCCGCGCGTTGACAGCCTATGTCCCGCTGTGCAAACTATAGCGCAATGTGTATATAGTAAACATTATGTGCATATAACGCACATTAAGAAACCAGGGAAAACGCCATGAAAGCTGTACTCCTTTCCGCTTTCGGGGGCCCCGACTCGCTGGAGATCCGGGACGTCCCCACCCCTACGCCGAAGGCGGGGGAGGTCCTCGTCCGCGTCCAGGCCGCAGGCATCTGCCACCATGACATTCTGCACCGCGCCGGCAAGTTGCCGGGTGCCAAGACGGGCGTGGTGCTGGGACACGAGACCGCCGGAGAGGTCGTCGCGGTGGGCGAAGGCGTCATCACGCACGCCGTGGGCGATCCGGTCGTGATCTACCAGCGCCAGTTCTGCGGCATGTGCCGCAACTGCCTGCGGGGCCGCCAGGATATGTGCCGCGCGCTCGGCCTGCCGGCCGTCGACACGGTGGGCGGCTATGCCGAGTATGTTTGCGTTCCCGCCCCGATGGCGATACCCGTTCCCCGTGGATTACCGTGGGAAGCCGCGGCGCTATCGTGCTGCCCCATCGGCACCAGCCTGCGCGCGCTGCGCACCCTGGCCGGCACGAGTCCGGGCGACACGGTCCTCATCACCGGGGCCAGTGGCGGGCTGGGCATGCACCAAATCCAGATCGTGCGCGCCCTGGGCGCGCGATCCATTGCCGTCACGTCTAGCCCCTCCAAGGCAGGCCACCTCAGGGAACTTGGTGCCGACGAAGTCATCGTATCCCCCGACCTCAAGTTCAGCGCCGAAGCTTGGCGCCTCACCAGCAAGCAAGGCGTGGACGTCGCAGTCGACAACCTGGGCATGACGCTGCCCGAAACCCTGCGTGCCATGGCCCAAGGCGGCACAGTGGTGGTCCTCGGCAACATCGATGGCCATCCCGTGGACGTATTGCCTGGCTTGCTCATCGGCCGGCGCATACGGGTCATGGGCTCAGGCAGCGGCACGCTGGAAGATATCCGCCAGGCGTTGGCGATGCTCGTGGCGGGACAGATCCGGCCTATCGTTTCGGCGAAACTGCCCTTCTCCGAAATCCGCCGCGCCCATGAACTGCTCGACACCAAGGGCGTGGAAGGGCGGGTCGTCATGCAGGGCTGGTCATGAACGTCGGCGCGTTGCTGCTGCGCTGCGCCCAACAGTGGCCTGATCAACCGGCGCTCATCGACGCCCGGGACGGCAGCGCCCTCACTTTCACGCAATTGGCCTCGCGCGCATTCGGCTTGGGGCATGCCCTGCGCGCGGACGGACTGGACGAACAGGAACGCGTCGCCATTCTTGGCGACAACACGCCGGAATACCTATTGTGGGACTATGGCGTGATGGCAGCCGGACTGGTGCGGGTCCCGCTCGACCCTGCCCTCAGCGCCGAAGAACAGGCGGCCCAATTGACCGACGCGCAGGCGCGCATGCTCGCTTACGGCGAAGACTATGCCGAACGCGCACGCGCGCTCGCAGCGCGCGTGCCCGGCCTGAAATTGCGGCCACTGGCAGCCGACAACCCTACGATGCCACTGCCCGCCGCATTGCCCGGACCGCAGGCCATGGCTTCGCTCAACTACACCGGAGGCAGCACGGGGGCACCCAAGGCCGTGGTCATCACGCACGGCAGCCTGACGTCCGCGCTGCAGAACATCGTGCTGGCGCGTGGCCAAGGGCCCGGCGACGTCATGCTCAACATGCGGCCGCTGTGGCCGATAGCGGCCATCATCGTACTGGCCCAGCTCGCGGCCGGCGGCGCGGTCGTGCTCGCAGGCCGCTTCCAGCCCCGGCGCTTCCTGGAGTTGTTGGCACATCACCGCGCCACTTCGACCTCGTTGGTACCGACGCACCTGGCCAGGCTACTCAAGGAAACCTGCCCCGCCGACTATGACTTGTCCGCGCTACGCAGCATCGACGTGGGCGCAGCAGCGATTCCGCCGGAGATTTTCGAAGCCGCCATCGAGGCTTTTGGTCCTCGCTTCGGCGTACTCTACGGGCTGACCGAAGCGTCTTGGACGTGCTACCAGCCGCCCCAGGCGCTGGCCGACCCCACCACGCGCGCGCAAGCGATGCGCAGCGTGGGCCGCCCGCTCTTCGGCTGTGAAGTTCGCATCGAGTCCGATGGGCAGCCGGCGCCCGCCGGCGTGGAAGGCGAGGTGCTGATCCGCGGCGCCCACGTCGCCGCCGGCTACTGGAAGCAGCCCGAACTGAGCGCCCAAGTCTTCCGCGGCGGCTGGTTCCACACGGGCGACCTGGGCGTGCTCGACGAATCTGGCATCCTGCGGATTACCGGCAGGCTCAAAGAGGTTATCCGTACGGGAGGAAAATCGGTGCTGCCGGACGAGGTGGAACGTGCCCTGTGCTCGCACCCCGCCGTCGCGGACGCAGCCGCCGCCGGCCTGCCCGATCCGGAATGGGGAGAAGTCATCGGCGCGGCGGTCGTGCTGAACGAGGGCGCGCGCATCGAGGCGGAAACGCTGGTGGAACACTGCCGGCAATCGCTGTCAGGCTTCAAGAAGCCCCGGATCATCCGCTTCGTGACGAGTATTCCCCGCTCCCACTACGGCAAGATCCAGCGTGCCAAGGTGCGCGCCCTGCTCGCCGAACGCGGGCCCTCCTGAAGGGAAAAGCCTGCGGCCCGGCCGCAGGCGGCATCACTGCTCGACGATGTTCGCCAATTGCACGATCTCGCGCGCCTTGGCGATCTCCTGGTCGATGAAGGCGCGGAACCGGGCTCCCGTCACGCCGGCCGGCTCCAGCCCTTGGCGTGCGAACCAAGCGCGGGTTTCCGGCTCGGCGACGATCCGCTTGACGGCCGCTTCGAGTTTCTCCACCACGGGCGCCGGAAGGTTCGCCGGCCCCCAGAACCCGTACCAGGTAAAGAAATCGACTTCGGGATATCCCGCCTCGGCAAAGGTCGGCACGTCCGGCGCCAACGGACTGCGCCGCTGACCGGTGACCGCCAGCGCCTTGAGCTTGCCCGCCTTGACCGGGGGCAGCGACGACAGCAGCGGATCCATCATCCCACTGACCTGGCCTCCCATTAGATCGACCAATGCGGGAGCGGTCCCCTTGTACAAAATGGTCGGGACCTTCAGGCCAGCGCGATACTTGAAGGACTCCACGGCGAGATGCCCGGCAGCACCGAAGCCTCCGACCGCAAAGTTGAATTTCTCCGGCTCAGCCTTGGCCCGGGCGACGAAATCCTGCACCGTCGCGACCTGGGTGGCAGGGGGCGTCACGAACAACAGCGGCCCGGAAGCGACCAGGGCGAGCGGCGCCAGGTCTTTGACCGGATCGAAGGGCGGCCGCTCTTTCATGATCAGCGGGTTGATCACGAGCGTCGACGCGGTCAGGAGCAAGGTATAGCCATCCGCGGGCGCCCGGGCGACCAGGTCGGCCCCGATATTGCCGGACGCGCCGGCGCGGTTCTCGACCACGACTTTCTGGCCCAGGTCCGCCTCGAGGCGAGCCGCGACGGTGCGCGCCACGGCATCGACGGCCCCGCCCGCGACGAAAGGCACGACGAGCCGGACCGGCTTGGAAGGATAGGATGCCGCCTGGACGAGCGGGCAAACCGCTAGCAGCAGGGACAGCGAAACGCGCGGCAAAATACGTGGCAGCGACATGGCGAACTCCCGCGGGCCAAGCCCGGATAGTGAAGAGCGACGCATGATACGGCGCGGGGACCCGGTTTTTCCGCCGCCGGTTATACAGTGTTGCTATGTGCATATTACGCACAATTAGATTGTAATACGCACTTCGAGATTAGCGATACCATGTCGCCACGTCAACGCCTCCCCACGCCCCATGCTTCGCCCGCCTTCCGCCCCCGCCGCCCATTCCGGCAACCGCGTCCAGGTGATCGACCGCGCGATGACGCTGCTCGACATCCTCATGCGCACGCCCCGGGGCGCCTCGGCGCTAGAACTGGCCCAGGCGACGGGATTGGACCGCACCACCGTGCATCGCGTGTTGCGCACGCTCGCGCATTGGGGCATGGTGCAGGCGCGCGAGGGCACCTATACGCTCGGGCCCAAGTGCCTGGTACTGGGCACCGCCCATCACGACCGCTTGGGCATACGCCGGGCAGCACTGCCGCACGCGATCGAGCTCCAGGAAAAGGGGGTGGGCAAGCGCCGGGCCGTCGTTTCCATCTCGGTCCCAGCGCTCGACGAAGTCGTCATCATCGAACGTATCTGGACCCCTTCGGTGCCGCTGAACATCATTGCCGACATCGGCACGCACTTTCCGCTCGACGCCAGCGTCAGCGGACGCGCGATCCTCGCGGCGTGGCCAGCCGAAAAAGGCGCGGCGCACATCGGCGCAGAGCGTTACGCCGCCGTCAGCGAAAAGCTGGAAACCATCCGGGCCGGCCACGGCATCTCGTTCGCGCTCAGCGAAATGCGCCCTGGCGTCGGCACACTCGCCTGCCCTATCTACGGCCGCGATGGAGAAGCGGTCGCCGCGCTGATCGTGGCCGGACTCGCACTCGAAGACGAATTGTGCCCCGACTCACCCCTAGCCCAGCACGCCCGACGCAGCGCAGCCAGCATTTCCGCTACGCTCCAGGCCGGTTGACGATGGCGTGCGGAGCCTTTCCGGACGCCTGGGCCCAAGCATGACTGCATCGACCGTCCTGCTCTTTCTCGCCAGCGTAGGCGTCGCCGCCTATTGCCAAAACCTGACCGGTTTCGCCTTCGCGCTGCTCTTGCTGGGCATGGTGGGTGCCTTCGGGCTGATGCCCATTCCCGATGCCGCCAATGTTGCCAGCGTACTGAGCCTGGTGAATGCCTGGGCCTATTGGCGCTACAACCGCGTCAGCTTCGACTGGGAACTGTTGCGTCCGGTCCTGGCCAGCAGCCTGCTCGGCGTACTGGCCGGGGTGGTGCTCCTGGAATGGCTGAGCACCAACGCAGTCACCACGCTGCGCCTGCTGCTGGGCCTGGCGATCATGGGGTGTGCCGTGCTGTTGCTCATCCAGGGGGGCCCGCGGGAGCGGCCATCCGGCAAGCCGGCCCTGTGGTTCTTCGGCGGCCTGTCCGGCCTGCTCGGCGGGCTGTTTTCCACGTCGGGGCCGCCCATGGTCTACCACCTCTACCGGCAGCCCATGGATCGCGGCGCCGTCCGGGAATGCCTGTTCATGATGTTCGCGGCCAATGCCGCCCTGCGCCTTGTCCTGGTGGCGGGAAGCGGGCAGCTGACGTGGCACTCCCTTTTCCTTGCCGCCTGCGCCGTGCCCGTCGTCGCCGGGGTCTCCTGGTGGCAGTCCCGCCATCCCCCCCGCATCCCGCGCCGGGCCGTCGAATGGCTCGTGTGCGGCCTCTTGCTGCTGGCCGGCGCGAGCCTGGTCTGGACCTCGCTCAGCGGGGGCTGACACCCCGCGCAGGCCGGGCGGACTCGTCCTCCTGGCTGACCCTCATTCCTACGCTTTTGTAACCACCTTCAGGCCGAGACGTGCGAATCTCGTAACGCCATTGCGATATCCGCAATGGGAGCAACTTCTAGCTCTTACGAGGAAGCGATATGTCTCACCAAAACGCGTACGCCCGGCATTCGGGCCAACTCCTGCCCCTTTCCGAACAAACGACGGAAGTCCTGCCGTTCACGGTGCGGATCGCCCGCGACGAAGGGGCCCTCGAAAAAGCCATCGCCCTGCGTCAGTCGGCCTACGCCCGCCACGTGCCCGAAATCGCCAGGCATCTCGGCGCCGCGGAGGCCTACGACCACGACCCCGGCTCCGTCGTCCTGCTGGCCGAGTCCAAGCTCGACGGCGCACCGCTCGGCACCATGCGGATCCAGACCAATATGTGCGGGCCGCTCTGGCTCGAGCAGTCAGTCATCTTGCCCGACTGGCTGGCCGGCCACGCACTGGCCGAGGCGACCCGCCTCGGCGTAGCCAGCGAACGCACGGGCCGGGTCGCCAAGACTGCGCTTTTCAAGGCGTATTTTCTTTTCTGCGTCTACGCGGGGATCGATTGGATGGTGATCGCCGGCCGCTCGCCGCTGGATCGCCAATATGAAGCCCTCATGTTCCGCGAGGTCTTTCCGGGCCAGGGCTTCATTCCCATGCGGCATGCCGGCAATATTCCGCACCGCGTCCTGGCATTCGAGGTCGCCACGGCCGAGAAGCGCTGGCGGGAAGGAAGGCACCCGCTGTACCAGTTTGTGTTCAAGACCCATCATCCGGACATTCGGATCGACGGGAATTTGATTAACATTGACGCGCTACGCAATGCGCCGAAGAGGGAGGAGGCGGTACTGCAGCCGCAAATCTGAAATCGGCAAGCAAGGCGGTCCGCCTTCGGGCGGACCGCCGCGACATCGACAATCACCCACGAGCGAAAGGCGAACATGCAGCACCGTTCCGCGGAACCCCCAACCGGCATCACAGCGAAGATCGACTGGTTCCTGCGCAACTTCTCCTACTACGTCGTACCGGCTGCCATCTTCGTCTTCTCGCTCATTGCCCTCCTGCTCGGGCAACACATCTACACCGCCGACGGGAACCGCTCCCTGTCGTTCGCGGTGATGCAAGACACCGACCCGGACCGTTCTCCCGCTGGTGCGGCGCAGGCTCTCGCCAACGTGCAGCCGGTGACGTTCCACGACACACGGCTGTCCGAGATGCCCTTCTGGTTTCAATTCCGCGTTCCGCCGTCGAATGCGCCGCAGGTCGTCGAACTCCCGTCGCGCCACGCCAAGGAGGTGGCCTGTTGGGACGCCCAAGGCATGCAGCTGCTGGGATCAGCCGATCGCACGGTGTCCACCGGCCAGCTACAGCCCATCAAGGCCGGCTTCGCGCTAGACCTCGGGACATCGACCCAACCGCGGGAGGTGCTTTGCCGTGGCAGCTTCTCCGGCCCGGCACGCATTACGGTCCAGGCCTGGCCACGAGACGAGCTCGCGCTCTCCGAAGTGGCGTACCACCATTCCACGGGCGTGCTGGAGGGCGGGTTGCTGACGCTGGCGGTGCTGACCCTGATGACGGCCCTGATCAACCGCGATGCGCGCTACGTGCTCTTTGCGATTTGGCTGGTGGGCAATCTGCGGCTGGGCGGCATTACCATGGGTTTCGATACCCAATGGCTGGAGCGCGCCATCCCCGCAGACTGGATGCCGATGGTGCGCAAGCTGACCATCGCCTCGTACTACATCGTCACCTATACCCTGTTCAGCCAATTCCTGAAGACCGAGCTCAGCCGGGTCGGCTATGGATGGCTGTTGCGGGCCGGGTCGCGCGCGGGCGTGCTGCTGCTCGCGTTCGCATTCACCCTCGACTTCGCGCGGTTCCTGCCAGCCATGTGGGTGGTGGTGTCGTTCGGGATCCTCGTCGTCGTCTTCTTCCTCGCGCGGATGGTGATCATCACGCGCTCGCGCACTGCATTGTGGTATGCGGCGGCCCTGGGCATCGTGCTGTTTTCCAGCTTCTCCGAAGTCATCGCCGCCGCGTTCGACTTCAAGACATTGATAGGCACGCTCAACAGCGTCACCGCCGCGCTCGCATCCAGCCTGGTGGCGGCGTTCGCCTTTGCCGAGCAAATGCGCACCGAGCGAGTCGAACGCGAACATGCCGAGGCCGAGCTGCAGCGTGCCTACGAGGTCACGCCCGTCGGGCTGTTCACGCTGGAGCCGGATGGCCGCTTCGTGCGCGCCAACACCGCCATGCAGGAAAAACTGGGCCTGACCGGCAGGCCGCTGCAAGAACAGCGGTGGCAAAACTTCTTCGAGGCCGGCGCGTGGGAGCGCCTCAAGGAGATCGCCGAACGCGGCGGCGAAGCCGAAATCCAGGCCCTACCCATGGGTGGCCACGAGGCGCGCTGGTACCTTGCCAAGGCCACGCTTGCCCAAACCCGCATCGAAGGTTCGCTGCAGGACATCACTGAGCGCCGCAAGGCGACCGAGCGCCTGCGGTTCCTGGCCAACAACGATTCGCTGACCGGCGCCTTGAACCGGCGCGGCATCGAGCAAGTACTGGAAAACTCGCTCAAGCAGATCGATCCGTCCCGCCCGGTGGCGCTGGCCTACCTCGACCTCGACCGCTTCAAGCTGATCAACGATCTCTACGGCCACCAAACCGGCGACGAGGTACTCAAGCAGGTTTGCCAACGGATCAAGTGGTCGCTTGCAGACAATCATTACGTCGGCCGCATCGGGGGGGACGAATTCATCCTGGTGCTCCGCGACACCGCGATGCTGCCCGCCACGGAATTGTGCCGCCGCGTCATTAGCGACATCTGCAGCATGCCGTTCCAGTTGCGGCGCCGGTCCTTCCAGGTCAAGGTGTCCATCGGCCTGATCGAAGTCACGCCCGGGATGCGGGTCCAGGACGCGGTGTCGGCCGCCGACCGCGCTTGCCGCGAAGCCAAGAAGGGCAAGCATGGGCACCTGGTGATCTACAAGGAAAACGCCCCCGCCTTCCAGGAACGCGCCGAGGAACTGCGCCTCATCGAGGAACTCGGCAGCACCTTCACGCCCACCGGCCTGTCGCTGGTCATGCAGCCCATCATGTCGCTGCGCGCACCGGAAGCCTCGCTGGACTTCGAAGTGCTGGTGCGCATGCAGGACTCATCGGGCGCCATGATCCCCGCAGGGAAAGTGATCGCCGCGGCCGAGGCCAACGGCACCATCGGGGAACTGGACAAATGGGTGCTGACCTCCACCCTGGTCTGGCTGACCGAAAACCTGCCACGCCTGCCCAACACCCGCTTCGTCTGCGTCAACCTGAGCGGCGCGTCGATGAACGACGAGGCTTTCATCGAGGACACGTTCCGCATCCTGTCCCGATTCGGCAACGTCGTGAAATACCTGTGCATGGAGATTACGGAAAGCGTTGCCTTGCACGACATCGCCAACTCGCGCCGCTTCATCGACCGCCTGCGGGCCTGCGGCGCGAAGATCGCGCTCGACGATTTCGGCGCCGGATACACCTCGTTCTCCTACCTCAAGGAATTCGCCGCCGATGTGCTGAAGATCGACGGCAGCTTCATCAAGCGCATGCATGAGCACCCGGCCAATTACGCGATCGTGGAGGCCATCGTCGAGCTCGCCCGCAATCTCGGCATGCGCAGCATCGCCGAATGGGTCGAAGACTACGAGACGGTGGAAGCGCTTGCCGAATTAGGCGTAGACTACGTACAGGGCTGGGCCATCGCCAAACCCATGCCTCCCGAGGAACTGTTGCGCGCTTCGTCTTCCGCGAGCTTCATTACCGACGAGCGCCTGCGCGCCTTCATTGCAGGGGGCCCCGACTTCGACGGACGCGGCATTCCGGCATCCCGCCTGCATTGACGTTCCATCGCCCGAAGCGGCGATGGACGACGGCGCATTCCGGAATACGCACAGCTCGCACCTCTGTCGAAATCGGAAACCCCATGACGCGCCATTTGATGTATACGCTCCTGCTTGCCCTGTGCGTGGCGTGTACGCCGGGCCCCCGGTCGCCCGACGACCACGCCTCCAGCAGCGACGGCGTCACCGTGTACGGCGTCATCGACACGGGCTTCGTGATTAATCGCTAGCGAAAGCCCACGCTGCATTCGGCCTTGTCCACGATCTCCGGGCGATTGGCCGGACATTTGGAAACGTCCATGTCATCCGTGCAGGCCGCGAACTTGGCCTTGACCAGGATGGTGTATACGTTGTCGTCGAGGTCGGTAAACCGAACCTTGATCGGGTACGACGGCACCGTGCCGACCCGGAATCCGGCAATCTGGCTATTGGTCGGCATCACCACGTCCTGCTTGTCCATCTTGCAGTCCCGGTCCGCCGGATCGTGGTTCAACGCGCACACCCCATATTTCTTGATCAGTGGTTTATTGGCGTGGCCTTCCATGGACTTGGGCACCCCGATTGCGAGCGAAAACCCATCGGCATAGCTGAACTGCTGTTCGTTCTCCAGGCCCTTGGGGCCGCCCACCGTGAAGACCAAGCCGTCGCCCAACTCGCTCATGAAGCCCACCGCGTCATCCACCGAGAACGCATAGGCATTCATGTTCAGGTCGTCGTGGATCAGTTCGACGTACGGGTTGAACCGCAGGTTCAAGTCTGTTTCATGCAGGTGGTTGTATTGCAGCTCGTGGATGTACATGGACTGGATCTTGGCGTGGTCCCATCCCGGGATGCTCGTGTCGGCGGCGGAAAACCGTCCTTGGGCTTGACTGGCACGTCGTCGGTGGGCGGCAGCGTGCCTGAGCGCTGCGCGAAGATGTTGTAACCGCCGGGCAGCTTCAGTTCCCTCAGGTTGTAGACGGGCCAACCCTTGCCCGTGTCGCTATCCAGGAACGAGGCAAGGTGCTGCCGGAAGGCGGGCAAATCCTGGGTCGAACCGCTATAGCCGATGTACGGGTTGTTCTTGAGACCAATGGCCACGGGCATGTAGACGTGGTCCACATATGAGATGTTGTAGCCGACGTTCTCCGGCTTCAGCAGGCGCAGGGTCTGGCCCTCGGGAATGATGGAGTCGCCGAAGGTGTATTCGGACAGCTGGGCGTAGACATTCTCCGGGAACTGGACCTCGCTGGAATAGGTCGTGAGCGCACAGCTCGTCCCTTGAGCCTTGCACGTCACGTCCTTGGGCGTGGCCAGCTTCTTGTCGCTCCCGTCGCGCAGCCGGTCGTTCTTGTCCGCCAGCACCACGCGCCCGCCGTTCCACCAGGTGATATAGGTGCCCTTGGCCGGCTCGCTGTACAAGGGAAGCGTGATCGTCACGAACGAGTTGGGCGCCATGCCCTTGCCCTCGTTGACATACAACTTGTAGACGTGCGTGGCCGGATGTGGCTCCGTGGTCCGGAAGCACCCTTGTATCCACTCGTTGACCGCATTCTTGCTCGTCGCCAGGACGGGATAAATCGTGCCCTTGGTGTTGTTATGGATAGTGATGGTCTTGGCCTTGACGATCATCTGCTTGCCGTCGTAGTCCTTGCAAGCAATGCCGGAAGGCGCGCCGCCCAACGGCGGTGGCTCGGCCTCGGAGACCGGATCGCCGTCTCCTCCGTAACCGGACAAGAGCAACGCCAGCGCCAGGCCGCACCCGAAGCGCGGCATGCGTGCCGAGAAATTGCGCAAATTCGCGCGCTGATGAAAAACGCCCATTTGATCCCTCGATCAAGAAACGCCTGGCCGAAATCCAGACGCCCTGAATGTACGCAGTGACGGGCTCCAACGGGGGCAGAAAGTACAGGCCTGCCGTCCCAAGTTCGGGGCAAGCGTCCCACGTCCGCGCATCCAAGCGCTGCACCGCACGCAACCCGGCGGAAGGCGGGGGAAGAAAGGCGTCGAGGGGGCGGAAAAAAAGGAAAAGCTGGAGCGGGTGAAGGGAACTATCCCCGGCATCCAACCCGTTGATTGATAACGGGTTTTTCCCATTCGCTACACGGGATAAGGCCAGATATTGTACCAGTCTGGCGTGCTAGTCAACGCAGCGCTTCCATCATCGTCCGGTGACGGCTACCCACAGCCATCGAGGTTCAACGTCAGTCGGTGATCGGTGGCAGGCCATCATCTGGCGGCGGGCTCATGCCCTTCACCCGCCCGATGAACCGCTTCATCGGTTCGGAGGGTTCGCCCTGCCGGCGCAGTAAGTAGGTGGTCAGCGTGGGCGGCGCGCCCGCCAGCGACCGAATCGCAATGTCCTGGCGTTGCCAAGTCTGCACCTGCGAACCGATGCAAAAGCCGATGCCGTAGCCGGCTCCCACCAGCGTCAGCATCACACCCAGGCTCGTCACGCGATCCGCCACCTTGGGCGCGACAGCAGCGCCTCCGAGCACCGCCTCGATCTGGTGGTGGCAGCCTGAAGCTGCCTCGGGATGGCACAGCACCAGCGGGAACTTCAAAGCGTCGTCCAGCTTGACCTGCGCGTGCGCCAGCAGCGGGTGGCGCGTCGGCACGATCACCGACAGCGGATCGCTCCAGGCCGGCTCGGCGACCAACCCATCGTTGACCGCATCCGACAGCGCAAAGCCGATGTCCAGCAGGTCGTTGTGCAGCCCCTTGAGCTGCTGCGAGAACGGCAACTCGAAGACCCGAATCCCCAACTCGGGCTCTTCCTCGCGGCTTCGCGCAAGTAAGGTGGCGACGCGTGGTTGAGCCAGGCTGTCGCAGATAGCAATGCGCAAATAGCTCTGGTAGCCTTGTGCCGCCCCTTTTGTGGCCTGGATGGCCTGATCCAGCGTCGTCAGCACGCGCCGGCACTCCACTAACAGCACTTGGCCGGCCCAGGTTAAGCGTGTCTGGCGGTTGCTGCGGTCGAATAGCGCCACGCCCAGTGCCTTTTCTAGGTCGCGCATCGCACGCGACAGCGGCGACTGGTCGATGCCCAACCGCTCGGCGGCACGTGCCAGGTGCAGTTCCTCAGCCACCGCCACAAAGTAGCGGAGCAATCTCAGTTCCATGACGGCCTCCTTGTTCGTTGTTCTGGCTCGGCCGTTCCGACCCGTTTCATTCGATCCATGCAGCAATCCCTTCGATGCCATGCCCGTCTCTACGAGGTGTCCGCGGTGCTTCGACAGTTCATGGTGTTCGTGAGAGGTCCGGTCGATCGCAGTCCACCGCGATGCAAAGGCAGGACCAGGCAACAGCCTCCAGCAGGCTTGCCATCACGTCCGACGGATAGTGGGCTCCAAGGTACACGCGGCCGAACCCCACCACCAAGGCCATCGGCACTGCAAGAACCACAGACGCCCCGCGCCAACCGGACGATGTTGTTTCGCGCCAGGTCAGATGAATGAGCATGGCCGCCACGGCGGCGGCTGCGATCGTGTGACCACTGGGAAATGCATAGCCATGAGCGGATACCAACGCATCCACCTGGGGTCGGGGCCGTTGAAAGACATTTTTGGCTAGCAGGTTCAGGAGCATGGCGCCTGGACCCATGATGAGCAGGAGGCAGAACTGGCGCCAGCGGCGCCGATAGATCTGCGTCGCGAGGATCACGATGACGAGGCTGGCGATGACCTTATCGTGGACACGGTTCACCCAAAGCAATACGGATGTCAGCACCTCCATGCGCAGCGTACTCAGCACCTACATCCAGTAGAGTTCCAGGGCGCCGTGTTCGTGCTCGATCACCGCTTCATGCGCCAGCAAGAAGAAGAGTCCCGTGGCAAGAATGGTGACAGAGAATGGAAGCCGCGCCCAGCCAGGTTTGCGCAACCAGCGAAGCTCAAGACGGCTGATCATGAGAATCGCGCCCACAGTGCCAGGCACCAAACTAATCCGCACAGCACGAGCGCAATCAGCACAGCCGCGCTACCCATGTCCTTTGCGCGCTTGGACAGTTCGTGCTGCTCATAGGAAATCCGGTCGATTGCGGCCTCGATGCCCGAGTTGAGCAACTCGACGATCAGCACCAGAAGGAGCGAGCCAATCAGCAGCGCAAGTTCCCTCCAATCACCAGCCACCCAAAGAGCCAGTGGTGCGAGCACGAAGGCGAGCAGCACTTCCTGGCGAAATGCACTCTCCCCCATGAAGGCGGCCCTGAGTCCTTCCGCCGAGTGGGCCAGGGCATAGCCGATTCGTTCGAGCCCCGTGCGGCCCTTGTGCGGGTTGACGGCCCTCATGGCGCACTCCGCTGCCGCCGGCAGGCGCCGATCAGGTCCCGGTCAGCGACGTAGCGTTCCGTTTCGATGCGAAAGAGCCCCAGCACCGAATGGAACAGATTGTCGTGATGCGCCGGCTGGCTCGCGCGTCGGCGCAAGCAGGCCTCATCGATGCCGTCCCAGCCACGCGCGCCGGTTCCGCCAAACCACCAGACCATTGGCACGGCCAGTTGCTCCTGCGGTGCAATCGCATAGGGCATGCCGTGCAGATAGAGCCCCTTTTCCCCGAGTGACTCGCCATGGTCGGAAACGTAGATCAGGCCGACATCGAACCGCGCCTCTTGCGTAGCAAGCAGGTCTATGATCGATGCGACGATGTGATCGGTGTAGAGGATGGCGTTGTCGTAGGCATTGACGATCTCGTCCCTGCTGCAGTCTCGCAGTTCTGCCTTCTTGCACTCTGGTTTGAATTGGGCGAACTCTTGAGGGTAGCGCTTCGCGTAGGCAGGACCGTGATTACCCAATTGATGCAGGACAACCACGGTATCCTGCGCCGGCCCCTTGCTGGCGACATCAATGATTTCGCGCAGGCCTTCCACGAGAACCCCATCGAAACAGCGGTTGCCCGGACAAAGGGGCGAGTCGATGCTGCTGGAGGACACATCCTTGAACTCGACGCCCGCGCACACATTCTTGCAGCCGCTTTGGTTATCGAGCCAGACGACACGCATGCCGGCGCGAGCCAGCAATTGGATGAGCGACTCGCTTGCCCGGATGCGCGCCTCGTCGTAGTCGGCACGTCCTTGGGACGAGAACATGCAGGGCAGCGACACCTCCGTCGAAGTTCCGCACGCGCTCGTCTGCGGGAAGTTGATGATGGAGCGCTTGGAGAGTTCTGGATTTGTCGGTCGCGGGTAGCCGTTGAGGGAGAAGTTCATCGCCCGCGCGGTTTCACCGACGACCAGAACCAGCAGCCGCGGCTTCTGGCCAACCGCAGCGCTCGCAGTCCTGATCGGCATCAACGGTTCAGCAGTCCGCGCAGCATCTCTCAGATCGTCGGCGAGTACGCGAATCGTTGAATAGATGACGTTCGCAGGAGTGATTCGATAACGCAGCCCCTTCTGGTTCCGCATGGTTGACGAAAAGTCCTGGAATCCGAGCAGAAGTGCACCGATCCCTACTACGCTTACACCAACCACCGTGAGCACTCTCACACCCAGCGCCCTGCGCCACGAATGTTGGCGCAGCGGGATACGCCAGATTGCGACCGCAGCCACGCTGGCGAAGCACACATTCGCGATAAACCATGGCGTAATAAGTTCCGAGGCCTCTCGCACGTCGGTGCGCAGTGCATTGCGCAGCATCGACGGATCGAGTACCACGCCATACTGCCGCATCATGTGCTGTGCAATCAGGGCGCTCAATACGAACAAGGTCAACACTGGCCGCACCGTGAAGCGCGTGCTCAGAATCAGGGCCGGCACAGCGTGCAGCCAAGCAATGAGCATCGCGGTGGAGAAGACGAACTGCCAAGTCTTCGGATCGTCGAAACTCCGGCCGGCCAGCGCGATTTGCCAGAAAGGCAGGTTCGCAAACACCACCAGCAGGCCGATGACCACAAGCACCAAGCGCTCGACAGACCATTGCTTCGGGGGTGTTGCAGCGATCTCTTGTCTGACGTCAGCTTCGATCCGGCCTTGCGATGTCAGGCCGCTCATTGCTGACCCTCTGCTGAGACAGAGTTCGTATACGAGGGGGAAGCTCGGCCCGGGGCCATCAGCGGGCTGAACACCAGTGCCGCCATCCACAGGTCGATCGCTGCCGCCCACAAGTTGTGGCTCATGAAATGAGCCCCTTTAGCGACCTGCAGAATGCTGAAAGAAGCGCCGACGCCAAGCCCCAGCCAAAGGCCTGCTCGGCACAGCCTGGGGCGACGCAGCACTGCCCCGGCGAATGCGACCGCGACTATCGAGAAGCCGCCAGCCGCATGTCCACCCGGAAAGCAGCGACCTGCCTCCACGCGGGACACGAACCAAGTCGCGCTGTATTCGGCGGCACCGCCATAGGCCTTCAGGCTCCATGGGCAGGCGTGGCTGTTGATGTTCTTGAGCAGCGTGACGACGACTGGCCCGAGCGCCATGGCCAGAACCAGTGTCCAGAGCAGCCTGCGATGCCGGGCAAATCCTGGAATCCTCGGAGCGGCAATCGCGACGGCGAGCAGCAGCATCCAACAGACCAGGACGACAGACTTGCCGACGCGATGGCCCAGCAGTTCGATCCAGCCATTGGTGCCGACCAGAAATCGGTGCTGCGCGGCATCGTAGAAATAGCTGCTCAGCGCGGCATCGAGTCCAGAGTATCTGAACAGCAGCGCGCACGCTGCAAGCCCCACAGGCAGCAACACGCCGACACGGAGCCAGAAATGGCTATGGGGCGGCCATGTGCCGCAATCTGATCGGAACATCGGAAGACTCCTTTTTCAAAGTCTTCAGCAGTGTATTGACAGGGTCGTGAGGCTCCCGTCGATACCTCGTCAAAGTTCCGTCAAATCGCCTGGGCTTCTTTAAAAGAAATCGAGAACTGCGTCCCTCTAGGGACTGCTGCAGTGACGCTCAGATGCCATCCATTGGCCTCGGCGACCTGCCGCGCAATGGCCAGGCCAAGCCCGCGCTCGAAGTCGCTCGCCGAGTGATTGGCGTCCTGAGCGGCGGGTGCGTCGGCGCGCCGCCCGCGGTAGTAGCGATCGAACACGAAGGCGCGTTCCTCTTCAGGTATGCCCGGCCCGTCGTCGGCGACGATCAGTTGCGTTTCCGCATAGCTGACCCGCAATTTGGCTGGAGCGGCATGCTCCGCCGCGTTGCGAAACAGGTTGCGCAGGATCGCCATCAACGCCTGCCGGTCCACGACTGCAACCACCTTCTTGCCGACTTCGTTGGATAGGGTCAGTGCCCGCTTCTCCGGCAGATCTCCAAGGCTTGCCCACGCATCGTCAATGCAATCAGCCAGCAGGACAGGTTCGGCCGGCGACGCCTGACCCGTTCGCAGGGCACGCATCGACTCCAGCGCGCCGGTGATCGCATCGATCGCGATGAGAGCTCTTTGAAGGCGCTGTGACGGCGTGACTCCCCTGGAGGCTTGTGACGACGCATGATCGCCATCGCGCAGGCCCTGGCTCTGCAGCATCTCAAGGTCCGTGCGGAGTGCTGTAAGCGGTGTACGAATCTCGTGGTGGATGTCGGTCAAACGCTCGTTCTCCCGAGCCAATCCCAGCTCCCAACGGGCTTGAACACGCTGGAAGGCCTTGAGAACACGTTGTTCTTCATCGGCAGGAGGCGCCTCTCCGGGCTCGGATGCCGGAGCCCAGTGGTCAAGCAATTGAGCGACCTTCTCCAACGGCGCGATCAGCACGGCGGCGACATACCTGGCAATCCACGCCGCCAGTCCGATGAAGACCAATGCCAGCGCGAAAACTTGTACGGCAAAGGCGCGTACCTTGTCTTCGTTGCGGACGGCGTTGTAGCGAACATATAGACGTCCCTCCGCCACCGGCATCACCATGATGTGATATTCCGCCCCTGGCGAGCTGTCCAGATGCGGGCCGTCCGTCAGGTCTTTCATCTCCGCCGGCAGTGGGCGAGGCACGGAACCGCCCTTGCCAACCCACCACGCCTCGTAGCTTTCCGGCAATAGGCTGTTGCTTATTGCGGCGGGGCCGCTCTCCGCGAGTCGAAGGGCCAAGCGATGGGTCTCGGCCAGGACAAGTTCGTCAACGAGTTCATCTTCCTGTTCATGTAGGGACAGCACTGCGATGCCGCCCTGGATGAGGGTGAACAGGGCGACCAGAGAGACCAGTGCGGCCATGACGCGTCGGCGCAAGCTCATGCTTCGTCCGCCGTTTGCAATCGCCAGCCAAGACCGTGGCGGGTTTCCACGCCATTGAACCCCTCTTGACTGAGCGCCCTGCGCAACAAGTGGATCTGGCTTCGCAGTGCGTCGCTGTCAGGCGGGCCGTCCGGCCAGAGGGCTTCCTCAAGCTCCGCTCGCGATACCAACCGACCGGGGTCTCGCATCAGCACTTCGAGGATTTTAAGGCAACGCGGCGAAAGGTGGACAACCTTGTCGCCAACAAACGCTTGCTGCGCTCGCAGGTCCAGCCTGAGCGGTCCTGCGCGAAGCGGGCCACTCGACATCGCACCAGTCGCTCTACGATGTAGGGCATGGACTCGTAGGGAAAGCTCCGCCAGCGAGAACGGCTTGACCAAGTAGTCGTCCGCGCCAGCCTCGAAACAGGCTTGTTTGCTAGACATGGCTTCCCGCGCGGTGAGCACCAGCACCGGGAGGGTTAGTCCCAGTTGGTGACGTAGTTGCTGCAGGACTTGCTGACCATCGAGCCGCGGGAGCCCCAAATCGAGCACCAGCACATCGAAGGTCTGCTGCCCCAACTGCACCAAGGCGGCCTTTCCATCGTAAGCGATGTCAACCGTATACCCTTGCGCTTCCAAATATTCGACGACGTTTTGCGCGATCGTCTGCTCGTCTTCGACGACGAGAACATGACACCTCGACATAGGCAGGAGTTTCCTCGCGGCAGTTAGCATGGGTATGCGTTTGAAGTTCTCACCCAAGGGTCCGGCAAATCTTTCTGAAGTCTCGTTGGCCTCGCCGGCTGGAGAGTTGCACGTTTCTACTTTGCTTGTCTGCAACAGGGGTTAAACATGGCTGAATCCGGCGACTGGCTAGTTTGCGCGCTGCTGTCTGCGATATTCGCGGCTGCGATAGCGGTCTGGCCAAGACTGGGGTACAGGGAATCGACTCTGACCTGGCTACCCTGGTACGCACTGTTGTCATAGGTGTCCTTCTATCGCTGTTCGTGCTATTTACCGGCAAATGGAGTAATCCGCTCCAACTGCCTAATAGATCGTTATTGTTTCTCTTTTTGTCGGCCGTTGCTACCGGCACATCCTGGGTTTGCTGCTTCAGGATCTGCAAGTCGGTCCAGTTTCGCTCGTGGCGCCCATCGATAAATTGAGCATCGTGCTGGTAATCGCGTTCGCTATCTTGTTTCTCGGGGAGCGTCCATCGCTGCGTGAATGGCTGGCAGTTTGCATCACCGGCGCGGGCGTCGTCATGCTCGCGCTTAAGAAGTAGCCCCAAGTCAAGTCAAACCGGGTAGTGTCCCGCTCGCCACGACCCACCTTTCCGCTGCGGCAGTCCATCCGTAGCTCCTGCGCTGATGGTACGGCTGGTCAGGCCTTACCGGGCTGCGACGGTCGGCCGGCCACGTTGCTGATCGCACTACCACGCCAGAGGGTGAGAACGGGCCGCGTCGGTAGCGTGCAGGAGGAACACAGGACTCAGTGGAACTGCCGACGCCTCGACTGTCCGGCGTGTCCCGCACGCTGACGAAGCCGTTGTGGCCAAGGGCGGGGGCGTCGCGGTACGCCTGTTGGCGGGGGCGCCCCACATCGTGATGGCGTACTTACTGCGCCCCTGCACGTCATTGACCGAAACCCAAGAACGCTTCGCACAGCGCGCGCGCTCATCATCCTGATGCTATGGCATGAGGCTGACGCGGCGAAACTCACGACACCTCGCCGTCGGCCGAGACGTGGGCGAAATGCATCTGAGCATCACCCTCGGGACGGTTCGCATTCCGATACAGACGTGATTCTTCCGCGCCGGTGCGGCTCCCTACGATCATGTGGACTGATCACATCAATAGGGAGCAAACATGAACTTACGCCATCTTCGCTGCTTCATCGCCGTGGCCGAGGAACTGCACTTCGGCCGAGCCGCTCGGCGGCTCCACATAGAACAGTCTCCACTGTCACGCACGATTCGCAAGCTGGAGATGAATCTGGGCGTGACATTACTCAGGCGCACGCCGCGCGGCGCCAGCCTGCCGGCTACACGCTGCTCGCGGCGCAGGTATCCACGCCAGGCACGGCCAGCCCCCCGGCCCAGCCGGTGGCTCCAGCGCCCGTTGTGCGTGTTGGTGGTCATGCTC